>Ga0209633_10005813_pt1 | contig 10718 bp, 10 predicted proteins | sample Cruoilmetagenom1_FD_187290 | JGI IMG/M metagenome (GOLD analysis project Ga0209633, IMG submission 187290) | Oil polluted marine microbial communities from Coal Oil Point, Santa Barbara, California, USA - Sample 1 (SPAdes) (version 2) | ecosystem: Environmental > Aquatic > Marine > Oil seeps ... | reverse complement strand
TCTCAATTGTCTCAACTTTTTCCATTGTTAATTGAGAATGCAATTGATGCGTGCGATGGAAAGGGAAAGATAGATATTTCAAGATTTGAGAGATAAAAGATATAAAACTAAAGATGTAAAAAGTGAAACAGAAAAGCTAGAAAGCGAGATATATGATGATTCAACTAAGTATATAAAAATTTCAATTAGTGATAATGGTAAAGGAATGTCAGAAGATATTTTACAAAAAATATTTGAGCCATATTTTACAACAAAAAAAGATGGGACAGGAATGGGACTTTCGTTAGCAAAAAAAATTGCTGAAGATAATAAAGGTAGATTAGAGATTACTTCAAAGCTAAGTGTTGGAACTGACGTATTAGTTTACTTACAAGTAGTAAAGTAATTAATTTGTCATTCTGAATGAAGACGTCTTTTGTCGGAGTGAAGAATCTGAGAAACTAAATAATTAATGAAAAATTATTATGTCTATATTTTAACCAATAAAAATAATAAGGTTTTATACGTTGGGATGACAAATAATTTGAGAAGAAGAATGTATGAACATAAAAATAAATTATTAAAAGGATTTACATCAAAATACAATTTGAACAAGTTAGTGTTTTTTGAAGAAACAACGGATGTTAGCATTGCTATTGCAAGAGAGAAACAATTAAAAGGATGGCTTCGTAACAAGAAAATTGAACTTATTCAAAAGAAGAATCCATTGTGGAACGATTTAAGTTTGGAATGGGAAAGCTGACAGTTTGTCAGTCTAAATGAAAGTGTTTTTTGCTGTAATGTCTGCCCGACTTTTATTTGGCGGGAAGAACTTCATTATAATAAGTGAGAGATGTTTCAATTACAAGAAATATTCTTTCAACATGACAAAATGGAAACATAGTATAAATAGGCAAACAAAATGAACTTCAAAATACTTTCAATTGATGATGACTTAAATTTTCTAAAATCATTAAAAATATTTTTAGAGCTTAAAGGCCTGTATGTTGAAACTCTTTCAAATTCCACAGAGGCATTTGATGTTATACAAGAAAGGGATTTTGATTGCATTTTATTAGATGTTAAAATGCCTGGTATAAATGGAGTTGATTTGCTAAAAATTGCCGTCCATAAATATCCACCAATTCCCGTGATTATGGTTCCAGGGCAAAGTAATATAAACATTGCTGTTGAGTCTCTCAAGAACGGAGCATATGATTTTATAGAAAAACCAGTTGATCCTGAAAAACTTTTTCATACAATTAAAAATGCTTTATACAAACAAACTTTAACTAAAGAAAAAGAAAATTTATTATCAGAGCTTAACGGTAGGAATAAATTAATTGGTAAGAGTAAACAGTTCCTAAATTTATTAAATCAAGTTAAAACAGTTGCTGATACACAAGCTAAGGTTTTAATATATGGAGAAACTGGTACTGGTAAAGAACTTATAGCATGGGCATTACATCATAATTCTACAAGAAAAGGAAACCCATATATCAAAATAAATTGTGCTTCAATTCCGGCAGATTTATTAGAAAGCGAATTGTTTGGACATAAAAAAGGTTCGTTTACCGGAGCACATCAATCGCATATTGGGAAATTTATTGCAGCTGATGGAGGTACACTTTTTTTAGATGAGATTGGTGATATGAGCATTGAATTACAAGCAAAACTTTTAAGAGTTTTAGAAGAAGAAGAAGTTGATATAATTGGAGAAAATAAACCGATAAAAATTGATGTCCGTTTTATCGCTGCAACGAATAAAGATTTAATAAATATGGTTGAAGATGGATCATTTAGAGAAGATCTTTTCCATAGACTTAATGTTGTACAAGTTGAAATACCAACTTTGAGAGATAGACCAGATGATATCCTCCCGCTTGCGTATCATTTCATATCAATTTTTAATGAAGTTTATAACAAGCAAGTAATGACTATTAGCAGACAGGTTGAAGGTATATTGATGAAACAGAGTTGGCTAGGAAATGTGAGAGAATTAAAAAATGTAATAGAAAAACTAATCATTTTTTCTTCATCTTCCGAAATTAGTATTTCAGATTTCCATTCTATTGTTAATAATTCCAACTCTCACCATGAGCAAGACATTGGATTGGCGGATAATCTAAAAGTTGCAAAAAGTATTTTTGAAAAAGACTATATAGTTAGTGCATTGAATAAGCATAATTGGAAAGTTCAAGAGACTGCCAAAGCATTGGGAATTGATAGGACAAATCTCTTTAAAAAAATGCAAAGATTTGGAATTGAGAAATAAGAAAAAGTCGTGTCCAAAATTTCTCATTCTGAACTTGTCTCAGAATCTCCAATCATTATTTAGCAAACAAATTCAGAAGTAAGTTATAGCGAAATGATAGCAATACATAAGATATCTCAATCACAAAAGACACTCATTTCGATATGACAGATTAAATCAAAATCCTTAAAGTTTTACAATTTAAATATTTATTTCAAAAACGAACTATAGTAGAAAATAAATATTTACAAATTAGACTTTGCACCAAAGAAATTAGTATGGTGATCAACATGCTCCCCATAACTTTCAATTTTTGAATCTACAAGTTTATATGTGCAATGCTCCCCTGCAATTTCAGAGAAAACAATTTCATAAACTTTTTGAGCTTCGTCAGTCATAAAAACTCTGGCTAAATTTTCATCATAGTCAATTGCTTTAAGGTTTGCATGACACATTGGGCATAGGAAATCCAAATGTTCGCCATCTGCTAATTCAAATGATGGATGAGTGGTTGTCTCGTAGTTTCCTATATTTGAACTTAAAAAAACTAGTCCTCTTTTTTGATCTTTTTTTCTAACAGAAATTACAATATTACCCTTAACATTAAGTTTTCCTTTGCAGAAAGGACATAAAAAATCATTTTTCATTTTAAACTCTATATTTATTAAAAACCATATATAAAGATATGATTATTTGAATAATTATAAAACATTGAGAATCATTTTTTGAAATAAATTTTCCAAATAGGTATTAAGTAGTTGTAGGATTATCATCATCAACAATTAATGATAAAGGATTGCATGATTTGTAAAGAATATCGAAAAGGTATGTATTCTTAATCTAAAACTAGAATAATTACAATTGTACAATTCAATTTAATATAAAATCAGAATGTTTCTAGAAATAACTTTAACTGGCTTTATTTATGTCTTCGTCGTAAAATCCACCATCTTCGTAAAAATTACCATTTTCATCAAGGTATAATTCGTTTTCATCTAATTCTTCGTAAACAATACCTTCTTGACTTAATGATTCATCAATAAAATAACTTGAGATATAAAGTTTTAGCAAGTCTTGATAATTTCTGTCGCTATATTCTTTTTCAATAACTTTTTTGCACTTATTGAATATTTTTTTATCAAAACCATTTTTGCAACATTTGTCAGGTGTTTCTTTAATACCCATTTCCTTCATAACTTCTTGTAATAAAATGCTGGCTGTAACGGATGCGTCATAATATGCTTCCATTTTTACTCCCTTGTTAAATGAATTTATTCCCCTTATTTATAAGCCTATTGTTTACATAACTATCGTAAAATTGTTAATATAATTAAATAGAAATGTAACTTACTTGGCAAGAAGTATTTTAATATTTTTCAATATTTTTAAGGGAAAGTTTATACATAATAGAAATTAAAAATAATTTAACTTTTTACTATTATTTATTTGCTATTTTGTAAAAAGATCTATATGTTAGTAGGTGTTCTAAAAGTTAGAACATTATTTAAGTAACAATTGTACAGTTTTTTTAAGAGTGTGAATGATTTATCATGAAATTTTAAAGCTCTGTTCAATTTATTTTACAATTTTTTATTAGGAGCACTGTAAATGTCAGAGCGAAAAGAAGGAACCGTTAAGTGGTTTAATAGTTCAAAAGGTTATGGTTTTATCGAACAAGAAGGTGGAAATGACGTATTTGTTCATTATCAATCTATTGTTGCAGATGGTTACAAAACTTTAGAAGAAGGACAAAAAGTAGAATTCACTGAAAGTGAAGGCGAAAAAGGTCCTCAAGCTACAGATGTAAAACTTATATAGTATTTTTTACATTTAGCTAAAATTAAAAGCTCCCAAATTGGGAGCTTTTTTATTTTAAAATAGACATGAGAATTAAACCTTCCCCAATAAAGATATTGTTTTTAATTTTGCATATTTCTATTCGTTAATTTTTTTAATAACATCCAAATTTAACTAAAAACAAAGCTTTTTTCATTCTGAGGCGAATAAATGTATCATTATATCATTTTGATGATTTACATCACAGTATTAAATTTTAGTTGCAGTTTATTGGTATTAACGATTTAAGAAAACAACTAAACGGAAATACAAATGACAAACGCAATAGCTTTAACATTAGAACAAGAAAGATTTGGTAACGGAAGAAAAAATAAAAGTAAAACTTCTTCTTTAATTTTTGATATTAAAAAAATTGCTAATGACAGTTTATTTTTCTTCGGTGTTTTCTTAGTGGCAATAGTAGCTTTACAATATATACCAGTTGCATCAGGTCTTTTTAGTGAAATGAATGTTGGGATAAATGAAGTAGCTGTAAGTCTTTTAGGTTTTGCAAATGTATTCTTTATTCAATTATTCAGTAAGAAATTGAATAAACAAAAATAGTTTATATTTTTCTTGATTTTGGTATTGTTATCTCGAACATGTTTTAAGCGAAAGATCTTTTACTCCAAGTATAGCTGAGAGATTTACCAACGGCGAGCTCTCAAGCTCGGTACTCAATCGTAAATAACACCCATTTAGAAATGAAGAATTCCTATTTCTTATGTCAATCATTTATTCACTTTAACTCTTCTAGTTCTTCCCATCTTTTATAAAGTTGTTGAACTTTATTTTTTGCATCTTCAAATTTGGTTGTTAATTCTGTTGTTTCACTTGCATGAGTTTTATGAAACTCTGGGGAGGAAAATAATTTTTCAATCTCACTAACTTCTTCTTCCGCTTTTAGAATATCATCTTCAATATTTTCTAGCTCTTTTGTTTCTTTCCATGTAAGTTTTTTAACTTTTGGTTTTATTCTGGGAGCATTTTTTTTCTGTATATTTTTAAAAATTGATTTACTCTTATTTCTTTCTTTTCTTTTTTCAAGATAATAATTATAATTTCCTTCACTAAAGTATACCTTACCTTCTCCCTCAAAAGCAAAGATTCCATTACATACTCTATTAAGGAAATATCTATCGTGACTGACAATTATTACACAACCATCAAATTCAACTAAAGCTTCTTCCAATATTCTTAAGGTTGGTAAATCTAAATCATTTGTGGGTTCATCTAAAATTAAAAAGTTACCACCATTTTTTAAGATTGCTGCTAATGTTATTCTGCTTTTCTCTCCTCCTGAGAGTCGTCCAATTTTTGTTTTAAGTCTTTCATCAGTAAATAAAAACCTTTTTAAGTATGTCCAAATACTCATTTCTTGATTACCAAATTTAACAATCTCACTTCCCTTTCCAATTGCTTCAATTACAGTTTCTTCATCATTTAATAAAATTCTATTCTGATCTATATAATTAAATTTAGTATTATCCCCTATGTCTATAGAACCTTCAGAAGGTTCAAGTTCACCAAGAAGCATTCTCAATAGCGAAGTTTTCCCAATTCCATTATTCCCAACAATTCCAAGTTTTCTGCCGGGCTCGAAAAGAAAACTTAAACTTTCAACTAATTTCTTATCACCTAATTCTACACTAATGTTTTTTAATTCAGCAATTTTGTTTCCAAGTCTTTCTGCTTTAGGAATAACTAGACTAACATCAATTTCTCTTTCTGTATTATTATTATTAAGATTTTCATAATAATTATCTAATCTACTTTTGGATTTAGTTGTTCTTGCTTTAGGCCCACGGACGACCCATTCTAATTCACGTTTCAAAAAGTTTTGTCGTTTTTTTTCTTCAGTTTCTTTTATTGCCTGTCTTTCAGCTTTATTCAGTAAGTAATCTGTATAATTTCCGTTATGTGAATAAAACTCTCCATTTGATAATTCAACTATTCTAGTAGCAATTCTATCTAAAAAGTAGCGATCATGAGTCACAAAAATACAAGTACCTTTAGAAGTTGATAAAAACTTTTCAATCCATTCAATTGAATTGGTATCAAGGTGGTTAGTTGGTTCGTCAAGTATTAACAATGATGGCTGTGCAACAAGTGATCTTGCAAGAGCAACTCTTCTTTTTTCACCACCAGATAGATTTGAAACTATAAGATCAGCACCGGGAGCATGTAATGATTGAATTATATAAGTAATTCTATTCTCAATATTCCAGCCGTCAAGATGATTTAATTTATTTTCAAGTTCTTCTCTTTTTGTAGAATCAATTGGTAGATTTTCATACTCATCTATCATTTTAATAATACTTGAAGCACCTGAATAAATATTCTCATAAACAGTTTTATCTTCATCTAGTGTAAACTCTTGAGAAAGAAATCCTGATACTAAATTCTTTTGTTTTGCAACTTCACCAGAATCCGGTTCAAGAATGCCTGAAATAATTTTTAGGAAAGTAGATTTACCAGCTCCATTTTTACCAACTAAACCAATTCTATCTCCCACATGCACACTAAGTGATGCGTTGTTGAGAATAATTTGCTCTCCGTAATGAACATTAAGATCTTGAGCTGTTAGAATAACTTGTTTTATTTCTTTTGACATATTGATATATGAAAAGTTTGGAATGAAATAGATATCTAATTTAAAAGAGAAAAGCCACGCTTGGTTAACGTGGCTTACAGTATGTGGGCAGAGACGGAATTGAACCGCCGACACATGGATTTTCAGTCCATTGCTCTACCAACTGAGCTATCTGCCCGAAAAAAGAAGTTCAAACATAGCAATTTATTTATTAATCTCAAATGAAAATTTATTATTTATAGAAGTTATGTATCAACACCAAAGATTACCATATTGAATAAATATTTATGAGAGATCTATAAATTTAAATTGAATATCTAGATTTATAATCATTCCTAGATATTTTAAGTTTATATGCTTATTCTAGTACCACAACCAGGTATTGGTAAACTCTCTTCATTTGTAATAACTGCTTCTTTGCCTCCATTTTCTACAAAACTGACTGCCGCATTGATTTTTGGGAGCATGCTGCCTTTTGCAAACTCATTATTGGCAATGTGTTTCTTAAGTCGACTAACTTTAATTTTATTAATAGTTTTCTCATCCTTTTTATTAAAGTTTAGATAAACTTTTGGAACATCTGTAATCATATAAAATGCATCAGCACCAATTTGATTTGCTAACAATGCTGATGCAGAGTCTTTATCGATAACAGCTTCAATTGCTTCAAGGTAACCGTTAGAATGCTTAAACACTGGGACACCTCCTCCGCCAACAGCAACGATAATTGATCCTTTATTAGCCAATGACTTAATAGCATTTTTGTTTAACACATCTAATGGTTTTGGGGATGCAACAACTTTTCTATAACCTCTATTTCTTGAATCTTTTTTGAACACCCAATCATTTGCTTTAGCAAGTAAGTCGGCTTCTTCTTTAAGGTAAAATGCTCCCACCGGTTTTGTAGGATTATCAAATGCATCATCATATTTATCAACCATTACTTGAGTTACAAATGTTAGAACATTTCTTTTAATCTTATTTTCATTTAAGACATTTCGCATTTGTCGCTCAATCATGTATCCAATTCCACCTTGAGAATCAGCTACACAAATATCCATAGGCATTTGCGGTATTTTATACTTTTCAAAACCAGCCTCATTTCGTAAGAGTATATTTCCTACTTGTGGACCATTGCCATGTGTAATAATTATATTAAAATCCTTTTGGATCAGTCCAACTAATTGTCTGCAAGTATCAATAGTATTTTTTTCTTGTTCCTCAATTGTTCCTTGATCATTCCCACGTAATAGTGCGTTGCCACCTAGAGCAATTACCGCAAGTTTTTTTTTCATATAATCCCTTTTGACTTCATAACACTTTCTAAAGTATTTGAGCCTATTTCTTGTATTTCGTACATTACTCTTGTAGATGGTTTGTTGATTTTAAGAATTCTACCTAAATCAATTGGAGTACCAATTACAACTGAATCACAATCTACATTGTTAATTGTATCTTCTAAATCTTTAATTTGTTGCTCTCCATAACCCATTGCAGGAAGTAAAACACCAATATTGGGATATTTTTCGTAAGTGTCGGAAATTGATCCAATTGTAAAAGGTCTTGGGTCAACTATTTCACGTGCTCCCATTTTTTGAGTAGCAACTGTTCCCGCTCCGTACTTCATGCCACCATGTGTTAATGTTGGTCCATCTTCAACAACCAAAACTCGTTTATCTTTAATCAATTCTGGTTTATCAACTATTAATGGAGAAGCTCCTTCAATAATTGTAGCGGTTGGATTGATCTCTCTAGTATTATTTATAACAGTTAAAATATCATCCGGATTTGCGGAATCAATTTTATTTACTACAACCGCATCAGCCATTCTTAAACAAGTATTACCAGGATAATAATTTAATTCATGTCCAGGTCTGTGGGGATCAATTACTGTAAAAGTTAAATCAGCCTTATAGAATGACATATCATTGTTGCCACCATCCCATATTATAACATCCGCTTCTTTTTCTGCTTCTCTTAAAATTGCTTCATAGTCAACTCCAGCATAAATAATTCCACCAAGTGCGATGTGAGGTTCATATTCTTCAATCTCTTCAATTGTACATTCGTGAGTTTTTAGATCTTCAAGTGTGGCAAATCTTTGGACTTTCTGTTTAACTAAATCACCATAAGGCATTGGATGACGAATTGCTGCAACCTTCTTCCCAGCACTCGTTAAAAGTTTAACAATTTTTCTTGAAGTCTGAGATTTTCCACATCCTGTTCTTGTAGCCACAACAGCAATAACTGGTTTTGTACTTTTCACCATAGTTTCATCAGCACCAAGTAATCGAAATGAAATACCAGCAGCGTTCACAATAGAAGCTTTTGTCATTACATATTCAAATGGAACATCGGAGTATGCAAAAACAACTTCATCAACATCAAACTGTTTAATTAAATTTTCAAGTTCTGATTCATCGTAAATTTTAATTCCATTTGGGTAAAGTTTACCAGCAAGTTCTGGTGGATACATTCTACCATCAATATTAGGAATTTGAGTTGCAGTAAAAGCAACAACATTATATTCTTCATTATCTCTAAATATTACATTAAAATTGTGGAAATCTCGTCCAGCAGCACCCATAATTAGTACATTTTTTTTTGACATTTTACCCTCGGAATTTTATGATTATTTCAATAAAGATTATGTATAAACATACAGAAAGCGGATTGAACTTAGAAATAAAAAATAGTTCTGAATAAAAAAACTAAGTAGAAAAGTTCCTTTTGAAAGAATCCTACTTAGTTTGATTAAAAAACATTTATTTGCAGATATTATTCGACAGTTACACTTTTTGCCAAGTTACGCGGTTGATCAACATCCAATCCTTTTTTAACAGCAATATGATAAGACAATAATTGTAAAGGTATTACATTAAGAATTGGCATTAACATTCTGATTGTCTCGGGAATCTTAATAGTATAATCCACAAGTGAGTCAATAGTTTTATCATTAACAGAAGCAATTGCAATAATTTTTCCTTTGCGTGCTTTTACTTCTTCAATGTTACTAATTATTTTATCATAAACGGAATCGTTCGGAGCAAGAAATACTGCTGGCATGTTTTCATCTATTAATGCAATTGGACCATGTTTCATTTCAGCCGCTGGATATCCTTCAGCATGAATGTACGAAATTTCCTTTAGTTTGAGTGCTCCCTCTAAAGCAACTGGGAAATTATATCCTCTACCCAAATAAAGAAAATTGTCTGAGTCAACAAATTTATCTGCTATTTTTTCAATCTCATCATTTAGTTTTAGAATTTCTTCAACCTTTTCTGGGATTGTTTCCATCTCTTCTAAAATCTTTTTCCCGTCAATTTCACTCATGTGTTTTTTTCGCGCAATTAAAAGAGTGATAAGGGCAAGTACTGTGAGTTGAGAAGTAAATGCTTTTGTTGAAGCAACTCCAATTTCTGGTCCCGCATGGATGTAAACACCTGCATCGCTTTCTCGAGCAATTGTACTGCCAACTCCATTTACTAAACCTAAAACCAAAGCCCCACGTCGCTTTGCTTCTTTCATTGCGGCAAGGGTATCAGCAGTTTCGCCACTTTGGGAAATAAAAATCATAGTGTCATCACTGTTAACGATCGGATTTCTATATCTGAACTCAGAAGCATATTCAACTTCAACTGGAATGCCCGCATATTGTTCTATCATATATTCGCCAACTAGTCCGGCATGCCATGATGTTCCACAAGCACAAATAACAATTCTTTTTGAATTTGAAATTCTATCTTTTACTTCTCTTAATCCACCTAACCTTGAAGTACCATACTCATGTAAGAATCTGCCTCTCATCGAGTTCATAATTGATTCAGGCTGTTCCATTATTTCTTTAAGCATGAAATGAGGATATCCACTTTTACTGATTTCATCTAAAGTTAATGTTACTTCTTGAATCTCTTTTATAATGTCTTCATCTGTAATGGTTTTTGTTACTATCTTATTTTTATAAACCTCAGCAATTTCATTATCATCAAGATAAATTATTTTGTTAGTATGTTCAATAATTGGTGTTACATCAGAAGCAACAAAATTCTCATTATC
>Ga0209633_10005812_pt1 | contig 10719 bp, 8 predicted proteins | sample Cruoilmetagenom1_FD_187290 | JGI IMG/M metagenome (GOLD analysis project Ga0209633, IMG submission 187290) | Oil polluted marine microbial communities from Coal Oil Point, Santa Barbara, California, USA - Sample 1 (SPAdes) (version 2) | ecosystem: Environmental > Aquatic > Marine > Oil seeps ... | reverse complement strand
AAGTCGTCCCGCGCCCCCCGAAGCAGTCCCTGAACGACGTCAGGGCGGTGATTCCCGAGGCGTGCTACCAACGCTCATCGAAGCGCGCCACGTGGGCGGTCGTCCAAGCCTCGGTCCTGTACCTCGTCCCCATGGTGGGCCTCGTGCTGACCGACCGGTGGTGGGCCGTGTTGATCTTGTGGCTGCTCGCCGGACTCGGTGTCTCCGGGCTGTTCGTCGTCGGTCACGACGCCTCGCACGGGGCACTGGTCGATTCCCGCAAGGCCAACCGCTTGATCGCCCAGGGATGCATGGGCCCCAGCGCCCACGTCGAAGCCGCCTGGGATCTCGGTCACAACCGAATCCACCATGGCTACACGACACGGCAAGGGTTCGACTTCGTCTGGCATCCCACCACTGTCGACGAGTACCGCGAACTCGGCTGGTTCGCCCGATTGCAGCACCGGGTCGAATGGTCGTGGTTGGGATCCGGGGCGTACTTCATGCGCGTCGTGTGGTGGCAGAAGATGTGGCGCTTCAACGCACCGGGCAAACGTCATGATGCGATCGTGCGCGACAAGATCACGCTCGGCTCGGTGGCCGGTGCCCTGATCGCCGCATCGATCGTGTTCGGTGCCCTCACCGGTGGGTGGGTCGCCGCTGTGTGGCTGCCGTTCAAACTGTTCGTCGTACCGTTGCTGGTGTTCATGCAGGTGATCGGTTGGACGGTGTACGTGCATCATGTCGATCCGGACATCCGCTGGTGGACACGAAAGAGCTGGTCACAGTTCAACGGCCAGATGGAGTCGACCACGATCATGCGTTTCCCGGCGATCATCAATCGCCTGTGGTTCTACAACATCTTCATCCACGTGCCGCACCACGTCGATGCCCGGATCCCGTACCACCAACTGCCGACGGCTGCTGCTGCGATCTCCGAGGCGTACCCAGACACGGTGAAATCGTCGCGCTTCTCGCCGGGCGCCTATCTGAAGGCGACGCGGGAGTGCAAGCTGTACGACTTCGAGGCAGCCACATGGTTGCCATATTCGGCGGCACGTAGCTGAACCGAGCCGGTTGCCCAGGTCACACAAAGGCCTAGCGCTACCCCGAACCGTTCCGGTAGTCTTCTACTATGCGACTGGAGGTCCGTCGTCAGAGCGATCTTGCGGTCCGTGCCCTGCGTGTGTTGGCTCAGGGCGACCGGCTCAAGAGTGGCCCGCTGGCGGAGCGGATCGACACCACGCCGGGCTTCGTCTCGCAGGTGCTGACCCCGCTGGTGCGCGCCGGGTGGGTGACCTCCGACCCGGGACCCACCGGGGGGTATTCGTTGGTGGTCGATCTGGCCGACGTGTCGGTGCTCGATGTGATCGAGGCTGTCGAGGGCGCCACCGAGAGCGGGTTGTGCGTACTCGCAGATCGACCCTGCGAAGAGACCGGCAGTTGCGCTCTCCATGTGCCGTGGCAGCGCGCCCGCGACGGGCTGTTGCGCGAACTGGCCGCCGTCTCCGTCGCCGACGGTTCCCCCGGGGTCGGCCTGGGGCCGACCCGGTGACCGCGGCGGCCGCTCACGCTGCCCAGAACGAACCATCCGAGCCGGGCACCGACGATCGGCGCCGTCCGTCGTGGCGGACGGTCGCACTGCCCTCCGAGCACGGTGGCTGGAGCCTGACCGCCGAGCCCGCTCTGCTGGGGTTGATCGTGGCCTTCTCGGGGTCGGGGCTGGCGCTGGCCGGGGCGGCGATGCTGGCGTTCGTCGCCCGCACACCGCTCAAGGTCGTGCTCGTCGATCGCTGGAGGCACCGCTGGCTCGATCGCAGCCGATTGGCGCTGCGGATCGCCGCCATCGAGGTCGCCATGCTGGTCGCCCTGGCCGTCATCGCTGTGGTCTCCACCGATCACCGTTTCTGGCCACCGTTGGCGATCGCGGCGCCGCTGGTACTGCTCGAACTGTGGTACGACATGCGCAGCCGCAGCCGGCGCCTGATCCCCGAGATCGCCGGCACGATCGGCATCGGTTCCGTCGCCGCGGCCGTCGCCCTGGCCGGTGGCGAATCGAACCTGATCTCCTACGGCCTGTGGTGTGTCATAGCGGCCCGCTCGGTCGCCGCCATCGCCTACGTGCGCTGTCAGATCATGCGCGCACATTCCAGGCCGGCACCGCGTTGGCACAGTGACATCGGCCAGCTCGCCGCTCTCGCAGCCGTCGCGATCGGGTGGGCGGTCGACGCCGTGCCTGCCGCCGCTGTCGCGGCAATCGCCCTGCTCGGCATCTTCAATGCAGCCGCCCTCACCCGCCCACCCAGCAAGGCCGTCGTGATCGGTGTCCAGCAAACGGTCTTCGGTGTGTTCATCGTGGCGATCACCGCGAGTGCGGTACTGGCCGCCTGAACACACGGCCACCACACCATCCAGCCACCACGCTGTCCACCCGTCAGAGCAATCACCGCCCGACCCTTCATCCCAGAGGACCCACCCACATGAACCCGATCGACAGCGATCTCACGCTTGCACAACTCGTCACCGAACAGCCCCACCTGGCCCCACACCTCGACGCACTCGGACTGGACTTCTGTTGCGGGGGCCAGCGCCGCATCGTCGATGCCATCGACGCACTCGGGCTCGACCTGGCCGAAACGCTGGCCGGGCTGGAGGCCCACACGGCGGACGACGAGCGCTCGGGTACACCCGATGTCGACTGGAATTCGCTCGGGATGGCCGAGCTCGTCGACCACATCGAATCGAGCCACCACACCTACCTCTCCGGGGCGCTGACAGCGCTCGACCCGCTGGCCGAGAAGGTCGCCGGCGTACACGGTGAACGTCACCCCGAGCTGCTCGAGATCGCTCAGACCTTCGTCGCCCTGCGAGCCGACCTCGAACCACACCTGATGAAAGAGGAGCGGGTGCTGTTTCCGATGATCCGTGAGTTGGCCGCCGCCGCCGACGCGCCGAGCTTCCACTGCGGCACGTTGCGCAATCCGATCGCCGTGATGTCGAGCGAACACGATCAGGCCGGCGAGTTGCTGGCGCGGCTGCGGTCGCTCAGCAACGGCTACACCGTGCCCGACGACGGCTGTGCCAGCTATCAGGCGCTGTACGCCGGTCTGGCAGCGCTCGAGGCCGACACCCATCTCCACATCCACAAAGAGAACAATCTGCTGTTCCCACAGGCGATCGACGCCGAACAGCAACTCTCCAGCCCGGCCTGATCGTTCTGGTCAGGTTGTGGCGTGCCCTGACGTGCAGCTACCCGACCGGAACGAGGCGTGAGACCCCCGACAACCCAGTGACCGCCACCGAGGCCGAGTGCCCTTCGATACTCGGCTGTGGTGGCGATCGTCCCCCTGGTGAAACAGGCGGCGGTTGTGGTGACAGCTGTGGTTACGGATTCTGGTACTCGGCCTTCGGGCCGAGGTAGAACCACCAGTTGATACCCACGCAGATCAGATAGAAGGCGGCGAAGGCGATCAGTGCGTACTCCGGAGTGGCGTTCTTGATCTGGGCGCCGAACTCTTGGGGCACCACAAAGGCGCCGTAGGCGGCGACGGCGGAGGTCCAGCCGAGCACCGGGCCGGCCTGCTCTTTGTCGAACACGATCGCGATCGTTCGGAACGTCGAACCGTTGCCGATTCCGCTCGCTGCGAACAGCAGCAGGAACAGCAAGAAGAACGGCACGAAGAAGTCTTCCGGTGTTTCGCTCTTGTAGGCCTCGCGCATGAAGTAGGCGACACCAAGCGCACTGCCGGTCATCACGATCGACACCCAGTGGGTCACCCGAGCGCCACCGATCTTGTCGGCCATCCAGCCACCGATCGGTCGGATGAAGGCACCGATGAACGGGCCCATCCAGGCAAACGTGAGTGCCGACGGGCCGTCTGGATTGGCGATGCTGTGGTCCCAGACTCCGTCCGTCTCGATGTGCTTGAAGCCGAAGATCACCTTGATCGCCAGTGCAAAACCAGCCGAGTAGCCGATGAAGCTGCCGAATGTCATCGTGTAGATCACACTCATGATCCAGGTGTGCTTGTGCTGGAAGATCTTGTACTGGTGCTCGAGGTTGGGCTTGGTCTCACCGGGGATCTGCTTGAGCAGGAACACGGTGAACCACAGCGCGAAGGCGATCAGCGGCCACTTCGTCCACGACGGCGTACCCAAACCGGTCGGCTCGGGCAGGAAGATGTACAGCGCGATGATCGACGGGATCGCCGCCACAAGCAGCATGCCGAGGATCTTTCCGTACGACGAGAGCTGGCCACCGATGTTGGGTGACACGTGCTCGGCGCGGATGTTGTTCATGAAGAAGTACGACAGGACGACGAGCGGCACCAAGAACAACAGCCATACGAACCCAGCGTTGTGGATGTAGGTGTCGGTACCCGCTTCGATCTTGCCGATCAGCGTGCCCGATGTCGTCACGAGTTCTTTGGGAGCGCCACCGAAGATCGCTCGTGTCATCACGAGCGGAATCAGCAGCTGCATCGTGGTGACACCGGCGTTGCCGAGACCGGCGTTCAAGCCGAGCGCCAGACCCTGCTTCTTCTTCGGGTAGAAGAAGCTGATGTTCGACATCGACGAGGCGAAGTTGCCGCCACCGAAGCCCGACATGAATGCCAGCATCTGGAACACCCACAGCGGCGTCGACTTGTCGAGCAGAGCGATGCCGGTTCCTGCGGCCGGGATGATCAGCAGCGCCGTCGTCAGGACGATCGTGTTCTTGCCGCCGGCGATCCGCACGAAGAAGCTGTTCGGGATGCGGAACGTCGCACCGGTGAAGCCGGCGATCGCCGTGATCGTGAACAGCTCGGCCGCGGTGAAGCCGAAGTCCAGGTTGAGCATCTGGACGGTGATGATGCTCCAGTAGAGCCACACGGCGAAGCCGCACAGCAGGCTTGGGATCGAGATCCAGAGGTTGCGGGAGGCGATCTTCTTGCCCGTACTCTCCCAAAACTCTTCGTTCTCGACATCCCATTCGGTGATGTCGGCCATGTGGCTCTCCTCTCGGTGTTCGAAACGATGTCTCGAACTCGGTGTTCTTGTGTGTCAGACGTTGCGGGCCGGCCGGCCTGTTGCCTCGATCGGTGTCAATCGGCGGGTTCGGGTTGTGGTGAGTCGGTGGGTTCGGGTTGTGGTGAATCGTCGGTGTTGTGATCGTCGAATCCGTGGGCAAAGGCGCCCTTCGGTTCTTCGAGCAGTGCCCAACACATCAAGAAGCTGACGAGCGCACCTGCCGACAGGATGTAGAAGAACGTCTTGGCGTCGACCAGTGAGAAGATCACGAGGTACACGACGGCGCCGACGTTGCCGTAGGCACCGGCCATACCGGCGACCTGGCCGGTCATCTTCTTGTTGACCATCGGGATGATCGCAAATGTGGCGCCCTCGGCACCCTGCACGAACATCGAGGCGAAGACCGTCATCATCACGGCGATCACGAGCCAGGTGACACCACCGAACATCGGTGCCAGGTTCTTCAGACCGTCCTCGTCGACGCCGTCGGTCCACTTGGCGATGAACCCCATCAGGGCGAACCCGACGACGATCCCGAAGATGTAGATCATCATCGTCTTCTTGCGGCTGGCGAGCTTGTCGGACAGGTAGCCACCGAGCGGGCGGGCGACCAGGTTCACGAAGGCGAATGAGGCGGCCACGAAGCCCGCAACCGTGGCCGTGACGATCGGCTCACCCTTGCCGTCGACGAGTGGTGCGAAGACGTTCTCGTAGAATTCGGGCAGCATCGACACGACGGCCAGCTCGGCGCCGAAGTTGGCGAAATACGTGGAGTTCAGGGCAACGACGCTGCCGAAGTGGTACTTCTCCTCTTCGGGTACTCCGGCCTTCAGGTACGGCAGGTTGACCTGCAGCGTGCGCACCACATGACCGATGTACACCAGCGTCAACAGGCCGTAGATCACGTACAGGCCGGTGTCGCTGAGCACGATCTCGTCGTTGACCTTGACGTTCGAGATACGCCACGCCAGCAGTCCGAGTGCACCGACCAGCGGGATCGACCAGAACAGGTACTGGCCGAGGTCGAAGTACGAGCTGACCATCATCGGCTCGGCCTTCTTGGTTTTGGTGAGCTTGCGACCATCGGGAACATCGCGCACCAAGAAGTAGTACATGACGCCGTAGATGCCCATCACGAGGCCGTTCAGCGCCATTGCCCAACGCCATGCCATGTCGCCACTGATACCGAACCAGTCGCCGAACAGGGTGATCGCGATCCACGGGAGGGTCATGGCAGCCCAGGCGGAACCGAAGTTGCCCCAGCCGGCGTAGAACCCCTCGGTGCGCCCGATGTACTTGGGCGGGAACCACTGGGCGACCATCTTGATGCCGATCACGAATCCGGCACCGACGCTGCTGAGCGCCAGGCGGGAGAGCAGCATCTGGGTGAACGAGTCGGAGAAGGCGAACACGATTGCCGGGACCGACATCGTGATCATCAACCAGGTGAACACCACTCGGGCACCGAACCGGTCGATCAGAGCACCGACCACGATGCGGGCCGGGATCGTGAGCGCCACGTTGGCGATCAACAAGACCTTGACGTGCTCCTTGGTGAGCCAGTCGGAGTTCTCACGCATCGTGCTCGACAGCGGGGCCAGGTTGAACCACACGTAGAACGTCATGAAGAACGCGATCCATGTGAAGTGCAGCACCCGGATTCGTTCCTGGTGGAAGTCGAGCAGTTTCGGTTCCTGCTCGTCGACACTGGTGCCGGTGGTCGTGGCGGGTTCGGTCATCGGCTTCTATCTCCCTGGTGAGGGGTGGGGTTGAGGAGGTGGTGCGGCGTCAGCCGCCGTGGTCGGGTTTCGGTCAGCGTTGCCCGGCCTTGATCCGGGGGTCGTTCGTGACGTGGTCGACGGAGGGCTGCTGGCGGTTGGCGACGACCTTCTGCCAGGGGCGGAAGAGGTACTGCAACGGCAGCGTGATGATGTGCACCAGCCGGGTGAACGGGAACACGGCCAGGAAGGCGAAGAACGACAGTGCGTGCAACTTGAGCACCAGCGGCAGCGGGGCCACATAGGCGACCTCGGGCTGGAACTGGAACAGTGAGTGCATGTAGGGCACGAAGACCGAGGTGCCCCAGTACGAACCCCAGCGGTAGCCCACTGCGATCCACACGCCGGTCACGATCTGTGCGGCGATCACCAGCAACACGACGGTGTCCATGGGCGTGGTGACCCGTCGCACGCGAGCGTTGGAATGGCGCCGGATGATCAACACGGTGACGCCGAACGCCGCCCACAGACCGAGCGCCAGCCCGGTGAACTCGAGCAGGTACAGGCGCAGCGGGGCACCATTCCACAGTTCGAAACCGCTCGGCACGATCAATGCCAGCAGGTGCCCGACCAGGATCAATGACAGGCCCCAGTGGAAGGGGACCGAACCCCAGTACAGCTTGCGGCTCTCGAGCAGCTGCGATGACAGTGACGACACCGTGAACTGAGCGCTGCGCCAGCGCACGATCGTGCCCACGATCGCAATCGTCGTGACGACGTAGGGCACGACCCCGAACAGGAACTCATTGGCGTTCATCGTCTGCCTCCGATGGTGACCGGTCGGTTGGCGGCACACGCCAGCGTGGCCGCCAGGAGATGGCGATACGGATTGTCGGGCGCCGCCCGCTTGAGCTTCTCGTTCATCGTGGCGACGGCGCCAGGAAGCACTTCGAGCAGGCTGGGCAGCGGCTCGTCGGTTGCCGCCAGGTAGCGCAACACCGGCTCGATGTGGTCGGGCAGTTCGCCGTTCAGGTCGATGCCGGCCTCGGCCATCGCCGGAACCAGTTCGGACATGAACTCGCCGCGCTTGTAGGCGTCACCCCAGATCACGTGCCCGACGTACGGCACGAACGGTGCCGACAGGTCGAGGGTTGCGGTGTGCAGCTCTTCCCACTCGCTGAACGACAGCACACTCACTGCGTCGAGGAAGTGCTGCATGTGGCGCTTGACCTCGTGGTTGTGTTCGCCTGCGATGGCTGCCGCCAACTCGGTGGCGGCGGACGGGGTGGGATAGCGGTACCCGAGTGCGACGACCTCGGTCGTTTTCATCAGGCGCCCCTCTTCGGCGGCTGGCGATAGCCGAACCCGGCCTCGCCCTTGGCGCTGAGCGGATCACCGGTGAGCTCTTCGATCGCCACCTCACGGTGGTAGGGCGGCATTACGAACCGGTCGTCCATGGTGGGCGTCGTGGTCATCTGGTAGATCGCCTCGGCTTCGTTCTCGGTCAGCCCGGCCTCAGCCAGCATCTCGATCGTGAGGTCGTCGATCGTGCCGTCGACACTCTGGCGACGCTTGTAGGTGCGCACCGCCAGCATCGACTTGAGGACCCGCTTGATCGGCTCGACATCGCCGACCGTGAACAGGTTGGCGAGGTACTCGAGCGGTAGGCGTGCCTTCTCGAGCTCGTCGAGCAACTCGAAGTCGCGACGCTCGTCGGGGAGATCGAGCTTGACGAGGTTGTTCTCGATCGTGCTCATCACCGGTGACAGTGGCGGTACGTAGAACATCATCGCCTCGGTGCGGTACTCGGGATGGAGCGGGAACGCCATGTTCCACTCCTTCACGAACTTGTACAGCGGCGAGCGTTGGGCGGCGTCGATCCAGCCGTCGTCGATGCCCTCGAGCTTGGCAGCCGTGATCACCCGCGGGTCGTGCGGGTCGAGGATCATGTCGAGCTGGGCGTCGAGCAGTTGATCATCGGGCAGGGCGGCGTTGGCCTCGATCATGTCGGCGTCGTACAGCAGCACACCCATGTAGCGGATCCGGCCGACGCACGAATGCGCACACGCCGGGGCCTGACCGGTTTCGAGGCGGGGGAAGCACAAGATGCACTTCTCGCTCTTGCCACTGTCCCAGTTGTAATAGACCTTCTTGTACGGGCAGCCCGACACGCACATCCGCCAGCCGCGGCACTTGTCCTCGTTCACGAGCACGACGCCGTCCTCGCCACGCTTGTAGATCGCCCCGCTCGGGCAGGCAGCCAGGCAGGCAGGGTTGAGGCAGTGGTTGCAGATCCGGGGCAGGTAGTTGAAGACGACTCGCTCGAGCTCTTCCATCTGGGCGCGTGTCACGTCGTCGACGCCCTCCATCGAGGGGTCGTTGGCGGCGAAGATATCCGAGCCACCCAGGTCGTCGTCCCAGTTCGGGCCGCTGTTGATCTCGAGCGGCTGACCGGTGATCTTCGAGATCGGGATCGCCGTCGGCTGCTGGCTGGAGGCCGGCGAGTTGAACAGGTCGCCGTACTGGAAGCTGAAGGGGTCGTAGTAGTCCTCGAGCTCTGGCAAGGCGGGGTTGTAGAACGCCTTGGCGATGCCACCACCCTTCGAGTGCAACGTCAGCTTGAGGCGGCCCTTCTTGTCGCGGTGCCAACCACCCTTGTAGTGATCCTGGTCCTCCCAACCGACGGGGTAGCCGGTACCCGGACGGGTCTCGACGTTGTTCCACCACATGTACTCGGCGCCGTCGCGGTCGGTCCACAAGTTCTTGCATGCGACCGAACACGTGTGACACCCGATGCACTTGTCGAGGTGGAACAGCATGCTCATTTGAGCTCGAACCTTCATGAGCCGGCCCCTCCGTTCTTGGGTTCATCTTTGGGCTGATAATCGGGCGGATCGACACGGCGTACGTAGATGAAGGTGTCTCGGTTCACACCCGTGGGCCCCCAATAGTTGAAGGCGTAGGTGAACTGGGCATAGCCACCACTCATCAGCACCGGCTTGAGCCGTGCCCTGGTGAGCGAGTTGTTCATACCGGCTCGCTTGCCCTCACGGCGGGTCAGCGGAATGCCGACCGTGCGCTCGGTGGCGTGGTACACGAACACAGTGCCCGTGGGGATCCGGGACGACGTGGTGCAACGTTGCACGAAGATGCCGTTGTCGTTGTACAGCTCGACCCAGTCATTGTCGACGATGCCGAGGCTGGCTGCGTCCTTGGCGTTGAGCCAGATCGGGTAGCCGCCTCGTGACAGCGTCATCATGCGTTCGTTGTCGCCGTATGTCGAGTGGATCGACCACTTGCCGTGCGGGGTGATGTAGTTGAACATCCGCCCGTCCTGGCCTTCGGCCAGCGACTCTTCGAGCTCCATCAACATGGCGTGATCGGGCCGCGGCTTGTAGACCGGCATGTGCTCGCCCCACGAGATGTACTGGTCGTGGTCGAGGTAGAAGTGCTGGCGTCCGGTGAGGGTCCGCCAGGGCACGAGCTCTTCGACGTTGAGCGTGAACGGGCTGTACGGGCGACCCTTGCCGATCTTGCCGCTCCACGTGGGTGTGGTCAGCACTCGGCGAGGCTGCGAGATCAGGTCGTGAAACGTGATCCTGGTGTCGCGTTGGCCGGCACCGAGGTGGGTCAACGACAGGCCGGTCTTGGCCTCTTCGGCCTCGAAGGCACGGTGTGCCAGCTCGCCGTTGCTGGCGGGATCGAGTGCCAGGATCGCCTCGGCGACCTGACGGCCACGCTTCATCTCGGGGCGCAGTACATCGGTTGCTCGGCTGCGCTCGTCGGGCTGTTTGCGGGCCAGGGCGTCGTAGAACTCCTCGACCTGGACTCGCAGACCGTGCGCACCGACGCCGTTGTTGCGGACGCCCTCGCCGAGCGAGGTCATCTTCTCGTACAGCTTGGTGTAGTCGCGCTTGAGCAGCTTGAACCGCGGCATCGTCTTGCCGGGGATCGCTTCACATTCGCCGGTTCGCCAGTCGGCCACGGATGGCTGGCTGATCTCGTCGGGGGT
>Ga0209633_10005811_pt1 | contig 10722 bp, 8 predicted proteins | sample Cruoilmetagenom1_FD_187290 | JGI IMG/M metagenome (GOLD analysis project Ga0209633, IMG submission 187290) | Oil polluted marine microbial communities from Coal Oil Point, Santa Barbara, California, USA - Sample 1 (SPAdes) (version 2) | ecosystem: Environmental > Aquatic > Marine > Oil seeps ... | reverse complement strand
CATTCGAACAGGCGGAAGTCGAGCACGTGAACCGTCTGTTCGAATGGTCTACGATGACCCGTGTCGGACTTCGCACGGAACTCGAGATCGAACCACCGGCAGGCCTCTGGGCCAAGGCCTGCCGCCAGGGAGACCTCTGCTTCGGAAAGGACTGCGCCTACAACCGGGAGTGTTTCTATCTCAAGGCCAAGGCCGTGGAACAGCAGGCCCATATCCTCGTGGCGAACCACCATCTCTTCTTTGCCGACATGGCAACGGGCGGCAACGTCCTCCCCCTCTACCACGCCGTGGTCTTCGACGAGGCACACCAGGTCGAAGACGTTGCCACGGACTATCTCGGGATAGAAGTCTCGAACTTCTCGGTACGGTACCTCTTTGATTCCCTCATGAACCAGCGCACGCGCAAGGGCATTCTTACCCGCTTGACAATCCAGGGCCCGGGCGTGCGCACCATCCAGGGGATGCTGGAAGACCTCAGGGGCGTGGCCGATGATTTCTTTCAGAACGTGGCCGCTCTCCTCAAAGAGAATCCGGTCCTCCGGATCCGGAGAGCAAACATCGTGCCGGACATCCTGAGCGAGCCGCTCCTGGCGCTCAAGGACGAACTGCTCGCCCTCGACGTGGATTCCCAGGAAGAGGAGATGGAGGTAAAAACCTTTGCAAACAGGACACAGGCCATGGCCGCGGCAGTCCTGCGGAACCTCTCGCAGGAGCAGCAGGAATTCGTGTACTGGGCCGAGCGGGAAAACAACCGGATACGCCTGGTTGCCTCTCCCATCGACCTTGCCCAGATACTGAGAGAGGGCCTGTTCGCCAAGATCGATACCGTGGTGCTGACGTCGGCGACACTTTCCATTTCCGGAACCTACACCTACATCAAGAGCCGATTCGGCCTCGACGCGCCCACGGAACTCATCCTCGACTCACCCTTTGACTTTGAGCAGCAGGCCCTGGTCTATATTTCCCGCAATCTCGAAAACCAGCGGCAGTCCGGGTACCAGGAGAAGTTCGATGAGGAACTTACGGCCATCCTCTCCATCACCGGCGGCAGGACGCTCGTGCTCTTCACGAGCTACAGCCAGCTCAGGAAGAGCGCCGAAGCCCTTCGGAGCGCGATGCCGGCGCTCAGTGTCCTCTGCCAGGGCGAAATACCCCCCTACCGGCTGGTGGAGCAGTTCAAGGGCCGTTCCAACGCGGTCCTCTTCGGCACGGCCTCGTTCTGGCAGGGAATCGACATCCCCGGCGACGCTCTTCAGTGCGTGGTGATCGCCAAACTCCCCTTTGCCGTGCCCGACGATCCGATCATCGAGGCGAGAATGGAGCGCTTGCGCAATCCCTTTTACGAATACCAGGTGCCGCAGGCCACGCTCCTGTTCCGCCAGGGTTTCGGCAGGCTCATCCGCATGCAGACAGACCGGGGCGCCGTGGCAGTATTGGATTCACGCATCATGACGAAGGGGTACGGCAAATGGTTTTTGAATTCCCTGCCGCAATGCAGGATGACCGATGACCGTGATGACTTTAAGAGTTTTTTCGCCGGATTAAAAGCAGGCCGGAACCAACAGCAGTCTCGCGCAAAGCCGCAAAGTCGCAAAGAAAATCTATAAATTTTTTGTATCAACTTCGAAAAGCTAAAAAACTATATCGCGCCATGGCTACAGGTCACGCGTTGGCACGAACATTCACGAATGAAAAATCGAATAACTATTGGACGCGGATTCACCCTGATTAATGCGGTTCATTCATAAAGATTTAACGGAGCATGAGTCATTCAAAAAGCCACAGGAGTTTTTCTTAATCCATCTCTCGTTAGTCATTCAGCATTCTTTTGTGCTCCTTTGTGGCCCTTCGTGGATAATGCCTCTCTTTTTTCTGCCTGAATTGATCCGACTTTTCCGCGTGAATCTGCGGCCAAATGCTTTTTGATGGGTCAAAAATTTCGCCTGCACCCTGGGGGTGTACAGGACGCGAAGGGGATGTGCAAAAAAAGAAAAAGCCATACCCCTCAGCATAAACTGAGTTAAAAGACCCACACCAAGCCCGGAAGGACAATAAAAAAAGCGATGATTGCTCATCGCTTTTTAAAAATAATTTTCCTCTACCCGCTCCCGCACGCTGCCTTACTTCATGTTACCCCTGTGCTGCTCCCGCTTTCCGTTTTTCCAGAAGCATCGAAGGGAGAGAAACAACGTAACCCAGCGCCGTTCCCAGGAGCCCGCCGACCACGATGCTCACTGCGGCTATGCAGGCGATGCCCATCAGAATCCCGACGACGATCGCTGCCCGTACGAAGAGCGTGGGTTCAACGGAACCGCCCATGAGATGCTGGAGAAGAATGAGGGTCCCGTAGCTGCCGAAATAAAACCCCGGCACGATCCCGAAGATAAGAAACGCCAGCCCGCCGATTGCAGCGCCGATCTTTGTTCCTGCTTTCATCGTTTCGTTTATCATGACTTCCTCCCTTCCGCTTCAGATAAGCTCTGTTCTTCCGCGGCATGTTTTGCGTGGGCCGTCGTCTCTACCAGCCTGCCGATCAGCCACCCGATTGTTGATGTTGCCGTTACGATCACGATGCCCGCGATCAGAACGCCGACGAGCATGCCCGCAAACACCAGGGCCCTGGAGATGATTCCCGGTTCGAGGGGCAGTCCGAAGATCCATCCGGCAAAATTGATACCCACCGCACCGCCGATAAGGCTGCCTGGCAGAAGCCCGAACACGGCAAAAACAACTACGCCTGCGCCAGCCCCCATGTACGCCAACTTTTTGGAAAGTGCTGTCTTCATTGTCGCTCCCTCCTCTCCCTGAATCATTGCATTCACTGTTCCTTTTATAAACGTATATTGCATCAGCCGTGCCAAAACGCAACCGCCTGATTTCACGGGTTTTTACTGATAGAATTTTTTGCAACATTGAGAAACAGTGAATACAATTGTTGATTATGCGAAAAGGAAATTCGCAACTCTATTGTTTCCAACATTCGCACTTTGAAAGAGGGGAAGCAATGCGTGAAAAGTTCTCGAATGGGGTCAAGGGTCAAGGGTCAAGGGTCAAGAAAAAGATAGCAGATTACAGATAACAGACTAGAGACAATACAAAGCAGCTATCTGGCATCCGGTATCTGGCATCAGCTATACTGTCTACTGCCTACTGTATTCTGCTTTCCGCAGGCTCGCTACACAAACCACTTCACGAGCTCGCCCGCGTCAGCGCGGTGACTCTGGTAGGAGTTTATCTTCGCCGAACTATCCGGATATCCCCGGGAAAGCCCTCCCCTCTTCGGGGGACTCACCCAGCTCCCGCACCATTCTCAACCGAGAAAATCCGTCAAAAAATGAACCTCTGCCTTCAGCTTTTTCACATGCGCCTGTACAACATCCCTGATCGATACCAGACCGACGAGCTCTCCGTTTTCAACGATCGGCATATGCCTGATTCCTTTCTGGATCATGACAGCCATGACATAGTCTTCCAGATCATCGGGCTCGGCCACGAGGAGGCTCTCGCTTTTCACCATGAAATCACGGACCTTCAACCCCTCGAATGCACACTCAATTTTTGCGAGAATCGTGACGATATCCCTTTCCGTAACAATGCCGCCAAGCTTTCCCTCGTCCTCTACCATCAGCGCCCCGACATTTCTGTCCATCATCCTTTGCGCGGCATCCAGAATTCCGGCATCTGCCTCGATGGTAATGACCTCTTTTCCTTTTTCCTTAAGAATATCCCGCATTTTCATGGTACACGCTCCTCGAATGTAAGATTACTGGGTCTTCTCCCAACCAAGATGTTGAATTTCAGTGAACGGGTGAAGACGACCCGTTTCAGACTAATCTCCCAATTCTTTTTTTTGCACATCCCCTTCGCGTCCTGTACGAAATTCTTGACCCGTCTAAGGCCACGTCCGCTCGCCCGCGCAAACTCGGCCTCCCCGACTCCGTCGGACGCGTCGGCCTCAGACAAGCGCGTTCGCCCTGCGGGACGCTTCCTTAGGCCAAGGCGGGTGCCCCAAGAATTTCCTAGGGCCGCTTCCGGGGACGTGCGGGCTTGGGTAAAGCTTTACGCCTTGGATCTCTGCCCTACCCCATGCGAAAATTTAGGCGTGCGACCGAGCCCGAGGGAAAAGCATTTCGGACTGTCTGAGCCCGTAGGGCGAGTTTCCGAAATGCCACGAGGACGACCGAGCACGCCGTAAAGAATTTTCGCCGGGCGCCCTTCTTTGGGTCACCTTTCTTGGGCGTGCAAGAAAGGTGACAAAAGCATGCTGCCTGAAAACACGGTACTTACCCACTCAGTATGGAGAAGGCCCAGCTTACTTGAGAAAATTTACTGCCAGTCTACTCAGATGATCAATCGGTACCCAGTAAATGCCGAACAGAACGGTGAAAAAAGAGAGGCCTGCCAGGACCGAATAGGGCACGACGTGATGTCTCTCCATAGCGGATAAGGTCACTCCTTTCTGCCTTTTCGACAGGAACATCAGCTGCAACACTCTCGCATAATAGTATAACGATATAACGGTATTGATAACGGCCACGACGGCCAGCCAGTACAGGGAACTTCCCTTTTGGAAAACGGCCAGTAACAGATATACCTTTCCGATGAATCCGGCAAAGGGCGGGATGCCCGTCAGAGAAAGAAGGTACACCGCAAGCATAGAAGCGAGAAACGCCCCTTTCCCGCGCTTCCATGCAAGGCCTTCATAGTCCTCGATCAGCTCGGAGTTGAATTCATTCGAGACGAGAATGACCACGAGAAAGGCCCCGAAATTCATGAGGAAATAAACGGCGAAATAAAAAAATATCGCGGAGACGCCGAATGGTGTCTGACTCGCAACAGCCATGAGAATATAGCCTGCATGGGCTATGCTGGAGTAGGCAAGCATCCGCTTTATGTTTTTCTGGTGCAGCGCCGCCAAATTTCCGAAGGTCATCGTACAGGCCGAAAGCACGGCGAAGAGCAGCGACCAGTCGAGCCCTCCGACGGCGGTCAGTATTTCTCCACCGTCGGTGGACCCGAATATCTGATAGAAGAAACGGACAATGAGGACGAACCCTGCCGCCTTGGGGCCGACGGAGAGAAAAGCGGTGAAGGGTGTCGGGGCGCCTTCGTAAACGTCCGGACACCACGCGTGAAAGGGGAATGCAGCGATTTTGAATCCCATTCCCGCGAGGATAAAGATGATCGGAATAGCAAGCGTGACGCCGGGGACCGTGTTGTTGACGAAAAACATGTGCAGTGCGGCATAATCCAGTGAGCCCGCGATTCCGTACAGGAGAGACAGGCCGTAGACCATCACTCCCGAGGCAATACCGCCGTACAGAAGGTATTTTACGGCGGCCTCCGAGGTCTTCTCACCACGGTCAACAAACCCCGTCAGGAGGTAGGAGGTAAAACTGAGGAACTCCAGGGAAAGATACATCATGAGGAGATTGGCCGAAGAGACCAGGAGCACCATGCCGAGGGCATTCGCGAGGATCAAGAGCACATACTCCGCTCCATCCTTGAATTTCCTGGTCGTTTCCCGGGAAATGAAGGAAAATAAGAACAAAAAGAGTGAAGAAAAAAGACAGAGCACGGTAAAGAGCTGGGAAAGGTGATCGTTTCGTATCATCCCGTAAAAGAGAAGAGCACCGTTTCCCTTGACCCTGCCGGCGGTGAGTTCCAGGGTCAGGGCAATCGTTATTCCGAAAAAGCCGGCGAGATAAAACAGGGAGCGATTCGTCCGGATGCGCTTCCAGAAACTGAGCACCAACGCCAGGAGGAAAAAGGCGGACAAAAACGCTTCTGCCGGAACATATGCCAAACTCTCAAAATTTCTCATCATGCTTCTTTACCTCATGGAAGCGGAGATCAAACAACACACCCTGCGAAGAAGCGAAGAACAGCAACGCTTCCGTCTTGATGGCATATCAAGGCCTGTCAATACGCTCCTGCCCTATTACGGCGATGCACCAAGCACCAGGCTGTTGATGAACCGGACTGTCGGTTTTATCACGTTCAGCACCGGATGGGGGTACACGCCCAGGATAACGACCAGCAGTCCCAACGGGACGAGACTTATCGTCTCACGAAGATTCATGTCCGGCAGCGCCGCATACCGCTCGTTCAGCTTTCCGAGGAATATGCGCTGGAGGGTCCAGAGGCAATAGGCTGCCGTGATAATCACGCCCGTCGCGGACAGCGCGGTTATCAGCCGATGCTTCTGGAATGCACCCAGGAGAACCAGCGCCTCACTGATAAAGCTGTTCAATCCGGGCAGGCCCAGGGCGGCAAAGAACGCAAGGAATGCGACTACGGCATAGTTCGGCGCAACCGACGCGATTCCCCCGAAGCCGTCGATCTCCCGATGGCGCGCCCGGTCGTACAGGACGCCCACGAGAAGAAAGAGCATGGCCGTGATAATCCCGTGGTTAAACATTTGCAAGACACCGCCACTGACGCCTTCATCGGTAAAGCTGGAAATCCCCAGGATAACGTAGCCCATGTGGCTGATGCTTGAATAGGCGACGAGTCTTTTCAGGTCTTTCTGGGCCATGGCACACAGCGCGCCGTAGATGATATTCACCATCCCGAAAACGGCCAGGAACTGAGACAGGGAAAAGGTCACGTCCGGCAGGATCGTGTAGTTTACCCGCAATAATCCATAGGTGCCCATCTTGAGCAGGATACCGGCAAGAATCACGCTGATGGCGGTCGGCGCTTCGACGTGGGCATCGGGCAGCCAGGTATGGAACGGAAAAATCGGCACTTTAATGGCAAAACCGATGAAGAGGGCAAACCAGCAGATCATCCGGTAGTCGAAAACGGCATTTCCCCGGGCGAGCTCCGTCATATCGAATGTATGGGGCACGGACGTCAGATAGAAATAGATCATGACGAGCAGGATCATGACGGAACCGACGAGGGTGTAGAGAAAAAATTTGATCGCCGCATACTCTTTTTTCGGTCCGCCCCAGATGCCGATGAGGAAGTACATCGGCAGCAGCATGACTTCCCAGAAGATAAAGAACAGGAAGAAATCAAGGGCGCAGAAGACCCCGAGCATCCCGGTCTCCAGGAGCAGGAACAGGAAGAAGTATCCTTTCACGCCGCTGCTGACGCCCCATGAGGCCAGAACGGCAATGGGACAGATCAGGGCGCAGAGCAGCACCATCGGCATGCTCAGTCCGTCAACGCCCATGAAGACGTTGATATTGAAATCTTTTATCCAGACATATCGCTCGATGAACTGGATGCCTTCGGAGCGGCTGAAACCGGCAATACTTCTGTCAAATTCCATATAGAGAAACAGGGACAGCAGGAGCGGAACGAGCGTAATGATCAGTGAACCCCACTTGATAGCCCCGTGCCGGCCCTTCGGCAGGAGAAGGATCACCGCGCTGCCGAGAACGGGGGTGAAGGTGATCAATGTCAGGATATGATTGTGAATGAATTCGGCCATCAGCATCTCTCCTTAGCGGAACACCGTGTATGAAACAGCCAGCACAACCATCAGGAATGCGATGAGGATGTACGCCTGCACCCTTCCCGTCTGGAGCTTTCGCAGGTGAGAACCCGCGCCGAGGGCCCCGTCGGCGACCAGGTTCACCGCTCCATCGACGAACCGGAGATCAAACCAGCCGGTGATGGATGCTTCGATCCGCAGGATATATGCCTGGAGGTTGACGATTAGATCGATTCCGTATTTGTCGAAGGCCGCGAGAAACATTGTGAGCGCTTTTGTCCCGGATACGAACAGGAACTGGTAAAGTTCATCGATATAGTATTTACGGTATACGACCCTATGCAGGAACCGTATTTTGGGCACGTATCTTCCGGGGAGGTCCGGCCTGGTCCGGTAGAGCAGGATGCCCGCGAAGATCCCGGCAACGGCAATGAGCACGGACGCTGCCATGAGAACATATTCCATCGCATTCTGGTGATGGCCTCCGGACTGCAGGCCGAACACCGCACCGAGAAAGCGGTCAAACCGGTTACTGCCGCCGAGTGCCGCCGGGACCCCGATGAATCCTGCCATCACCGAGAAGAACGCGAGAAGGATGAGCGGAACGGTCATGACGTGAGGCGATTCCTGGGCCGGGTGAGCAAGACCCTGGTGGCCGGCGTGATCGTGATCTCCTTCGTCTGCCGGCCTCGCCGCCGACCGGTTCTCCCCATAAAAGGTCAGCAGGACCAGCCGCGTCATGTAGAAGGCCGTCAGCCCGGCAGTAAGAAGCCCCATGAGCCAAAGAAGAGGATGTCCATCACTCCATGCCTTCCACAAAATTTCATCTTTACTGAAAAAGCCCGCCAGGGGAGGAATGCCGCTGAGCGCAAGCGCGGCGATCAGAAAGGTCAGGAAGGTCCTGGGCATGGACTGTTTCAGCCCGCCCATCCGCCGGATGTCCTGTTCGTGATGCATGCCGACAATAACGCTGCCGGCGCCGAGGAACAGGCATGCCTTGAAAAAGGCGTGTGTCATCAGATGAAAGATTCCCGCCGAATAGGCCGCGACACCCATTGCCAGGAGCATATACCCCAGCTGGCTTATCGTCGAGTATGCGAGCACCCGTTTTATGTCGTGTTGGGTGCATGCGATCGTTGCCGCGAACAGCGCGGTGCCCGCTCCGACAGCGGCAATCACTCCCAAGGCAACGCTGCTCAGGGAAAAGAGAAAATGCAGCCTCCCGATCATGTACACGCCGGCCGTAACCATCGTCGCCGCATGGATCAGGGCGCTGACCGGCGTCGGCCCGGCCATGGCGTCGGGCAGCCACACGTACAGGGGAATCTGCGCGGATTTACCCGTCGCACCGAAGAAGAGGCAGAGGCAGATAAGCGTTGCGGCACTGACGCCCCATATCGTTACGCCTTTCAGGACATGGACATGTTCGGCCAGATAGGAGAAGCTCAGGAGGGACGGTGTCCCTGCCGTCATCTCCGCCATGCCGCCGGTCATGGACTGGCTTCGCATAAGCCAGAACAACAGCAAGAGCGCGATGAAAAAACCGAGGTCCCCTACCCGGTTCACGATAAAGGCCTTGTTTCCCGCAACGGCGTTTTCTTTCTTGCCGTACCAGAACGCGATGAGGAGATAGGAACAGAGGCCGACCCCTTCCCACCCGATAAACAGCAGGAGCATATTTTCCGCCAGGACCAGGATGAGCATCGAAGCGATAAACAGGTTCAGATAAGCAAAAAAGCGATAATAGCCGGGGTCTCCCTTCATGTAGCCGGTGGAATAGCAATGGATCAAAAAACCGACCCCCGTTACGATAAGAATCATGACGCTGCTCAAGGGATCAAAAAGGAACGAGACGTCCGCGGTGACGTATCCCACGTCGAGCCAGGTATAGACATGACACAGGATGGCCTTGTCTTCGCTCATGACAACGGAGAAAAAAGCAACACAGGCAAGAGCAAAGGAAAGGAACACGCTGCCGCATCCCACGTAACTGATCGGCCCCTCGCCCCAGGCCCTCTGGATCCGTCTTCCCAGAAGCCCATTGACGAATACCCCCAGCAGAGGGAACAACACGATGCAATATCCGTATCCGGCAATCAAGTCACGCATCATCATCCCCGCAGTTTATTCAGTTTGTCCGCATCGATATCGCTGCGTCTCTTATACACGGCAAGCAGCAGCGCCAGTGCAATGGCGGCCTCGGCGGCCGCAAGCACGATGATGAAGATCGAAAAAAGCTGACCCTCGGCATTACCGGCGGAGAACCTGCTGAACGCGGCAAAGTTGAGCGCCGCCGAGTTCAGGATAAGCTCGATCCCCATAAAGATCCCGATGATGTTCTTTCTCGAGATGGCAGTGAACAGTCCCGTCAGGAACAGGATCAGGCTGACACCGAGAAAACTGTGGATGGAAATAATGTTCATAATCATCCCCCGCGCTATCGGACCGACCTGCCCGCAATGACCAGGCTGCCGATCAATACTGCCAGAAGCAGAATCGATGCCACTTCAAAAGGAAGCAAATACGTGGACAGCAGCAGACTCCCCAATTCATTCACGGTGACCGCAGGAGAGGATGCATGCTCCGCCCCCGGGCGCACCCATTCGTACGAAATAAACGCAGCCAGGAGAACGCCGAAGAGCAGGACGGCTCCGATACCGGCGAGAGCGGCCCGCCGTATCGACAGAGCGTTCGTGCGTTTCATATTGTCGATGTTCCTCGTGAGCAGAATGGCAAAGAGCAGAAGAACGAGCACCCCGCCGATGTAGATAAGGAGCTGAACAATGGCCAGGAAATCCGCATCCAGGAACAGATACAGGCCCGCCGTGCCGAGAAAGGTAAAAAACAGGGCAAAGGCCGAATAGAGAATGTTCCGTGAAAAGGCCACCAGAAAGCCGGGTACCACGGTCAACGCAATAACGACGAGAAACACGACCTCTTTTATGCCGATGTCCATACCTGCTCCTTAGGGGTGATCTGCGCCGTTGCTCCGCTGCACTTTTGCCACCGGGACGGGATCAACAATATGGTGGACGCAGAGCTCTCGCAAGTCATAACAGGCGCCTTCGAAGCGCCTCGAAAATACGATTGCCTGGGTCGGGCAGATCTCTACGCAGAGCCCGCAATACATGCATTTCGCCTGGTCGATATCGAACCGCACGAGGAACCGCTGTTTCTCCCGCATCTCGGTCCCGATGGCGATACAGTCAATGGGACAGGTCTTCATGCACTGGAGGCAGCCGATGCATTGTGATGCCCGCACCGTGAGAAAACCG
>Ga0209633_10005810_pt1 | contig 10722 bp, 9 predicted proteins | sample Cruoilmetagenom1_FD_187290 | JGI IMG/M metagenome (GOLD analysis project Ga0209633, IMG submission 187290) | Oil polluted marine microbial communities from Coal Oil Point, Santa Barbara, California, USA - Sample 1 (SPAdes) (version 2) | ecosystem: Environmental > Aquatic > Marine > Oil seeps ... | reverse complement strand
TCACTGCAGAAACCGGCCGGACCACATGCACTGCCACACAACCTCAATCAATTCCTTGAATTTATTGTCTATTTGTCACTTTTTCCTGGCGAACAACCCACACCATCCGGAGACATCATGAGCAGCAATGATGATCAAGGCAGTCACCTGTCAGCCGTGCTTTTATATTAATTGCATACAGTTATATCGTTTTCCAAAAAACTGCCTGAGATTACGGCTCGCAGAGTACCAAGATCGAACCGATAGAAACGCCAATACTTTATCGTAAGCGCCTCTCTGCACAGAGACCGGCAGGCCACCGGTCGCCACTATAAATAAGCCAATACTGAACTGCTTGCCAATTACTACTACAAGTTTTATAACTGCTGCACGGAAGTTTGAATTTTACCGGATAGTAGAACATGGTAGCGAACCCACGCAGCTGTGAAAGCAAGGGAGAGACTGGTTATGGCAAACAAATATGAACCGCATGTTGGTGACTGGTACAAATCCATCAATGGTGACAGATTCGAGATCGTTGCACTTGACAAGGATGTATCAACCATGGAAATCCAGCACTTTGACGGTGCCGTTGAAGAACTGGACTTTGATTCCTGGGAAGAAATGGAAATCGTTACCATTGAACCACCGGAAGACTGGTCCGGTTCACTTGATATAGAGCGTGCAGACTACGGTGTAGATCTTGAGCTGACGTCACCAAATGACAACATCAACCCGCTGGATGAGCTTGAATAGATCCAGGAACAGTTTGCGACAACCGCTCTGCTGAAACACCAGCCCCGGATACCCCGCTAAAATAACACTCAACCACCTCCTCCTGTTGCCGATAATCTTTTTAAGGCAATTGCAGGAGGTTCACTATGGCTGTTATCTATGACATCTCTACAGGAAAAATCATACCGGAAAACACCGGGGTAACCAGGCTGGACGATTATGCCGGACTTCCCGAATGCAACACTGCGTTGCAACCGGTACACACAGACGCGACACATGAAGAAACAGCCCCCTGTGATGACTACATGACGGTGATCCGGGAACTACTTAAGGAACTTTAAAGTAAAGTTCGCCGCCGTATAACAGCACCGCGCTAACGCGCACTGTTAAACACGAACAATAACGCACCGGCATCTGCAGCAAGACACACAAAATCAAGACCGGTAATTCAGATACTGCCTGTCACTTATTGCCCGGGAAAAACCTATCCATCAGCACGACCACGACACCTGCTTCGATGCTCACTGGCACCGCTGCAAGGCTATCACCCTTGCAGGGACCTGCAACACATTTACCATCATGCAACTGAAACAATGCGTCATGTGTTGCGCATTGAACATAGCCCTTGTCAAGGCTCAGGAACTGATCGGGCACCCAATCCAGCGGACCACCCGTGTGCGGGCAATTGTTCAGATAGCCAAATATCTGTTCGCCTTGCCGAACGACAAAGACATCGTGAAGCTGCCCGCCATGCGTCACCGTCATCCCGCGACTACCCGGATCATCCAGTTCATCCAGCCGGCAGATAACAGTCCGGGAGCGTGTAATGTCAGTCATGGCATTTCGCTAAAGAGTCAAACCGTCAAAACCAGTCTGACCACATTTGTTACCGGCCAGCAGGCAGGCGCGGGCAAGTATTCCTTCAATATTCAGCGCCTCCAGATAACCGCTGATGATACCTGCATTGAACGTATCACCGGCACCCAGCGTATCAATCACCTTTGCAGGCAGAACAGCCGGATGCCGGTATTCCCTGCCATCCCTGCCCAGCGCCGCAGCGCCTGCGTCACCCCAGGAGCAAAACAGGTCCGCCCCCGAACAATCCGCAGACACGGATTGCAGTAGTGCCAGCGGATCGGTAAACCCCCGCGTACCGGCATAGCTTTTTGAAAACATCAACACATCTGCCAAAGGAAACAGGGATTCGATTTCGTCACGCGGCTTCTCTATTTCCAGTGAGCAGCAGGTAGCCGGAGAAATCTCCCGTACCCGTTCAAGCATTTGCCGTACGCCGACCACATTCCGTCCTTCAAAATGCAGCCAGTCAAGTGGCTTTAGATCGATTGTGCTGAATGCTGCAAAGCTGTATTCCGGCAGGTCACGGAAATGTGTAATGGTACGCGAACCGGTCTGCCTGCTGATAATGACCGAGGACACCGGCATACTGCCCGCACCTGATTGCTCACAGGCAGAAATATCAATGCCGTGACGGGTCAGGTCATCAGCGACCAGAATACCCTCGGCATTATCCACCAGCACACCGGCCCAGCGACAGCTCAGGCCCAGTTGACTGAGCACAACCAGGGTATTGGCCGTATTGCCGCCACGCTCCAGCCTGCGGTTGTAACAGCGTATCTCGTCATTTTCATCCGGGTAGCAGTCAACCAGATGAATAATATCAAGCGTTGCATTACCGATACCAAGAACGACTGTCATGCTGGCAGACTACGTTCATTCACGGTTTTGTCAACCATGTAACAGAATGGTCCCGGCAGAAACATGCAACAGGGACAGACCAGGTCTGGACAGGCCTGTTTGTTATTATTCAGCAGCCGTTCAACAAGAGAAAGATAGAGACATCCGCCACGGAATTACACAGACAAACACGGAAGAATAAAGACCTTAATAGAATTATATCCGTGTAATTCCGTGTGCTTCCGCGACAATCAAAAGAAACTTGCTCTCAGATTAAATGAGCACCATCAATTATTGCGCACAACGCGGAAGCCAAGGTTATCAAGCCGCGCATCCTGATTATACTGCCCGCGCTTGGCGTTACGCAGCGTATCCAGCGGACTGGTATAACCACCACCGCGCACCACTCGCTGAGTACATTCCGGCGTCATCCAGGCACTGCCATCGTCCGGCACCCCGGTATAGCTTTTATGGTAACAGTCTTCCGTCCACTCCTGTGCATTACCTGCCATATCGTGCAGGCTAAAATCATTGGCCCTGAAACTGCCCGCCGGCGCAGTACGAGAACCGTCCCACTGACTGCCACAGTTAAAACAGTTCGCCGGTTTAACATCCACCTTGCTGTCCCACCATACCTTTGCAGTATTACCCGCGCGGGCCGCATATTCCCATTCAGATTCTGTTGGCAACCGGTATTTATTGCCGGTCTTTTTCGACAACCAGGCAGCATATGCCCGCGCATCATTCCATGAAACATTGATAACAGGCCGCTCACCACGCCCCCATGACTCGTCATAGGGCAAACGGCGGCCTGTGGCACGCGCAAATTTATCATATTCTGCGAACGTGACTTCATGCTTGCTGATGGAAAAACCGGGCAGGGTCACATTGTGGCGCGGACTTTCATCAAAGTTCAGTGAATTACCGGGACTACCCATCAAATACTCAGCAGCCGGTAACGCGACCATCACCGGCCCTTTTGAACCACCTTCCAGAGTATCCCGAAAAGACCGGATGGTTGTTACCGGGGCGGGCTCGGATACGGGTGCAATCCCGGGGGCAGGAACAACTTCTTCCGGCGGGATTTCTGCAACCGGCTCTGCGACTACCAGAGGAGGTGTCACTATGGCTACAGGCGTCTTGTCCTCAACTGGCGGCTCAACAGGCTTGGCGGGCTTGCTGACCGCAGTTACCGGCGCAGCCGTTGTCAACAAGGGCTCATCTCCGTCTGTATGCTTATCAACAATCGTGTCCTCAATGCTAATAATACCCGACAACGGATTTCCGGAACCTATCAGCAACCAGGCTGCCAGCACCACACCACCGACAACGCCAAGACCGATAGCCGTGCCCAGCCAGCGCCGCTGATTGGTGCCCTTGTCGACTGATACCCGAGAGGGTTGCCCGCTGTCCTTGTTACTGTCAACAGATTTATTCCTGGTGTCCGACGCCGCGGTCTTTGCCGCCGTCTGCTGCGCCTCATGGCGATCACTTTCTGCCACGTCTGTTTCAAGTGAAGGTACGCGTACCGGGGTACTGGTTACCGCCTCACCAGTATTTTCCCGCAGCACATTGACTTGCTCAATCAGCTGATCGCGGGCAGCCTCTGCCTCGGCCCGCAGACGCAACGCAATCGCCATGTTCTTCTTGCTCTCGCCTAATTCCTGGCGCAGTTTCTCCGGATCCTCTACCTGTCCCTGGCTGCCCACATTCATCAGGCCCCTTGCAACCTCGACCTCGCCACGCAGAGCATTCATCTTTTCACGCAAGGTCTGTTGCTCATCCAGGGCTGCATCACGATCCAGCGTCAGTTGCTTCAGCTGCGATTCAAGCTGCGTGATAGTGGACACTGCCTGCTGATTTTGCTCTTGCATCATGTCCAGATCGACCTGCCGGCGGTCCTTTTCCTGCCGTGTCAAATCGGCGACTTCTGCATGCGCCTTTTGCAATTCCTGCTGCAAGGTGAGCATCTGTTCTTCAGACTGCCCCTGTGCCTCTATCAAATCCCGCAGGCGCTCCTGCTCCTCTTCCCGTCCGGCATCCCTGGCCTCTTCTATTGCTCCGGACTGGTTCGTCAGGTTAGTTTCATGCTCGACGGCAATTGCCGTCAGTTGTTCTTTCAGCTCACGCTGGCGCGCAGCCATTTCTGCACGCTCTTCAGCCCGTGCCTGGCGTTCCGCATGCAGCTCTTCCCGAAGATTGTCCAAATCCGCCTGCGAGCCATCACGTGTATTCTTGTGATCAGTCGTTGTCTGCTCCAGCTTCTTGCGCAACCGGTTAATCTGCCCTTGCAGCTCTTTCTCATTATCATTCTTGCGCATCAGGTCCTCATGCGCCTTCTGGATGGCTTCGTTATGCTCCTGCTCAAGCTCCCGGGTACGCTCGGTCTGCTGTTCCAGTTGCAAGTGACCGTCTCCATGCTGCTGTCGCAATGTTTCAAGTTCTTGATCAAGGGCGCTCCGAACCTCCCCCGACTGCAATATTTCCTGCTGTAAATCCCTTATCTGTACGTCCTTGTCACCACCCGACTGTTCAAACCCGGTAGCCCGTGCCTGTTCTGCCTCCAGCTGTTCCTGCAACAGCTGCAGCTCTGCTGCTGAACTACTGGCCACCCCGTCTGCCTGCTCTTTAACTGCTGCAAGCTCACTTTCCAGATGCGTCTTTTCCTCAATGGCGGTATTCAGTGTCTGCTGCAGTTGCTCTCGCTCCGTCGCCGAGAGCTCAAGATCATCGGTATGCAATGACTGTTCATTTCTGAGCGCTACATTCTCGGACTCCAGTCGCTCAATCTGCTCCCGTGCCTTGTCAAGGTGTTCCTGTTGTTCTTTCTCAACACATTCCCTGTTCTCTTCAGCCCTGGCCTTGACCTGCTCCAGTTCCTTATGAAGCTTTTCAATAGCATGCTGTTCACTTCCCATCGCCTGCTGCAAGGTGGCACGCTCGGTCTCCCACTCGGCCTGCTGCTTCTGCAATGCATCTTCAGTTGCCTGCCTGGCGCCCTGCTGGTTACCGGCATCTTCCTTATGCTCGTCCAGCAACAGCGCGGCTTCACGCAATTCTGTCCGTAGTTTCTCATTGTCCTGCTGCAGGGACTGCACCGTCCCGGAAACTTCTTCCCGGTCCTCTGATATCGCCGATAGCTCCTGTTGCTGCTTGTCGAGCAATGATTGCAGTTCCCCAACCTGCTGCTCCAGCACCTGCTGCTGTTCTTTTGCCTCATCCAGCGTGGTTTCAAGCCCCTGCTCGCCTGTCTCCACCTCTGACTGCAAGTCATCAAACCGCTTAGTCAATCCGGAATTTTCTTCCTGCAGCGCCAGTGCACGGGCAGATTCATCCGCCAGCCTGCCGGCAAACGCATCAACTTCCTGCTGCAGACTGTCAAGGTCCCCCTGCAACTTTCCTGACAGCTCTGTTTGCTGCTGCAGCTGTTCCTGCAATTCCTTGTCAGAAGCCTCGCGCTCGGTATCGTGTGTTCTGGCCTCCTCCTGATAATCGGCTATCGTCAGGCCAGACGCGGCCAATTCCTTCTGCAACTGTTCAACCAGATCCTGCTGCTCCTGCAACCGGCTTTCAGCTTCATTCAGCAATTCAGTACCTGCTTCATCCGACTTGATAACATCGGATTCAAGTACCGATACACGCTCATTGGCCTTTTCCAGCGCATCCTGCAGTTGCTGCATTTCCTGCTGTGCCGACCGCCTCGACACCGCATCCTGTTCCAGCACACGGCACTCTTCCCGGGCAATCTCGACCTGTGACTGACCCTCGCTTAACTGATTATCCAGCTGTCCAAGCTCCAGCTTGTGAGCATTCATCACATCTGTATGCTGTTCCTGCAAGGCGGCATACTGATCCTGCAGCAACTGCATTTCATCCGCATCACTTTGCACCTGCGCATACAGCGAGCCCAGCTTTTCTCCTGACTCACCAAGCTCACCACGCAACTGTTCGAGTTGCTCTGCATCAGTCTTTGTCTGGGCATATAAATCACTCAGCTTGTCACCCGACTCGCCGAGCTCACCACGCAGTTGTTCTATCTGCTCCGTCATACGAACTTCAGCAGACTGGCTTTCCTTTATCTCTGCAACCAGTTTCTCTTTGTCTGTGCGTAATGACTCCAGTTCCTCATTATGTGCTGCAGGCACTCCTGACACTGCTTCATCTGCTGCACCGATATTGTCTGTTGCTGACTGGTTGACGGAATCGGTATTAGCCACATCAGCTGCAGGCTTGTCGGTGACCGGTGCATCCGCAGGCACGGCTTCTGGCTCAGGACCGGGAATACCGCCCTCCAGCACATACACATCAAACCCCTTGTGACTTAACAGAAAACCGGCCGATTCACTGCGCCGGCCGGTATCACAACAAATGATATATTTCGTATTAAAGACCAGTTCGGACATTTCATTGCGCAGGTTCGAGAGCGGCATGTTAACGCTATCCTCGAACGATCCGCCTTCATATTCATCCGCAGTCCTGACATCGACCCAGACCGCATCCTCATCGACCATGGCAGCCGCCTGTTTATAATCAACACGCTTGACCAGCTGATTCTTGAGCAACTCGATAAAGTCTTCTTTTGCCAGGCGCATCAGCAAACCATCGGTCAGCATGGTCACCGTTGCATTGCGTTTTTTATCCGATACCAGTGCATCTTCACCAAATGAGGTGCCGTCACCAAGCTCGGCCAGGAACTGCGCTTCAGCGTCCGGTGAATCCTTGCGGGTTACTACACAACGGCCTTCATGAATGGTATAGAAATAATCGCCGGCATCACCCTGCTGGATCACGACATCGCCGGCCTTTACCGGGTATGACTGCATCTTGATCAGCAGGCTCTGTATCATTGCCGGAGGAATCTTTATAAAGGCCTCCGTCTGCAGAATACGGGTCATCCAGTCCTGGTTATCATCTGCCCCGATTTCAACAACTTCGGCACTACTCGACTGGTCCCAGGTCAAAAACACATCCAGCAACCCTGAATCTATCCTTGCGATAATGCACTTCTTGACAGCACGCGCTGACAGGGGTCTTGGCTGCTGATTGGAAATGGCATAACGGCTCATGTCCGTGTCGGCCTCAACCTCGCTGGCGACCTTGCGAAAGCCGTCAATCAGATTGATCTTGCCTTCAAGCAAAAAGATGGACTGGTTGTCCTTGTCACCCTTGCGGAACAGGTAGCGTCCCGCCAGCACCTCTTCAACAATGATTTTTTCCGACACTTTCCTGAAGCGCTCCGGAGAAAGTGCATTCAGGGGAACGAGCTCCTGAAGGAGCTTTTTATCAACTATTAGCTTTTTCGCAGTGCGCATATCCACCTGATCCAGTGTATTCCAGCCGGTTATCAACAACCCCGATTGCCAGGGTCCGTTACAGCCATTTGCCGCATACTGCTTATCGGCTCATCAGGGTTGATATTTAGCAGCCAGCGACCACCCCCCCGATAAGGTTGCGCCGGGCTGCTTGCGAACATGAACCGGCCAGCATGCAAACGTTATTCAACAACAGGTCACAGCAAGATCTGTCCAACGGCAGATTAGCGGTGACAGCCGTGAAAAGACGGATAAAGCAGCCTGTCGCACCAACCCCATTCAAGTAATATATGTTACATATCAATCGCTTAAACAGGTGACCGTCATAAAGAACACCATAAAAAGACAAGACAAGGCAGACCGGAAACCACTGTTTCAGCCGGCTACGCAGTGTCCGGGGCGCGGCTTCGATGCCACGTGATAACCCGGCTGCAACAGGACAACATCAAGCCCGCGCACCCGCCCGACCCGTAACTGCAGGGCATGGCAACCGTCAGAAAAAGCCGGGAGGGTAACCGTTCAGGAACAGTAAGTACGGGCACGCAACGACGCACAGTTCGGACACATTCTTGATTCACTGCTTTCTGAAAGTGAGAAAAGCCTACTATAGAAGGTATTTCCCGCTGTTAAAAACGCTTTAACATTTTATTTATTGTGCTATCTTACGCGTGCTGTTTTATCCATTGTTCACTAGAGGAGCTATACCTGATGGCTGTGAAGAAAAAAGCGTCGGCAAAAAAGAAGAAGACAACCGCAAAGGTTGCCATGAAACCAACCACCAAGTCTGAAACCCTGAACTATATCGCTGAAGAAACCGACCTGACACGCAAGGATGTCAGCGCTGTTTTTGATGCACTCGCGAAGCTAATGAAGCGCGAACTCAAGGGCAGGGGAAGACCTGGTTTTTATACGGTTCCCGGCCTGATGAAGGTCAAGGTTGTCCGCAAACCCGCCACCAGGGCACGCAAGGGCACCAACCCGTTCACCGGTGAAGAAATGATGTTCAAGGCAAAACCGGCACGTAATGTAGTCAAGATACTGCCCCTCAAGGGCCTTAAAGAAATGGTCTGAAGTCATGAAACGGGGTCGCACACTGCGGCCCCGTTTTATTTATAATGGTTACTCACCGCTTTTCTGCAATTTGGTTCGTATGAACTGCTTGTGTGGCACATAGAGCAAATCAGCCACTTTCCTGACCAGATGCTCTTCATGGGCATCGATATGGCCGTCGGCACAGCTTACTTCCCACAGCATACTGACAAGCCTGATCCTGTCGTCCATGCTGCATTCACTGGTAATCAGTCGGGTAAACGGAAACAGGGAGGTCGTATCATCGGCCTGGTTCTCTGCCGCATCAGCGAGCTCACGTGCCTGCTCCGGTGACACGGAATAGTAGTTTTCAATAATGCGCCGGACAGCCTCGCGTTCTTCATCTTTTACATCATGGTCAGCCCGCGCCACTTCCATCAGCAAGACAGCCGTTGCCATGCGCAATGCCTGTTCGCTGTCTCTCTGAACAGCAGCCGGCGCTTGCGTATATCTCTTCAGTAACACCTGAATGGTAGTAATCATGCAGGTATAATACATGACACACTGAAAAAAAGACGCAGACAGACCCATGAGCAAACCCGAAACTATTGGCCGGCACAAGGTTGTCTCCATGCAGTACTCACTTACCAATACAGACGGCGTGGTCGTCCGTGAGGCGAGCGGTGCGCCGGTAAGCTATCTGCACGGCGCCGGCCTGTTGTTCCCGAAACTGGAAAACGAGCTGGAATCACACACCATTGGCGATATTGTGACCGCCAGACTGCTAGCGGATGACGCCTTCGGGAAACGCAATCTCGATCTGGTCCACCAGGTACCGCTGGATGAACTGCCATCTGAAGACGATATAGAGGTCGGCGGCAAGATTACCGGTTCAGATGAAGATGGCAATGAAGTCACATTCAGCGTAACCGGCATAGAAGAAGGCATGGTCAGCCTGGATGGCAATCACCCGTTTGCCGGACAGTCCCTGGTCTTCGAGGTCGAGATACAGGCTATTCGTGATGCAACCGAAGAAGAAATCCGCCAGCAAAAGGTTATTGCGTAGGATGTGTTGAGTGCCAGTTTTTATTTAATGGCCACGGAATCCACGGAATAACACGGAAATATAAATTCCTTAATAATAATTTTTTTCGTGTTCTTCCGTGGATTCCGTGGCAATAACTTTTATCTTTATAAGATTAAAGAAGTGCCAGCTTATTTCTCCACCCGGAAACGGGTACCCTGATAATTCAGCTGGATGCTGCCAGGCAATATCTCTTCCAGCACCGCACCACTGGCCAGCGTTTCACCCTCACGAAATTTCTGCAGATCAACCAGAATAAAACGCTTTTCCGGGTTATCCGAATACACGTGCACATCGATATGCGGCAGATTAAAACCACTGCGAAACTCCAGTGACAGATCGTTCCACTCAGGCACGCCGGATGCCGCCACTGGCGCCGATGCAGGAGCAGGCGGCCTGACGAAGGCGGGTGACGGCGTGGCAACAGGGGGCGATGGTTGATTGACCACGGTTGCCGCGGGTGTAGTAACCGGTGCCTGCCATGCATTCGTCGGCGTTCGTTTAACGGGGGGCGCTGGCGGCACATATACCGGCTCCCTTGGGCGGGCAATCTCGCGCGGCGGAGATTTCATCACGTTTTCAGCCCGTGGCACCGGTGTCACCGACATGGGATCAGCCATCCCGGATTGCCCGTCACCGCTGGAAACAACCGCATCATCGCGCCCAAGCAACATAACCAGCAGGGCACCATTGATCAACAGCAACCCGCCCACTATCCAGACCCAGCGGTATGAACGTTTATTGCGCCGCTCACCCCAGTGTGCAGCCTCCAGATCAGGCACCTTGCCCAGGGTACGTTCCTGATCTGCCTTCTTTAATGCATCGAGAATATAAGACATGATCTATGGCCCGTTCAACAACCGGGGTACACCCTCCCGGCCTGACGCA
>Ga0209633_10005808_pt1 | contig 10724 bp, 10 predicted proteins | sample Cruoilmetagenom1_FD_187290 | JGI IMG/M metagenome (GOLD analysis project Ga0209633, IMG submission 187290) | Oil polluted marine microbial communities from Coal Oil Point, Santa Barbara, California, USA - Sample 1 (SPAdes) (version 2) | ecosystem: Environmental > Aquatic > Marine > Oil seeps ... | reverse complement strand
AAATACCGATCTTCTAAAAAACTATAAGTTTGGTGCACTTTTAGCTCCTGAATATGAATATTCCCAGTTTGAAAAAATGATAATTCCCCTGGAAGCATGTGCAATTTATGATGGTGGGAAAAAATCTTTTGAACCTGTTAAACATATAATTGATATTCTTGAATTTTGGGAAAAACAGGTAAATTCTGCACAAGATAAAAATTTATCCTTATGGTCAGAGTACAATTCCCGTTTTCCTCTTGATATGTACCTTTCTAAGGGATTGACAATAACTTCAGAAAGTTACCGTACTTTGAAAGATTGTAAGGAAGAATATTGGCAGGGTGTAAGTGAACTTGAGTACAAGCAGCTTTTTGATAAATTCCGGTGGTTATGGTCTGATTCCAGAATAAGCAGAGCAAAATTGGATAGAAGTTTAGTTTCCACTTGTCATAAAAAAATTAATTATTTAAAAAGTTTATTGGAAGCTATTTAATGAGTGAGCGAAGAAATGGAACCAGAATACCTGCAAAGGATCTTCCCGAATTATTAAAAAAATTTTTGGTTGATCTGGGTACTGGAGAATTACTTGATTCCACTACAGTTGATGCTAACAAAAAAGGTATTAGTCTTTCTGTACCAATTCATATTTATAAAGTTAAAAATTATGATATTATCCTTCATTCTACAGATGGCAGTTTTGTAATTAAAGATGAAATTGTATATATAAAAGGGCTCTCTCCGGAAGAATCCAGAATAAGTATAATGTTTTCATCTGTTTCTTCCGGTCTGAATAAGTATCTGGAACTTTTAAATTCAGCTACTTAGCCTTCTTTCTTTTACCATTTATAGTTTAATATTGGTGGATATGCTTTTCTAACTGCAGCAGCAAGAGGTACTCCCACAGCTATACCGGCAACATTTTGTAGAATGTTTCCAGGTATTTCTGCAAGGGCCGGTCCAAAACCGTACATAAATCCTGCAGTAATATAATATATTCCTGCCATAACAATTGTAGCAGCTAGAAATGATAATATAAGCCCTGTTATATTAATTTTTTTTCTTAATATCAATCCAACAACCAAACCCTGAAGACCATGGGCAAAGAATGTAATTGGTGCCCATTGAGCATACCCTGCAAATAGATCTGCAAGTGCAGTTCCTAAACCTCCGGCAAGAAATGCTGTAATTGGACCAAAAGTAATTGCTGTAAAAAATATAGCCACGTCACCAAAGTTTATATATCCTCTGGTAGGAGCAATTGGAATACGTATGATATATGTAAAAACAGTTGTAACAGCAATAAGAATAGCCAGGGATGCAATTTTAAAAGCTGGAAGATTATTTATGGAAGAATTATTCTCTTTATCTGACATTAGATACTCCTGCGGTTGCTGAGATCGTTCCCCTGGCTGCATGGACGAGCAGGAAGCTTGCTTCCGACCAGGCTATGTATATAAGGCAACTAATATTATCAGCAGTAAGATAACACCAGAAACGGTAATTTGCAATATCATTTTATTGGATTTAATTAAATTAAATTGAGTTCTTTTTGTACTGCAGCCTATTCCCCTGAGTTCCAGAGCCATGGATAAAGTTGGAATTGATTTTATTGAATGGATCAAAACAGAAACAAGTGTAGGGAATACAGTATTTAGTTTTTTCCAAAAGTATTTTTTACTGTTATCAGCAGATCTAAGGCTGTGAGCATCTTTTATGTTGTTATAAATAATTATCATAGAAGGGATATATCTAAGAGCAATTGTAATTATAAGGGCAGCTTTGTATGGCAGTTTAAACCATTCAAGAGTTAGTACAAAACTACTAATACTGGTAGTAGAGAAAAATATGTAAAAAGATACAGTTATTCCGGTAAATCTTAAAATAAGTCTAAGAGTTTGAAACAGGCCTTCTGATGTAAGAATAGTTGTGTTTTTAATTATCAGAATAGTTTCTCCACCCTTAAAAAATGGAGGAGTAAGTATAATAACAAATATAAGAATTGGAAGTATCATTTTGACCGGTTGAAGGGCTTTTAGCAATCCAAGGCTGTTTATTCCAAGTAATATAAGCCCTGTAAAAAGTATCAGCATTGCTGAAATTGAAAGAGGTAAAAAAAATATAACTACAATGCTCAAAAGAATAATAGCTTTTAAACGTGGATCTGCTTTATGAAGAATTGAATTTCCTTGGATAAAAGTACTTGAAATCATGGATTTCTACTCTCAGTCATAAAGTGTGTATCCAAAGTATTGTGTAGGTCAGTATCAGTTTCCTTAACTATCTTTCCTGAATCAATCAGATAAACACGATTACTATACCGGGCACACAATTTAAGATTGTGGGATATTATAAGAATACTTCGATTATTGTTATATAGTAAATTTATCAGCATATCAAAATCTTTTAATGATAACCCTGCATCTGCCTCATCAAGAATATAAATATCTCTGTCCATAAGGTAGTATACTGCTGCCTGTAATCTTTTTCTTGTGCCATAACTCATTAAAGAGGGCGGTACATTCCTGTTTGGAAGTTTGAACTTATCAATAGTATCTTCAATTTCTATATCCTTCAGTTTTAGACCAAAGGATAATTCCTCTTCTACTGTAGGAAGGAAAATTTGATAATCAGGATTTTGAAATAGATATGCACAGGATAAATAATTTTTTCCTTTTACAGATAATACTCCACTTTCTTTTTCTTTTAAACCGGCAATTAGTTTTCCCAGAGTAGATTTCCCGGATCCGTTTTTCCCAGCCAGAGAAACTATTTCTCCTCTATTAATCTGGAAATTATCAATATACATGTTAAACAAATTATTATCAGGGTACCTGTATTTAAGTTTTTCTATTACAACAATGGGTTCTGAATCTATTTTTTGTTCAGGTCTTACTGATTTTTGTTTATTGTCTATTATTAATCCCTCCCGGATCATTAAACTGATTAAATCCTTATGATTCATTTTATTTGCTTCAAGTAATTTCCCGTCTTTCAGAATGGAAATTTTGCATGAAATATCATTAAAAATATCCAGCATTTTGGATGAAAAAAGAATAACTGTTCTTTTTTCTGAAATAAGATTTTGCACAATTTCCAAGGCTGATCCAGGGTCAAGTTCATCAATAATTTCATCAAGCAGCCAAATTTGTGGATTTGCTGCATAAAGACATGCCAAAAGAAGTTTCTTTTTCTCTCCACCGGAAAGAGTTGCCGGGTTTCTGTTCCAAAGATGATTAATTTTTAGAACTTCAAGGGACTGGTTTACCCGATGAGTCATTTCTTTTCTTCCAATACCCAGAGATTCCAGGGCAAAGGCTATTTCTGTGTCGCAGGAAGTTGTAAAAATTTGTTCATCAGGATCCTGAAAAACTGCTCCGATTTTTTCAATAAGTTCATAAGGATTATATTTGTCAACAGGCATTCCTCTATAATCTACCTGGCCACTAAGAGTCCCGTTAGTATATCTTGGAATAAGAGAAAGAATAATTTTTAAAAGTGTAGTTTTCCCTGTTTCAGGTTTACCAAGAATAACAATAAATTCACCAGTATTAACTGTAAGATCAATACCATTTAACAGTTGTGGAAAATCAAGACCAGGGTAGGATGGATATTGGTATTTTAGGTTTTCTATTTTTAGAATTTCCTGCATATTATGTACCGTAGAGACGTAGCCTGGTCGGAAGCAAGCTTCCTGCTCGGCTATGCAACCTTAGCATGCTACGTCTCTAAACCTTTTTTATAACCGAAAACCCTGTATACGGCACCAGTTTTTCCGGTATCTTTATACTTCCGTCTTCCTGCTGAAAATTTTCCATAATAGAAATAATTGCTCTGGAAACTGCAACTGCTGTTCCGTTAAGCATATGAAGATATTTTGTTTTTCCATCTTCTTTATATCTTACACCAAGGCGCCTTGCCTGGTAGTCAGTACAATTGGAAGCACTTGTTACTTCTCCCCATTCACCTGTTTCACCTCTTCCCGGCATCCATGCTTCAAGATCATACTTTCTGTATGCAGGAGCGCCAAGGTCACCAGTACATGTATCAACAACACGATATGGAATTTCTAAACCCTGAAATATTTCTTCTTCTATACCAATAATTTCCTGGTGATATTTTTCAGAATCTTCCGGTCGACAGTATACAAACATCTCTACCTTTGTAAATTGATGTACCCTGTATAAACCTTTTGAATACTGTCCTGCAGCGCCAGCTTCTCTTCTAAAACAATGGGAGTGACCTGCCATTTTAATAGGAAGAGTTTCAGGATCAATTATGCTGTCTGCATGAATCCCGCCTAAAGTTATTTCGGCTGTACCAATAAGACATGTTCCTGTTCCTTCCAGTGCATAGATATTGCTTTCCGCTCCTCTTGGATTAAAACCAATTCCTTCAAGGACTTCTTCTCTTGCAATATCAGGAGTAATTACAGGCGTAAATCCTTTTGCTCTTACAATATCCAAAGCATATCTAACTAAAGCCAGTTCAAGATAAACTGCCTCATTTTTTAAGTAATAAAACTTGGAACCGGAAACCCTTGTTGCGGTATCAAAATCAATAAGATTAAGATCATCTCCTAATTCTACATGATCTTTTGGTTTAAAAGAAAACGCTGTTGGTTCAAGAAAACGCTTTATTTCAGTATTGTCTTTATCCTCTTTTCCTATGGGTGCATCCGGGTGAGCCATGTTGGGTATTCTAGCGGATTCCCTGAATAGTTCAGTCTCTACACTGCCAAGCTTTTCCTGAGAGGTCGTAATTTCATCTTTCAGAGCCTTTCCCTCTTCAATTAGAGTAGACCTGGCCTCTGCATCCAGTTTCCCTTTCATCTTTTTGGCATTTTCATTTCTTTTCTGCCTAAGATCTTCAGTTTTCTGAATAAGCTCACTGCGTTCATCGTAGAGTTTTAAGATATTATCAACATCTACTTCCATATGTCTGTTTAGAATATTTTCTACAACAGCATCCCTGTTTTCTTTAACAAATTTAAAATCTAACATGATGAGGATAATACTTCAGGAAAGATGCTTTTTTCAAGGTATAATTATTTTTTTTTATAATGTTTACCCCTTCATAATTCGATAATTTTTCTTTTCCAGAAAGTTACCCAATAAAATTGAACTTATTACAACAAGTGGAATGGATACAAGTAATCTAACAAGTGTAAATTTTATACCCAGAAAAGAAGCTTCAAATAGTGTCATTGGTATCCGGATTACAGCAGCAGCGCTGATGAATGTTATAATAACACTCATTTTTGCTCCCTTTTGAAATAGAGAATAAGCAATAGGAAAAGCTGCTATTATCCCCCCTGCTATTGCAACTGCTAAAGCAATAAAGAAACTTAGTATATTTCTTACAACAGTTACTTTGGTTCCAAAATATGCTTTTTCAATTGGAAAAGTAAGAATACCCACCATCATTAAGGTCGTTGTAAAAGCAGCCAGAACCATATAGGACACTCCCTGATTTAATAAAACTTTTCCCAGGGATAGGCAATAGGACCTGGAAGTAAGGTTATAGAACCAATAGAAGATGCTAAAAGGACAGAGAAAAACTTATTATTATTCCCAAGGTATTTTGAGATAACTTCTTCCGTAACCAGGTAAAGAACAATGGAAATAAAAATAATCAGGCTTAAAAATGCAGGTGCAATTTTAACCAGCTTTATATAAGACATTTTAACAGTTTTTTCTTTGTTTATTATAAATCAGATTGCCAATGCCAGGGAGGTAGTTCCATATAGTAAATACATTACTTCTACTTAATAAAGGGGCCAGGTTAAAAGATTATTCTATTTATCATATTTAATCCACCAATTATTATTTTGCTTTACTAATTACCATTCATTAGTCCCGAATATATATATTTATAAAATAAAATGTGATAGCATTTCTTTAAACAAATCCAACATTAAGGAAATTGAAATGAAAAAATTAAGTAATCAAATAATCAGGAGTATCTTCTTAGCTTTTATTATTACTCTCCTGGTATCTTCATGTGCTACCAGTGGTGTTCTAGGCTTTGGAGACCCTCTGACTACATCCAGTTATGTAGACGGTGCAAATGAGATATCGGGAGAGCGAATAAGCAATAATGAAGAAGAACTTAAAAAAATCTCAATGAATCTTTCTGAACTCCAGGCTGATGTAGAGTCTTTTAAAAATATCCAATCTGATTTGGATGAAATGCCCAAAGAAATGCTTCGTCAATTGGTAGAGGCTCTGCAGTCTTATCTTGATATGCTGGAAAAAGAGTAGTTAGTCTATTTTGTGATAGTTTTTTACCATACTTTTAAGTAAAAAAACTGACTAAATAACTAATATTTATTATATTAAATACTGCTTAATAATTTTTGAGGAGGAGTTAATATATATGCATGCAAAGTATCTTATAATTGGTGTAAATGCTGCAGGGTTTTATGCTTTGGAAACTCTTAGAAAAAACGATCCCAATAGCAGTATTGTTGCCATCAATGGCGAACCCTATGGTCCCTATAAACGAACTAAGGTAAACAAAAAATTCTTTCCACTAAATCTTAATATCGATAAATATCAACTTGCCGGGGCTTCCTGGTATAAGGAAAACAAAATTACATTATTAAATAATTCAAAAGTAAAATCTATTAATACTTATTCCAAAAATGCAGTATTGGACACTGGAAAAGTTATAAAGTGGGATCGTCTTCTAATAAGTACTGGGGCAGAATCCTACTGCCCTTCTTCAAGCGTTTTTAAACAGGCAGTTTCCATTAGAACATATTCAGATGCATTAAAAGTTAAAGAACTAATAGCAAATACAAAATCATGTCTGGTTTATGGATTAGGAATACAAGGTATGGAAACAGCTGCACAGTTATATGAAGCAGGTCTTGAAGTTACTTTAGCCGGAAGAGGCAGTAGAATACTAAAACGTTATTTTTCCTCTCATATAGCAGATATGATTGTGAATTTATTCAAAGAGAGAAAAATATCAATTCTTTATAATACTGCAGTTGATAGAATTAAGGCTTATACATCAGAAAGAAATAACGGACGGGTTGTTTGTAAAAACTCGGTGAATATTAAAGGAGTAGATGGTTTATTTGATTTTTTAATCTATAGTATGGGTATAGTACCGGAAACAAGTCTTGTTAAAAGCAGAAACATAAATTTTGATAAAGGAATTCTGGTAAATTCTCGAATGGAAACATCTGTTCCTTATATCTATGCTGCAGGGGACTGTACTCAAATAGAAACTGGAAATATAACAGATCATTGGCATGCAGCACAGGATCAGGGACGAACTGCAGCTGCAAATATGGCAGGTATTTATAAGAAGTGGCCTTCAAAAAAGTATCGTGTTAAAATTGAAATTTTCGGAAAATACTTTTTTTCCATGCAACCTTCTATTGAAAAACAAGCAGATAATTTGATTACTGAGGAGTCTGTTCTTACCAATGGAGTTTATAGATTGTTTTATTACGAGGACAATATTCTTAAAGGCCTTGAAATGGCTGGTGATAAACCCAGAGCCAAAATATATGAGGCTGCTGTAAACGAAGAGTGGAGCAGGGAGAAGGTTTTGACACTTTTATCCTAAATATTTTTAATAATATTGTATGATCTTATATCAAACTAAGAAGATAGAATCTAAAGCTTAAAAAGTTGTTTTAACTATTAACAAACTATATGAGTTCTGTTACACTGGAAAAAAATAGTTGGTTGTTTTTTGCAACCTACCGGAGGTCGAAAATGAAAGAAATTGGAAAATTCCCACAGGATTTCATTTGGGGAACAGCAACAGCCAGTTATCAGGTGGAAGGTGCATATAATGAAGATGGTCGTGGTTTAAGTATTTGGGATACTTTTTCAAAAACCGAAGGTAAAGTATTGCATGGACATAATGGGGATACAGCTTGTAATCAGTATCATCTTTACAAAGAAGATATAAAATTAATGAGAGAACTTGGTGTAAAATCCTATCGCTTTTCAATTTCATGGTCCAGAATCTATCCTGAAGGATTTGGTGAGATTAATAAACCTGGAATAATATATTATAAAAATCTTTGTGATGAACTTCTTGGAGCAGGTATAGAACCCTGTGTAACCCTTTATCACTGGGACTTGCCGCAGACATTGGAAGATAAAGGTGGCTGGCGAAACCGTGATACTGCCAAACATTTTGCTGAATATGCAGAGACTGTGTTTAAAGAGCTTGGGAGCAGGGTTAAAATGTGGATTACTTTAAACGAACCATTCTGTTCTGCTATGCTTGGTCATGGTACAGGGGAACATGCACCAGGAATGAAAGATCTAAGTACTGCATATAAAGTTCTTCATAATTTGTATCTGGCTCATGGTCTTGCAGTTAAAAGGTTTAGAAAAGGTAAATTTACAGGGAAAATTGGAATTTCTCTAAATTTAGATAGACCCAGACCAGCATCAGATAGCCAGAATGATAAAAAAGCAGCTGAAATTGGAGTGATAAAAGGTTCCAGGTTATATATGGATCCATTATTTGGAAGAGGCTATCCTGAATGGCTATTTAAGAATGATCCGGATTTTAAACCTGAGATAGAAGAAGGTGATATGCAGATAATTGCACAACAACTGGATTTTATTGGACTTAATTATTACACAGAGCAGGCAGCAGTATTAAAGGATGAAACTAACTGGAAAGCAGAAAAAACAAAAATAGATAAATCTGAAATGAATTGGGATATTGTACCTGAGGGACTTACCCGGTTGTTAGTCTGGATGTCTGAAAATTACGGAAATCCGGAAATCTATGTTACCGAAAATGGTGGAGCTTTTAAAGATACTCTTTCTTCTGATTGTATTAGTTGTAATGATCCCGATAGAATCAATTATCTTAAATCTCATTTTTCTGCATGCAAAAATGCGTTGGAACAGGGTGTCAATCTTAAAGGATATTATCTTTGGTCGTTTATGGATAATTTTGAGTGGGCATACGGTTATACAAAACGGTTTGGCATTACATATGTAGATTTTAATACCCAGGAAAGAATTCCTAAAGACAGTTTTTACTTTTATAGAGATTATATTTCTGCAAACAGGAGCTCTTAGTTGAAAATTTTAATAAATCATTTAGGTTATGAACAAAATGGTTTTAAAAATGCTGTTATCCAGGGTACTGCTAACCTGGATAGTTTAGAATGCTTGTTAATAAATTATAATTCCGGTGAAACTGTTCAGACATTACCTATCTTTGAAATCGGTTCTGTAGACAAGTGGAAAGATTTTTTATACTGGAGTGTTGATTTCTCAGATTTTACAAGTTCAGGTCAGTTCTTTTTACAAATTATGTGGAAAAATAAGGTTATTACTTCAGAACCCTTTGAAATTGGTAAAACCCTAATTTACAATAAAACATTTTCTGATGTTCTTGCAGGGTTTAAAATTATGCGGTCCTCTGGAAAGTATGATAGAAGTGATTACAGTACTCCCATTTTTGGTTTAATTGATAAAAATAAAGATCTCCATGGAGGGTGGTACGATGCATCCGGAGATACCAGTAAGTATTTAAGCCATCTTAGCTATGCCAACTATATGAATCCTCAGCAAACACCTTTAGTTGTATGGGGTCTTTTAAGTAGTTTAAATGAACTGGAGAAAAAGAGTGTTCACACTGCAGGTATTTTTCGTGATCGCTTGATTGAAGAGGCAGCTATTGGAGCAGATTTTCTTGTTAGAATGCAGGATGAGAGTGGTTATTTCTATATGATCCTATTTGATCAGTGGAATAAAGATATAGATAATCGCATGGTTTGTTCATATTCAGGTCAGGATGGTAAAAGATCCAAAAATTATCAGGCTGGCTTCCGTCAGGGAGGAGGTATGGCAATAGCTGCTCTTGCAAGAATGAGTACTCTGAATATTGACGGTGATTTTATATCAGAGCAATATCTAAAAGTTGCAGAATCAGGATTTTTACATCTTCAGGAGCATAATTTAGAATATCTTAATAATGGAAAAGAAAATATTATTGATGATTATTGTGCACTCATGGCAGCAAGTGAACTGTATAATGCAAATCCCGGAATTGTTTATCTTGAAGCAGCAGAAGAAAGAGTACAAAATTTAATTAGTAGACTTTCCCATGATGAAAAATATTCTGGGTGGTGGAGAGCTGACTCTGATGGTCAAATTCCTTATTTTCATGCTTCTGATGCTGGAATGCCTGTTTTAAGTCTATTAAGATTTATTGAAGTTGTACCTGATTCTAAATTAAAAATTAAGATTCTTGAAATAGTTAAAGCTTCCTTAAATTTTGAATTATCTATAACTGCAGAAGTTAACAACCCTTTTGGATATGCAAGACAGTATGTTAAAGGGTTGGAAACAGGCATAAGAACTTCCTTTTTTATTCCTCACGATAACTGGTCCGGTTACTGGTGGCAGGGTGAAAACGCCCGCTTAGCGTCTCTTTCTGCTGCAGCATCTGCAGCATCTGTTTATTTTGATAAAGAAACTGAATTTATAACAAAGCTGAAAAATTATTCTCAAAATCAGCTTAACTGGATACTCGGCCTAAATCCATTCGATGTAAGTATGGTTCAGGGTTTTGGTAGGAACAACCCTGAATATGAATCAGAGTGGAAAAACTTACCTGGTGGTATAGTTAATGGAATAACTTCCGGATTTTCAGATGAGATGGACATTGATTTTCTTCCGGCTGAAGCAGCAGGGAGTGGAGATCACAGATGGCGGTGGAGTGAACAATGGCTGCCTCATGCCATT
>Ga0209633_10005807_pt1 | contig 10724 bp, 4 predicted proteins | sample Cruoilmetagenom1_FD_187290 | JGI IMG/M metagenome (GOLD analysis project Ga0209633, IMG submission 187290) | Oil polluted marine microbial communities from Coal Oil Point, Santa Barbara, California, USA - Sample 1 (SPAdes) (version 2) | ecosystem: Environmental > Aquatic > Marine > Oil seeps ... | reverse complement strand
TCCAATCCTGACGGGTATTAACTCCGCTGGAACCGGCCCGGTGCTTTCCAGCCTGCTCTCCGACGGTAGTATCTATAAGACCAATTTTTGGGATATTGCCCGCGATGCCTATGATGCTTTTTATCCGCCCGGTATCCTGCCGGCCTTCTATCCAGCGGGTGAATTTATCCTCGACCTGGGTTTGCCAATGCCCAATGTGGAACGCCTGTTCCTGGGTGATGGACTCCTGACTGCGGTGCAACAGGAAATGCCCGGACGTTTTGGTCCTTATGCGAATAATGAGCCACTGGCGTTCAATCTGTTTACAGTTGATCAACCGTTCTTTATCAACTTCCCGTTCGGTTACACAGCCAAAGACGTGAACTGGTTCGAAGCGGCAGGGGTTCCATTGACCGCTTTCGATGATTTCGGGCGGGAGAACCCCTGGCCGCTGGTGCGCGTGCAGGCTCGATCCGGTGGCCAGGTGCTGGCCTCACTGGATACCGTCCTGCCGATCTCGGGCGAAGCCAATTGTGGCTTCTGCCACAATGACACCGTCGACGGAGGTAACGGCGCGGCAACAACCAACCTGTCCAACGTCGCACTGTCGATCGATGATACGGCCAATGTACCGATGGAGGTTAGCCGCGAATGGGCCGCGGACATCAATATACTGCGCCTGCATGATCAAAAACACGCTACCAACCTGATTATCGGCACCAGTCGGGATACTCCACCCGGGCCGACGCCGTTTAAGGCCGTGGTTTGCCAGTCTTGCCATTACACACCGGCACTTGATCTGGCGCAGCTGGGTCCACGGGGATCGGAAAATGATCCCGATCCTGTTCTTGGTCCGCTTGCCAATGGGCGTGATCAGATCAAGAGCAAGTCGATGTCCAATGTCATGCACAGTCACCACGCCACGGTAGAAGATACCAATGGTAATCCGCTGTTCCCCGCCATGCCGCCAGCCGTGGACAGTGACGGCAATCTGCGTGATGCACTTGCAGCACGGCAGGTGCTGGAAGCAACCTGTTACCAGTGTCATCCAGGACGACGTACTGACTGCCTGCGTGGCGCCATGGCAAACGGTGGCATGCTATGCCAGGACTGCCACGGTGATATGGCGCAGGTGGGTGATGACTTCACGCGCAATGTTTCACCGCTTAACCCGGGTGACTTTGAACTTGCCAGTGATTTCTATACCAACCCGGCAACGCCGCGCGTACCCTGGGCCAATGAACCCGGTTGCGGTTCCTGCCATACCGGTGACGCCATGAATAACATGCACGGCGATCCGGGTACGCTTGGGGATCCACAGGATGGCATTCGCCTGATGCAGGCTTATCTTGCAACGGATACCAAGGCCACCCCGATTGTGCCGAGCAATAAGCGTTTTGCTGAAAATATTGTTGAAACCGGGGCGGCTGCCGGTAACCCGATGTTGTACCGGGTCAGCAAGGGGCATGAAGGTATCTTCTGTGAAGCCTGCCACGGTGCCACGCATGGCATTTGGCCGAACAAGAACCCGAATGCAAACGACAATGTTGCCGCCCTGCAGCTACAAGGGCATACGGGCACGATCGCAGAATGTAGTACCTGTCATACCGGTGACATGGGTAATAACCTGGATGGTCCACACGGCATGCATCCCATCGGTAGTGCGGGTAAGGAGTTTGCAAAAGGTGGGCATGGTAGCCTGGCCGAGCACAAAGCAGATGTTTGTCGGGCCTGCCACGGACGCAATGGTGAAGGTACTGTGCTGTCGGCCATGGCACAGGACCGGGTTCTCCAATGTGACGAGTCTACGGACTTCTGTCCCAACGGCAACAGCGTGCTGTTTCCGAATGACCACCAGGTTGGTTGTACCGAGTGCCACAGTAACGAACTCTGAGAAGTTAGCAACGTAAAAGTGTGTCGAGGCGCCTGAATCCTCAGGTGCCTCGACTATATCATGCTAAGCGTTTTATGCTCTCTGGGTGCAATGGCAATAAGCGTAAGGTGGACACGTCCCATGTCCCACGCGACAATTCACACCCAGATCATATACCCCAGCTCCAGCCTGTGGCTCAACAGCGGATGACTGGGATACATCCGGATCTTGTAGTGGTTCAATCCCGCGGCTGTCGGTTGCAGTTTCAATTCAAAGATATCCTGCCCGCCCTGCTTGTCGACATGTTCAAACAACAACTGTTCACGCACGCTGAACTTGCCATCCTCACCAAGACAACCCACCAGGCATTCCACCGCCACATCACCGGCAGACAGTCCGTTCAGCTTGGCGCTGACCTGTAAGGGCAGGGCATCACCCTGCTGGACTTGCTCCTGGTAATCACCATTGCATTGAATACTGACATGTTCCCAATTCTGGTGAATATGGACTTTCCAGGCGGCCAGCTCTTTGGCCGGTTGGCCATCCTGCGGTGAAAGGCGGTTAAATTGATCCCGTGCCTTGCCATAGAAGTGTTTGACATAATCGACCACCATGCGCTGCGAGTTAAAGCGGGGGATACAGGACTTCATGGAGGCCTTGGAGATCTGTACCCAGTCCGTCGAATAACCCTGGCTACCGGTATCGTAATACATGGGGACGATCTCGTTTTCCATCAGGTCAAACAGGTCAGCCGCCTCTTCCTGATTACTCAGCTCACTGTTTTCCTGATTGGCATGGGGATAGATGGGCCAGCCGTTCTTGCCGTCATACCCCTCGCCCCACCAACCGTCGAGCACACTCAGGTTGATCACGCCATTGATAGCGGCCTTTTCTCCCGAGGTACCACTGGCCTCCAGTGGATACTCGGGGGTATTGAGCCAGACATCCACCCCGGTGACCAGTTTGCGGGCCAGGGCCATGTCATAGCCTTCGAGCAGGATAATCTTGCCCATAAATTCGGGACGCTGGGAAAACTCATGCAGGGTACGAATCAGATCCTGCCCCGGGATATCCGCCGGGTGGGCCTTACCGGCAAACATCAGCACCACCGGCCGTTCCGGATCATTGAGGATCCGCGCCAGCCGTTCGGCATCGGAGAATAACAAGGTGGCGCGCTTGTAGGTGGCAAAGCGCCGCGCAAAACCCACCACCAGCACATTCCTGTCAGGGTCCGACGTGTATTGAGTCAGGCGTTTAATAATCGCCTCACTGTAACCGGCGCGCTGGAAGCGTTTCACCGTCCGCCGGTTGACATAACCAAGCATCTGGGTCTTCAACTCCTGCCGCAGACTCCAGAAACGATGGTCCGGGATGGTATCGATACATTGCCAGTAGTCCTGGTTCAGCAGTTCATTGCGCCATTGACTAAAGCGCATGTCAAACAGGATGACCCATTCACGTGCCAGAAAGGTCGGCACATGCACGCCGTTGGTCACATAGGAAAATGGATTTTCCTCCGGCGGGATCTGTGGCCAGACATAGCCTTCCATACTGGAAGCCACCCCACCATGAATACGGCTGACACCGTTATGAAAACGTGAGCCATGCAGCGCCAGCACGGTCATATTGAAGCTGCCGTGGTTACTGGGTGAGGCGCCCAGGTGGTGGAACTCATTCAGGCTGATACCCAGTGCCTTACTGTATTCGGTGAAGTGGTGATTGATGCTCTCGCCTTCAAAAATGTCGTGTCCGGCGGGCACCGGGGTGTGGGAGGTAAACACGGTCGCCCCAGCCACCAGCTCCATGGCACTGTTAAAGTCCATGCCCTGTGCAACATACTCACGGCAACGCTCGAGGATCTGGAAGGCGGCATGGCCCTCATTGATATGCCAGACCGTGGGTTGAATACCCAGCGCACGCAAGGCCCGCACCCCGCCAATACCGAGCACGATCTCCTGTTGAATGCGGGTATTCTTGTCACCGCCATATAACTGAAAGGTGATGCTGCGATCTTCTACGGCGTTGTCGGCCAGGTCACTGTCCAGTAAATAAAGCTGGATATGCCCGGCCCGGGCAACCCAGACCTTGAGCCTGACCTCCCGCTTGTCCAGCGGGACGCTGACATAGACTTCGTCACCTTTATTGTTGGTCGCAGGGGTAACAAGCAGATCATCAAAATCGATGGACCGATAATGGGCTTCCTGATTGCCACAGCCATCAATGGTCTGTTTGAAGTAGCCCTGCCGGTAAAGCAGGCCGATAGCCACAAAGGGCAGCCCCAGATCACTTGCCGCCTTGCAGTGATCCCCGGCGAGGATACCCAGACCACCGGAATAGATAGGAAAGCTCTCATGCAGACCGAACTCGGCACAAAAGTAGGCCACCAGATCATTCTCTACATCCAGGCATTCAGCAATATTCGGATTGATCACTTTGTTGTGATAGGCCTGATAGACCGACATGACCCTGTTGTATTCTTCCATGAACAGGTTGTTTTCTGCGGCATCATCCAGTTTGGTCTGGGCAACACGACGCAGGAAGACCTTCGGATTATGGTTACAAGATTCCCATAACTCATCATCCAGACGATAAAACAGGCCACGCACCCCTCTGTCCCAGCTATATAACAGGTCAGAGGCCAGTTCCTGCAAACCGGCCAAGGCCTTGGGGATGGTTGGACGGACTTCCAGTTTAAATATCGTTTCGCTCATATCAGTCCTGTTGTTATCTCAAAGTTTCATATAGTTTGTTTACGGCACTAGGTAATGACATCCGGTTTGTCCCGTCCTGTGCTGCCCTGTAATTGCATCACCTCTTCGGCAATGGACAACAGGGGCGCCAGATAGGCCTGCGTCTCTTCTTCCAGCTGGCCACTGGCCGGTACATAACGCTCATAATAAACCCGTACCGTTGCACCTTCCGTGCCAGTCCCCGACATACGCACCACGATGCGCGACTCATCGCTGAAGATCAGCCGGATACCCTGCCGATCACTGCGACTGCCATCCACCGGGTCCAGGTAACTGAAATCATCGGCCAGTTTAATGCTGATATCAGCGAATTTACGGCCACTCAAATCATCCAGCCTGCCACGCAAGCCTTCGATCATGGCCGTGGCCCTGGCCTGATCGACACCCTCATAATCATGTCGGCTGTAATAATGCCTGCCAAACTTCCGCCAGTGTTCCAGCACGATGTCTCTGACCGACTGTTTCTTGGCGGCGATCAGGTTGAGCCAGAACAACACCGCCCACAGACCATCTTTTTCACGAATGTGATCCGAACCGGTGCCAAAGCTCTCTTCGCCGCACAGGGTAATCAGGCCCTCATCCATCAGGTTGCCGAAAAACTTCCAGCCGGTGGGCGTCTCATAGCACTCCACCCCGAGGTGGTGAGCCACCACGTCAACCGCCCGGCTGGTGGGCATGGAACGGGCCACACCCTTGATACCGTTGTGATAACCCGGCACAAGATGGGCATTGGCCGCCAGGATGGCCAGGCTGTCACTGGGCGTGACAAACACATTGCGCCCCAAAATCATATTGCGATCCCCATCACCATCGGAGGCTGCGCCAAAATCCGGCGCGGCCGTCGGTTGCTCAAACCGGGCCACCAGTTCATGGGCATACACCAGGTTGGGGTCCGGATGACCGCCACCGAAATCTTCCTTGGGTTGAATATTCATGAGCGACTCTTCAGCCGCGCCCAAACGCTGTACCAGGATCTCACTGGCATAGGGCCCGGTGATGGCATGCATGGCATCAAACGCCATGCTAAACACACCGGTTTTGAACAGGGCCTTGATACCGCCAAAGTCAAACAGCTGCCCCATGAGATCGGCATAGTCTGATACCGGGTCGATCACCTCGATGCTGGTCTCCCCCAATTGATAACTGCCACACGTATCGATATCCAGATCATCACTCTGCACGATCCGGTATTCAGTCATACGCGAGGCGATGTCATGAATGCGGTCGGTCACCGCCTCGGACGCAGGTCCGCCGTTACGGGTATTGAACTTGATACCGAAATCGCCATCAGGGCCACCGGGATTGTGACTGGCGGATAATATGATACCGCCGTCGAGTTGGTGTTTGCGAATGATAACCGATGCGGCCGGAGTCGATAAAAAACCATGCTGGCCGACCAGCAATCGCTTAAAGCCATTGGCGGCCGCCATTTTGATAATGGTCTGTATCGCCTGACGGTTGTAATAGCGGCCATCCCCGCCCAGGGCCAGTGTCGTCTTTTCACCTTCAGGAATACTATCGAAGATTGCCTGAACAAAATTCTCAAGATAATGGGGCGTCTGAAAAACAGTTACCTTTTTGCGTAAACCGGAGGTACCCGGTTTTTGATCAGCAAAAGGTGTCGTGTCAATGACCGAGATACTCATATTGTTATTCTGCTCCCCATCTCTCAACTTAATGGTTCTTACTCAATAATCATGCCAGATAAAACTTTCCAGCCCGGCTTAACAAATTAATTACTGTCTCAATATCATACACTTAGCGAGACATCATTCATGCCGAACAGGGCTACGAAATATTTTCTTACTAAAACAGAAGAAACTGGTGCAGCATATAAAAACACCGCACAATGGTAGTGCAAGTTTTTCCTGTTTGCTATGGATTTCACTGCCCTTTGACCAGACATGGGCTGGAACGATGGTTGCAATGATAAAACAAACAACACACGAACGAAACACAACTCCGGATTGATATACGATGACCAAGTCACACTCTTCACAGACCGACAACTCCTCTGCCTGGCAGGCCCTCACGGAGCACGCCAAATTTATGTCGACCCAGCATATGCGTCAGTTATTCGATACCGATACCGAACGCTTCGACAAGTTTCATCTGCAACTCAACGATATCCTGCTTGATTATTCAAAAAACATTATTGATGAAAATACCCTGCAGCTACTTTGTCAGCTGGCCGAGCAGGCCAGGCTGTCGGACTGGACCGAGGCGATGTTTAATGGTGAAAATATCAACCACACCGAAGGGCGTGCCGTCCTGCATACCGCGCTACGTGATCGCTCCGCAGCAACACAACAAACCAATGACCCGATCTATCGACAGATACAGCAGGAACTCGAACGCATGCGTCACATCAGTGACATGTTGCGCAGTCAACGCTGGCTGGGCGCCAAACATCAACCTATTACTGATATTGTCAACATCGGTATCGGTGGTTCGGACCTGGGGCCCAACATGGTTGCTGACGCATTACATCCTTATGCAGCGGATAAACCCAGGCTGCACTTTGTCTCAAATATCGATGAAAACCATCTTTACGATACCCTGCAGGGGCTGACCCCCGCCACCACCCTGTTTATCGTCTCGTCAAAGAGCTTTACGACACTGGAAACCCTGCTCAATGCCAAGACAGCACGCAAATGGTTATTGCAATCCCTGGGAGACCGCAGCCAGTTACAGCAACACTTTCTGGCCATCACCGCCAACCAGCAAGCCGCCATCAAGTTTGGCATTCATCCCGAGCATATTCTGCGTATCTGGGACTGGGTGGGTGGCCGCTATTCTCTGTGGTCGGCGATTGGCCTGCCCATTGCGATAGCCATTGGCATGGATCAATTTGATCAACTCCTGCAGGGCGCCCACGAAATGGATCAACACTTCCGCCAGACTCCTTTGCGGGAAAACATGCCGGTGATCCTGGCCTTGCTGGGTATCTGGTACGACAACTTCTTCAACGCCAGCAACCACGCCATCCTGCCCTATGACGAACACATGAAAACCTTTCCCGCCTATTTGCAACAGGCCGACATGGAAAGCAATGGCAAATCAGTGGATCGGGCAGGTCACAAGGTCAACTATCGCACCGGGCCGGTCATCTTCGGCGAGGTCGGCATTCGTGGCCAACACGCCTTTTACCAATTGCTGCACCAGGGAACCCAACTCATCCCCGCCGATTTCCTGGTGGCCATGGAAAATAAAAAAAACAATAAACAGCACCACCAGGCCTTGCTGGCCAATGTCTTCGCCCAGACCGAGGCCTTGATGCGCGGCCGCACCGGCCAGGAAGTACGCACTGAGATGGAGAAAAAGGGACTAACCGAGGAACAGATAAATAGCTTGCTCCCCTATCGAAGCTTTGACGGTAACAAACCAAGCAATACCTTGCTTTACAAGACCACCGATCCAAAAACACTGGGGGCATTGATTGCCCTGTATGAACACAAGATCTTCGTGCAAGGTGTGATCTGGAATATCAATTCCTTCGACCAATGGGGGGTGGAACTGGGGAAACAGTTGGCGAACTGCATTATCGATCAGTTGGCTGACAAGGACATGGTCTCCGGCCATGACGCCTCAACCAATGCCTTGATCAACCATTACAAAAAATTCAGCTCGCAGAAATAACGACGCATCAGCCCGCCGCCTGTTCGTCATCATCTTCCACCGCCGCGCTGTACTTGCAATCCTGTTGCGGGCAGACCTTTTCGGTGCCACGACGTTTGGTGGTCTTGAGGGTCAACATGGGGAAACCACAGTCGGGACAGGCCTCATCGACGGGTTCGTTCCAGACGGCATATTTGCACTCGGGATAACGATCACAGGAAAAGAAGATTTTGCCACGACGTGATTTACGCTTGAGCATACTGCCCTGCTTGCACTCGGGGCACTGCACCCCGGTATCTTCCGGTTTTTCCAGGGGCTCGATGTACTTACAATCGGGGTAGCCACTGCAACCGATAAACTTGCCGTACTTGCCGTGGCGCACCAGCAGATCGGACTGGCACTCGGGGCACTTGCGGTCCTTGACCAGTTCCTTGTCTTCCTCTTCCGAGTCACCATCGACATTACGGGTGTAGTCGCATTCGGGATAATTGTTACAACCGACAAAACGGCCGCGCCGACCGAGGCGAATCGCCAGGTCGCCGCCACACTTGGGACACTTTTCATCCAGTGCTTCGTGGGTCACGTCTTTACGATCGACGTTGGCCTCCTTATCGATCACCAGGTCCTTGAATGGCTGCCAGAATTTTTTCATCATCGGCACCCATTCTTCCTCACCGCGCGAGATGGCATCCAGCTGATCTTCCATGTTGGCGGTAAAGTCGTAATCAACATATTGGGTAAAGTGTTCGGTAAGGAACTTGTTAACTACCCGGCCCACATCGGTGGGGATAAAACGCTTCTTGTCCATTTCGACATATTCGCGCGCCTGCAGGGTCGAAATGATAGAGGCATAGGTCGAGGGTCGGCCGATGCCGTGTTCTTCCAGTGATTTCACCAGACTCGCTTCCGAGTAGCGGGGGGGTGGCTCGGTAAAATGCTGCTCGGGTTTGATCGCCAGCAGGGTAACATCCTGACCTTCTTCCAACGGCGGCAGCATTTTTTCATCATCATCGGCCTTGCTGTCATCCGTACCTTCCTGATAGACCGCCATGAAACCGGGTGACACCAGGGTCGAACCATTGGCGCGAAACAGGTGCTTGTCACCGGCAGCAAGGTCTACCGCGACGGTATCCAGGGTCGCGTGGATCATCTGACAGGAGACGGTGCGTTTCCAGATCAATTCATACAAACGAATCTGGTCTTTGGTTAGATGGCCTTTGATCTGTTTAGGCTCATGCAACACCGAAGTGGGCCGAATCGCTTCGTGGGCCTCCTGGGCATTTTTGGATTTGGTCTTGTAGACACGTATGTCCTTGGGCACATTATCAGCACCGAACTTGTCCGCAATATACCCACGGATCTCGTCCAGGGCTTCAGCGGCGAGATTGACCGAGTCGGTACGCATATAGGTAATCAAACCCACCGTTTCGCCACCGATATCGATACCTTCATACAGTTGCTGGGCCACGCTCATGGTCTTCTTGGCGGTGAAGCCGAGTTTGCGCGAGGCTTCCTGTTGCATGGTGGACGTTGTGAAAGGGGCGGCCGGGTTACGTTTGCGCTTTTTCTTTTCCACCTTGACAATATGCAGCTTGCCCTTGGCCGCCGTGGCGAGATCCTTCTCGGCCTGTGTGGCCGTCGCTTCATTTTCAATGGAAAACTGGCTGACCTTCTCGCCGTTTAACTGCGTCAACCGGGCGCTGAAACCCTGTTCATCACTTTGTACATCGGCCTCGATGGTCCAGTATTCCCGTGCCTGGAATTTTTCGATTTCCAGTTCCCGTTCGACGATCAAACGCAACGCCGGGCTCTGTACCCGACCGGCCGACAGGCCACGACGGATCTTTTTCCACAACAAAGGCGACAGATTGAAACCCACCAGATAATCCAGTGCACGACGGGCAAGCTGGGCATTGATCATGGGCTGGGACAGATCATGGGATTCATCGACCGCGGCGTTAACTGCCCGTTTGGTGATTTCATGGAAGCTCACGCGGCCGACCGATTTATCCTTGAGAATACCGCGGTCCTTGAGAATTTCATGCAGGTGCCAGGCGATGGCTTCACCTTCGCGATCCGGGTCAGTCGCGAGATACAGGGTGTCGGCCTTTTTCATGGCCTTGACGATGGCGTCGACGTGTTTTTCGTTTTTTTCGATGAGCTGATACTTCATGGCAAAATCATTGGCCGGATCCACCGCCCCTTCTTTGGGCAGCAGATCGCGCACGTGCCCGTAAGACGCCAGCACCTCAAAGTCCTTGCCAAGGTATTTTTTAATGGTCTTGGCCTTGGCAGGAGATTCTACAATGACCAGATTTTTTGCCATACGTTTCTTATTTCCAGCTCTATCCTATAAAAGCAAATGCCCGCGATCGGCGGGCACTGCACTCTTTGTTTACAAAAATCGCTATCAGTGCAGGTGTCCGATGGCTTCGTCGAACACCAGATCTTCCATCCAGGCAAAGGCCGCTTCCTGGCCGGGCTGGTTGAATAACACCATCAAC
>Ga0209633_10005805_pt1 | contig 10726 bp, 8 predicted proteins | sample Cruoilmetagenom1_FD_187290 | JGI IMG/M metagenome (GOLD analysis project Ga0209633, IMG submission 187290) | Oil polluted marine microbial communities from Coal Oil Point, Santa Barbara, California, USA - Sample 1 (SPAdes) (version 2) | ecosystem: Environmental > Aquatic > Marine > Oil seeps ... | reverse complement strand
CCTCACTCAATTTAAGCACATTAAAATATTTTTTCAATATATTCAGGTGGTTATCAAAAGCATTAACATCAACTATATCGGGAAATAACTCATCGTTTTGTTCGAGGACTCTGTGATACGAAAGTATTAATAGTTTAGACCTTTTGTTTCTGCCGGAAAGTATCGTAGCTATACTCTTCAGAAATATATGAAATAAATGATTAGACATTGTTGTGTTTATTTGCATAATATCGACCAATTACACGCTTGAATATTTTGTATTGACCTTGACTGGCATTGTCCCATGAAAAATATTCAGATAATGCTCTAACGGCCTGCCTATTTATTTTTTTTCCATCTATCTTCATAACCAAAGCAGCTATGGTTTTAGGATCTTCCCCGGAAAACATATAGCCTGCAACTTCCGATTGCATGATTTCTGGTACACCGCCTATTTGTGAGGCAACAAGCGGCGTGCCACAAGCCAAAGATTCAAGCAATACATTGGGCAAACCCTCCCGCGAAGAGGCCAGCACAGAACAATCTGCCGCATTGTAATACTCCACCAGTTCCTGTTGGCTTTTTCGTCCCAGAAATATTACACGATCCTGTACATTATGTTTTATTGCCGTTAATTTTAAGCTGTTTTCAAGAGGACCCTCGCCAACTACTGCTAGCGTGTATTCTGGCAAGTAGCAAAGTGCCATTATAATTAAATTATGCCTTTTTTCTTTTACTAGATTTCCTACTGTTAATAATAGTTTGCTATTAATATGTATTTTTTCTTTTGCAGAGATCTTATCTTTTATATCGAAAATGTTTAAATCTACGCCATTATGCAGGGTGGTGACTTTACAAGCAGGGCCACCCACCTCTAACACCCTATTTCTTAGCGCATTTGATACAGTAATCGTCGCTGCAGATTGTTGTATTGCCCATTGTATATACCTGCGTGCCGTGAAATATTTTGGGAAATAATTAATATCGCTGCCTCGTGCAGTTATGACAACCGGGGCCTTAATAATCTTGCCAAGCAATAAAGCTGCAATTCCATCAGGAAAGTAATAGTGCGCATCAATCAGGTCAGGCTTATCTATTGATGATTTGATTCTACGAAGCAGATTGATGCTCGTTAGAAACATTGATATAGGATTAATATATCTGCCTATAATCGGCAGAGTAAAAAATATGGGGCGGAAAACCTCAACATCATTATATATCTCGTGCTGCACTATTTTTTTATATCTATTTTTCTTACAACCCCCGATAAGGTTTAATGGCACAGGTGAAATTACAACCACTTTTATATCGCCCGCAAATTCAAGTAGTTTTTTTAATCGTTGCTCGACAAATATACCATGCTGAGGGTTGCTTGAATTCGGATAGAGACTGCTAAACAATAATATCTGCACTAAATATATTCCGTTTCAATAATATTACACTTAAAGGTTTGTAGCACTATTCACGAAATACTTTATGATAATTTTTACATAAATATATTTTCATAATAATACAACTCAATATTTTGTTTATATATTCTGATATATATGTTATATATTTTCTATTGTTCTCAAGCATATTGATTCGAATTCCTTAGCTACTTGTCGATATGAATAGTTCATCTCGACATATTCCCTAGCGCAACGTGATAACCGCATACATAGATCACCATCAGAAATCAACCTTATAACTGCATCAGTGAATTCTTCCGGAGTGTCTGCTCGCAAATAATGCTTGCCTTCTTGAAGAGTCAACCCCTCTACACCGATTGTTGTTGACACCATAGGGCACCCCATGGCCATAGCCTCAAAAACTTTTAATCTCGTGCCTCCGCCAACTCTAAGCGGGATTATGTAAATCCCTGCTTGATAAACATAGGGTCTTATGTCATCAACAAAATCAGTAAAATTGACCTTCCCCTCTTTTGTGGATAACTGATCTTTAAGTGCTTTTGGTGGATTTCGACCTACAACATCCAACGATGTATCCGGTATTGTTTTATTAATCAGGGGCAAGATGTCGCGGATAAAGTATTCGATGCCATCGATATTCGCAAACCAGTCCATTGAACCAGTAAAGACAAATCGAGTTTCTTTTCCAGGTTCATTATATTTAAAATATTCTAAATCTACACCCGTATTAATAACCGATATGTTTTTCGCATTATATAGTGACTGAAGCAAGCTTCTATCATTTGCAGACACTGCAACGATTGAATCAAAACGCTGGAATATATTCAATTCATATCGGCACATCTTTTTATATTGATTATTCCAGATGTATTTCTTTAGGAGACCATTCGCTACTTTTGCATGCCTTCTAAAGATTTCTGATTCGACATTATGTGTAAACATTACAGATGCAGCCTGTAGTCGCTTAGGCCCCAACACTACTGAATGAGGAAAATCAAATACAACTACATCCGGGGATTTTGACAACTCAATTTCAATAAGATTTTTCCCGGAACTGGAGATGTCAGTCGTCACTGGAATTGGTAGCTTTGAAAAAATATGCCTAAACCTGAAGAGATTGAAAAATCGGCCTCTTTTCAACTCCGGCCAATATTTAAAAGTATTACACACCTCTAATAATTCTTTTTTATATTTTTCACGAGCATTTTGTGGTGCTGGTGATAAAAGTGTTATTTCAAACTCACCGCCATTCATACCTCGAAGGATCTGAGTTGTTCTAATCTGCCCTCCCGTGCTTACCGGAAAAAGGAAACGGGGTGATATGAAGAGTAATTTTTTTCTTTTAACCATAGCTAGACAACCAAGTTGCTTCATGCTGACGACACATAAGATAGCTTGCCTCGCAAAATTTCCAAAAATTATTTTTAAGCCAAAGCATTTTTTTGAATATATGTTGTGCTCATAATTCCCCTACACAATTTCAGATGCTCAGTCACCGCAACTGAAATCCTATACCGATTAGCAATAGTAATGCTTTCGTATTGTTTGTTATGTTTTACCAACATATACCCTGATAGTGGCCTGATAATTTTTCTTTTTCTGGTATGTCTGTAAGATCTAAAATGAAATGCGAATCAGTTGTATACTCATAAACATCTTTTACTATGTCCTTATTATTGAGGCCAACAATAATTAACTCAGATGACTCAATGACCTCTTTACATGCAGGCTTCATTAAAGAAGATATATGTGGAATGCTTTCTTCAATATAACGTTTATTGGCTCCAATTAATCGCGCGACATTAACTTCTGGATCGTAAATCTTCAGGTTGTATCCTTTCCCTATTAGATATTCCACCAAATCCACCAATGGGCTCTCGCGAAGATCATCTGTGCCAGTCTTAAAACTTAGCCCGATCAAACCTATAGATTTTTTACCTGTCTTTTTAATTAATGTCTCGGCATGCTCAATATGATTTTTATTGCTAGGCAATATATTTTCTAACATAGGGACACTTACATCATTGTCTTTAGCCAATTTCATCAAGGCACGCATGTCTTTTGGCAGGCAAGAGCCTCCAAAAGCAAACCCCGGGCGCATATAGGCCGGAGAAATATTTAGATTTTTATCTTCACAAACCAAACGCATAACTTCTTGTGAATCCACACCCAACGCCTGTGAGATTCGTCCTATCTCATTTGAGAATGTTGCTTTTAATGCGTGAAATACATTACAGCAATATTTCAGCATTTCCGCTGTTTTTATTGAACATGAAATAAACTGACAGGGAAGATGTTGAAATACTTCTTTCACTACATCAATAGAGCGTTCAGAATCCGCACCTATGACTGTGTAGGGTGGGTTATCATAGTCTCGAATCGAGGACCCCTCCCGCAAGAATTCGGGTTGAAATCCAAGTCCAAAATCATCACCCATTGACTTTCCTGAAAATTTTTCAAGTATAGGACGGATGATATTTTCGACAGTCCCGGGAGAAACAGTTGAACGAATTATAAAGACATGGTAATTGGTTTTTTCCTTGATCGCTTCTGCCATTTGTTCGCACAGGCGTTTTATAGCAGTAAGGTCTTGCCCGCCATTTGATGCGGAAGGTGTACCAACACAGATGAACGATATATCTGTTTTTAATACAGCTTCGGCCGCATTTGTTGTAACTGAAACTCTACCTGAGCTAGCCACTGAGGTCATTAGTTCTTCCATGCCCTCCTCAATGATAGGAGTTTTTCCCTCTTGTATGAGCCTAAGTTTGGTTTCATCAATATCGGCACCAACAATCTCGTGCCCATCTCTTACCAGACAACCCAAAGAGACTGCTCCAACGTAACCAAGCCCTAAGATGCTAATTTTCATAGAATTTCCCTTATTTATGTTTTTGTGTAGTATATACCGATATACAATTTTCGATCAGCACATCAAGCTGCTCCATAGAATGTCCCCAGTCATGGTGAGACAGCATTCTGGCTCGACCACTTATAGAGAGACGCTCTCGCTCAGCCGGATTATTGAACAGGTTTAGAATCGCCCCGACATATTCATCAGGTGTGTCTGCTACAATAAGGTGAACATTTGGGACAGCATCGATTCCCTTTGCCGCCAGTCTGCTGGCGATAACAGGAACACCCATTGACATGGATTCAAGGATTTTGTTTTGCGTACCACGTGCGATATTGAGTGGAGCCACATTGACCGCAGAGGAATGTATATAAGATCTGACATCGTCAACTGACCCGGTTACTTCTACTCCTGGAAATTCAGATAGAGCCAATATACTGATTGAAGGATTAGCGCCTACAATGGTGAGCTTTGCATTCGCCACTTTTTCTTTTACTTTTGGAAATATATTTTTACAGAAGTCGATCATACATTCCTGATTAGGATAATAATCCATGCGACCTATAAAGCATATACTGTTTTTAATATACCCATTATTCGAAGGATGAAAAAATTCGAAATCGACCCCATTAGGAAACCAAAAAGTATTTTTTGTTACATTATATGATTTTAATGTCTCAAGCTCGGCCTTTGTCGTGCACGATGAATAAGTGAAACTTCTTGCCAATCTTTTCTCTTCAGCCTCAAGCTTTACTCCTTCAAGCTTATATCCCAACGAGACGGGGAAAGGTTTATATTTCGAATAGTCCAGCCATTTTTTAGAATCCATATCGCCAAAATCCAGGATTTTAGGTATTGATTTTACATGCTCAACATACGGGGCCACTGAAGAACAATGTACAAAAATCAAATCATATGCATTGTTATTAGCTTCATTCATTATTACTTTTTTCATGGTTCGCGAATAAAAATATCCGAACGATGATGGTTTCAGTGTTAGTAAATTTAGGATTACTCTAAACCATGAAATAGTATTATTAAATTTAATCATAATATATTTATTGCAATACGCTTCAATGCCGGCGCCTTCTAGCGCCTCGACTTCGGAACGAACAATTGAAACAACAGTCACGTCATGTGCTTTTGACAAATATTGAATCATATTGAAGGGCCTAATTTTACCTCCTCTTTTCGGAGGATAAGGAAATCGATGGCAGACATATAAAATCTTCAATGTATTACCCTTTCGGCAAGCCTCTGACTCAAATCTTCATGAGATTCTCCATCAAGATAAATTCTTGCCCATATTTCAAAATTTATCATGGCCAGGATTAGATCGGTATAATCATTAACGTTATTCTGATGTTCAAAGAGAATTTTTTTAACTGTAGAGAACTCCAGAATACCTCGTGATTCGATCTGCTCTTCAGATAACAATTCATTAATCAACCCAGCAAGTTCTCCTTTTACCCATGCTCCCATAGGTGCTCCAAAGCCTCTTTTTTTACGAAAAAGGATTTCTCTAGGCAAATCATTTTCGAGTGTTTTTTTGAGGATATACTTTAATTCTCGTCCTTTTATTTTAAAACACCCAGGCATTGCAGCAGCCATTTCAACCAATTCTTTGTCCAGCAAAGGTACCCTGCATTCCAGTGACGTCGCCATAGACATCTTGTCAGTCAACAATAATAAATCATCAGGTAATTGGGTGCTCAGATCAGTGGCGAACAATAAATGAAGTGAATCGGAACTGCTTTCGGATTTCAATGCGGCGACAACCTTATCGAAGTCGTCAGCATCTCGATATTCTTTTTTTAGAAGAATTAAATCATTCTTCTTATACAACTGCATATAGGTCCGGTACTTGTCAGAAAATGTAAGATCTGCAGAATCCACAAATGCTTTTGCATATCTGAATAAATTTAAAAGACTTGAATGCCTGTCGCGTGGCAAACAGCCTATTACATGTTTGATTATATTTTTTAAGACACCAGGTATTTTCTGATACATCTCTGTATAATATTCGCCCAAATAACGATTGTAGCCTCCAAACAATTCGTCACCACCCACGCCAGATAAAATAACAGTTACGTCTTTTCTGGCAAATTCAGACACAAGATATGTCGTCACAAAGGCAGAATCAGCTATTGGTTCATCCATATGCCATAAAAGCTTTGGTAAAAGACTTATAATATCCGGGTTTACCAGGATTTCGTGATGGTTTGTATTAAATCGCTTAGACACCATCCTCGCATATGGTAGTTCATTATAATAGGTACTTGCCCGATCTCCTTCAAACCCAATGGCATATGTATTTATTTGGCTATCACTATGTTTTGCCATCATGCTCACAACCGCGCTGGAATCAATTCCACCACTCAAAAACGCCCCTAGAGGTACATCGCTAACCATTTGCCGACTTACCGATTCTTCAATTTTCTTATATGTCAGGTCAATCCAATCCTGCTCGGTAAGTGAATTATCCTGCTCCTGAGGCAGCCCCCAATATTTGGTTTTTTTCACAACACCATTACTTATATTAAGTAAGGTGCCTGGCTCAAGTTTATATATATTTTCGAATATCGAATAAGGTGCGGGCACATAACCATACATAAAATATTGATTAACTGCTATCTTACTCAATCTTTTTGATATGGATTTTTGGGTTAGTATCGCTTTTAATTCTGAAGCAAAAATAAGTCTTTTCCGGTCTTGATAGTAATATATTGGTTTAACACCCAACTGGTCTCGGGCGATGATAAGCTTTCTCTTTTTGCAGTCCCAAAGTGCAAAGCCGAACATCCCATTCAAATGATTAACAAGATCTTCGCCATACTCTTCATAAAGATGGACAACAATTTCACTGTCACTGCTGGTCTTAAATTGATGACCGAGGTCAACTAATTTTTGTCGCAATTCTTGGTAATTGTAAATTTCACCATTACACACCATCCAGATGGTTCCATCTTCATTCGCAATTGGCTGATGCCCAGTACTGAGATCAATGATAGATAAACGACGCATTGCGATAAATACAGATTCATCCACAAAAATGCCGCTGTCATCTGGCCCGCGGTGAATTGTAACATCACCCATTGCTTGCGCCATTTCCTCTGCATTCTTTATGGGGCCAAAGAATGATATTGCTCCATATATGCCACACATATATCAGCTATTCCGAATATTATTGTTCTTAGTTAACATTGCTAGTTATTCAGCACATATATTTTCTATAAAATGCATCAAACATCAACAAACACCATATACTATCGCTATAATCACGCAAACCTTCCTGATGCTGTGCCACCAGATATTTAATATAATCCATATTAAAAAACCCGCACTGACGCATCGACTCGCCCAGCAACGATTCCCTGACGCGTTCTTTCAATGGGCCTCTAAACCATTCTACCAACGGCACTGCGAATCCCATCTTGCTGCGGTACAAGACATCATGTGGCAAATGAGACTCCATAGCCTTCTTAAGAATATACTTACCTTCCTGTCCATGTAGTTTTAAATCAGGTGATAGGCCGGAGACCCATTCAATCAATTCATGGTCCAGCAGTGGCGCGCGCACTTCTAAAGAGTTTGCCATGCTCGCCCGATCAACCTTAGTGTGAATATCACCTACCATATAGGTCTTGAGGTCAAGATATTGAATTAAAGACAACGGGTGTTGGCTGGGACAATTCGCCGCATGTCTGCGGAAAACTTCTACCGCATTGTAACCCTTAAGTATTTTTTTAAATTCTATCGAAAACAACTTCTCCCGCATGTCATCGGATAGTACTGAAACGGTGTGAAAATAGGCGGCAACACTGTCCCGAGCAATGGCCTGAAACGTGGTCTTGGCACGCAGGAACCGCGGCGCCCAGTCCAGTTTCGGATAGACACGCCCCAGGAATCCAAATATTGGTTTACGAATAGTATAGGGTAACAGGCCACGTACCTTCTCCTCGTTCATATGCCAGCGGTGACGACGATAACCCGAAAAATACTCATCAGCACCATCGCCGGACAAGGCCACGGTAACCCGCTTTTTAGCTAATGCACAAACCCGATAAGTCGGGATAGCAGAACTATCAGCGTAGGGTTCATCGTATATCCCCGCCAGTTTATCCAGCAGACTGAAGTCATCCGGGTCTACTGTTTCGACATAATGATTGGTCTTGTATTGATCTGCCACCTTCTGCGCGAATTCCGATTCATTGAATTTCTTACTGGCAAAGGCTATGGAACAAGTGTTTACTGGTGTATCGGATAGACCCGCCATCATCGCTACTACCGAACTTGAATCGACACCGCCAGAAAGAAAGGCCCCCAAAGGAACTTCAGCGACCATACGTACATTGACCGCATCCCTGATACGCTCGGTTAGTTCTCTCACAGTTTCCATTACATTACGAGTCCCAATCTCCTGAAAGGGAATATCCCAGTAGGGCTTGGGTTCAATATGCGGCTGTCCCTGTTGAATCTTTAACGAGTAAGCTGGGGGTAACTTGTAAATATTTTTGAAAATGGTTTTTGGCTCGGGTATGTAGCCAAAGGCAAAATATTCTTCTATGGCAGTAGGTTCGATTTCCTTCTTTAACAACGGGTGGGCGTACAGCGCCTTGAGTTCCGAGGCAAAAATAAACTGCCCATCACTCAACTCGGCATAGTGTAGTGGCTTTTTGCCCAACCGGTCCCGCGCCAGAAACATGATCTGTTGATTTCTGTCCCACAGGGCAAAGGCAAACATACCTCGAAAGCGTTCCACACACTTATCGCCCCACTCTTCCCAGGCATGCACAATAACCTCAGTATCGCAGTGGGTGCGGAACACATGTCCGCACTGTTTCAGTTCATCGGCTAGCTGCTCAAAGTTGTAGATCTCTCCGTTGAAGACCACCACCACAGAGTGGTCTTCGTTAAACAGTGGTTGCTGACCTGCGGAGAGATCAATAATGGACAGTCGGCGATGCCCCAAACCCACCCCCGGCTCAGTATGCAGACCACCCTCGTCCGGCCCACGGTGAAACTGGGTCTCGTTCATACGTGAGAGCAGATCGCAATCAATATCAACTGCTTCGCGAAGATGAAAAATGCCGACTAGGCCACACACGGCAAAACACCCCTTTGACTGACAATTTTTGTGTATTCTACCAATCTATACAGTATAACGGCTAGCGGTACTAGAGACTTGTTTTTATTCATTTTTCTAGCCCTTTGGCCATAAGCAGTGCGTCATACACAGCTTGATAGCGTTTCATCATGGTGGTAAGGCTGAAGAATTCATCCACCCGCTGACGACCTGCTTGGCCATGGCACTGGCCCATTTCCGGATTCTTTAGATAGGCGCGAAGCGCATCAGCCATGGCAACCGGCTCATTCAATGGTACCAACCTACCGGTCACGCCCTCCTCCACTAATTCGGGGTTACCCCCTACATTTGTTGCTACAACTGGTAGACCACTGGCCATAGCTTCCAGAATAGTATTTGAGATGCCTTCTCCTAATGAGGGTAGGACGAAGATATCCAGCTCGCGGAGGATCTCGGCCACATCATCCCGTCTGCCAGCCAACCAGACCTGTTGCCGCAGCCCCGCCTCATTCAGCAGTGTCTCAATTCTGGGGCGGAGGGAGCCGTCTCCCAGCAGTACTAGTCGCAGGCGATCCTGCCAAGCAGACTCTTTTTGCCAGAGCTCTATAAATGCTCTGGCAAGGGTTAGTTGATCCTTGACTGGTTCCAGTCGTCCTACTGTGCCAATAACCATGCATGACGAATCAGCAAAACCCGCAGGCATGGAATATCGCTGACGCTTTTCCACACCAGCCGAGTGAAAGTATTCGGTTTCCACTCCATTGTAGAGCTGGATAATTTTTTTCGGATTAATCCTGACCTCGTCTGCCAACCACCCCTCAAGATCTCGGGACAGGGCAATAAAACGATGGATGAATGGCGCACAACATCGACGTAATTGTTGGTAACGTTTGTGCTTGCCGTGTAGGTCATAAATATCGCGACCATGCTCACCATGGATACGCACCGGCACTCCAGCCAAGGTGGCGATTACACTGCCCTCCAGTGCAGACAGGTTTCGGGTATGGACAATGGCAGGTTTGATTTTTCTTAAAAGCTTCCACATATATAAATACAAACCGGGGTCCTTCCCCTCGCATTTATGCAGTTCGTAGATTTCGACATCCTCGCGGCGGATGCGCTCGGCAAATCCTGATGACTCGGTCAAACAGATAATAGCATGTCGATATTTTTCATCAGGCAAGTGGTTAATCAAATTAACCAGTCCGTTCTCCAGACCGCCTACATTCAGCCGATGGATGATATGCGCGATCAGCGGTGCATTGGCAGTTGTCACATTTATCTTACCTTGCGCATTTTAGCTAGACTTAATTGAATAGCGGGATACATGGCATTGAGAAAGTCTTGTAACTGCTCACTCGCAGCCTTGCGATCGCTTAGCACTGTTGTCAGCAG
>Ga0209633_10005804_pt1 | contig 10726 bp, 8 predicted proteins | sample Cruoilmetagenom1_FD_187290 | JGI IMG/M metagenome (GOLD analysis project Ga0209633, IMG submission 187290) | Oil polluted marine microbial communities from Coal Oil Point, Santa Barbara, California, USA - Sample 1 (SPAdes) (version 2) | ecosystem: Environmental > Aquatic > Marine > Oil seeps ... | reverse complement strand
ATTGGCAATCTCCACATCCCGTACCTCGATGGAAGGCCATCCCGACAATCCCAGTCTCACCGGCCCCTTGATGCTCACATCACGGCCAAGTGCTGCGCCGGCAGAAGTCTCAACCCTGCCTCGAAAGTGGTCCAGATCAACGGTGACATCCAGCAGTGACAGCATCAGCACAGCCACCAGGACCAGGACTGACAAAGCGGCAATAACGATAACCAGCCAACGAAAGAATTTACGCATATCAAAAGGATAGCAAAATCAATGGGGTCAGTGTCGATTGATCGGGCGCGACACTATGTCACATCCGGTTCCTGGCGACCGGGATTATAATAGTACCCGCACAGTACCTCCCACTCTGTGTTATAGGCCTTAAGGTGGCTCACTTTGTGAGCCACCTTTTTTATGCTGTTAGCTGGCAACATATTCGCCCACAGGGATATCCCCCAGTAACCAGTCACCGACCCGGTAACGAATCAGTCGCAGGGTTGGATAGCCAATGTGTGCTGTCATGCGCCGCACCTGGCGATTTCGACCTTCGGTAATCACCAGGTTTAACCAGCTGGTCGGAATATTCATGCGCTCGCGTATTGGCGGAGTGCGCGGCCAGATATCCGGTAGCACAATCTGTTCGACCGTTGCCGGACGTGTTTTCCCGTCCTTGAGCACCACGCCCCTGCGCAACGCTGCAAGCTCATCTTTGCCGGGCTCCCCTTCAACCTGCACCCAGTAACCCTTTTCCTTGCCGTACGCGGGATTCGCAATGCGTTGTTGCAGTTTGCCGTCATCCGTAAGAATCAACAGGCCTTCACTGTCGAAATCAAGACGGCCCGCACAATAGACCCCGGGGATATCAATATAGTCCGCAAGTACAGACTTGTTACTATCCGTCGTAAACTGCGACAGTACCCGGAAGGGTTTGTTGAACAGAATGATCACGGATAATCAATGGGGTCAGGAATCAATGGGGTCAGTGTCAATTGATTTTTTCCGTGTAATCTAATAAAGCCAAAATCAATTGACACTGACCCCATTGATTACCATTGATTCAATCAGATTAACCAGTCCAGACCTGTTGTTCGCAGGAACTTGAAGATGCCGCGCTGATGGCGGGTAGACCAGCCCTTGATACCGTTTACCTCCATGACTTCCCTGCGCATTTGCAGCCACTCCGGTGTACCCCAGCGGTAGGACTGTGCCTTTAACATTTCAAAGGCCTCGTCCAGATCACCCAACAACTCCTGGTTCTTCAGAAAGAAACCCATTTCATTGTTGAACAGCCGGGAACGGTAATCAAAGTTGGCAGTGCCGACAAAACCCACATCACCCCCGATAATAAACTTTGCATGCAGCTTTCCATAATGCTCATCTCCCTTTCCAAGCAGGGCCGAGTCCAGTTTACCGGTCTGGTAAATAAAGATTTGTGGATTATTGACCAAGCGTTTCCATTCTTCGCTGCCTACAACTGCAGGATTCAGCTCGCCCTCCTCCAGACTGGCAACCCACTTTTTCTCAATCTCCGGCGTCAATAACACACGTGGTCCAAGATCCATATCGATGATTGATTGCGCCATGAAATTATCGCTGGTGAGCACCGAGTTCGTGACGATTTCTATCCTGTTCTCCGGGTGTTCACGCAACCATTTGTGCGCTTCCAGAACACCGTCTTCAACGACATTACCGTCCTTGTCATAGTAACGCGCAACAAAAATATAGGGTGAAACGATGCGCATTGCGGTACCCGGTGGCATGGAATCACCCAGTTTTTCGAGCAGCGCCATAACGGAGTTTGAATTTTCCTCATCGTTGTCCTGCGTCTCCGTGACCACGTCCTGGTTGGTCAGATTGGCAAATTCATGCGCCAGCAGTACCTGCGAGTCCCTGAATCCCGTCTGCATATATGCCTGCATATCAGCCATCATCCCGGCGACACCGGGCAGACCTTTCAGCCGGGCCAGATTCTTTTGAGCTCTGTTGCGCTCACGCAGATAGGGATCATCCTCAAGAAAACTGTCGTCATCAGGGTCCGTGTAATAAACAGGCCTGAGCCGGTTGTTATTTTCATGCAGGAACAACAGGCTAAAATAGATCCCGCTGACATTCCCTGCCGTCCATTCCTCAAAGCTGTCGTTTGCACCTGACTTTATTAATACTTCCAGGTCCTGGTAGGTATCTGTATTCTCCGAGCCGTCCGCATTGACACCATAGTAGGACAGGGAAATATTCCGCCCTCCCGTCATGACTACAGCCTCTCCAGGGAAGGCGCCATCAACCACCATTAACTTGTCATGGGAGCGTCGATTGGCCCAGGAGATTGTCCTGACCGGTGAATTAAACGACACTACCTGCACCCGTGCCTTGTGTGGAGTTAGCTGACCATCAATTGTGCGCATAAAGCCGGCATTCTCCGCGCAGGTCTCCAGTGCCATCAGCTCTGTGTGATAGAAACTGAGAGAACCGATGGAATCCACCATGACGCGTACATCAACACCCCGCTGTACGGCATTACACAGGGCGCCGACCATGGCCTGTCCGACCAGGTCCTGTGTAAAGATGAAATAGACCATGTCAATGGTGTGCTGTGCATGCTCAATCAACCAGATCTTCAGCAACAGTGAGCGCAAGGCATCTTCCCGGGTGGGCCCAAGTATTTTAACCTCCTCATGCTGGACCGGAATCTTTGCATTTTTTCCGATCTCTATCGGATCTTCGGTCAACTGACCATGCGGTACCCAGGTCCTGGCTGCATGCAGCTGCCCGATAAACTCCTCGTTACCTGCAAGCGTACTTGCGTCATCCAGTAACTGCCTTGTCGAACTCAGTGGTTGAATCTTGCTGGTGCCGGGAGAGGCACAGGCGACGACCAGCATAACCAGGGGTAGCAGGATAGATATTCGCAATAATGACATTATCAGAACCCCATCAGGCACAGCATTGAGTCAGATTACAGGGCACCACCGGTTTCACCCGCTGGTTTCACTGCAATTTCCGCCACTACAGCGGAATGATCTGACAGGATATCAGGAAGGACATTGAAAGAAACGAATTCCAGCTGCTCGGAGATCAGTATCCAGTCAAATCGTTTGGTACCTGAATAGGTCGCCAGGTCTCCTGCATCCGGCCGGTACACGTGCAGGCCGGAACGCTCTGCCAGCGCCCTGACAACCTGCTCATCAGCGAACCAGTCACTGTTGAAATCCCCCATAATGATCATCGGGTTACCCCGGCCGGCAAGTGTTTCGCTGAGTTCTGCAGACTGCTGTTCCCTGACGGACTTGCGCGAAAAATCCAGGTGCACGGAGACAATGTCAATCAATACCACGGCGCCGGCACCCGCTTGCCACGCAATCTGTCCCAGGGTGTAGCCCTTGTTCATGGTCGGTGGCGAAGGCTTGAAGGTGTGGTGCACGACACCGGATAAAGCCACCTTCGATAGCAGCGCAGTCCCATAGCTGAAAAACCAGCTGTTGGCATGATTGCTGCTCTCAAAGGCCGGGTAGCCCGCCTGCCCGGAAAGCAGTGCCACATGGTCAAAACTGCCACTCCAGAATGAGGGCGCGTCTGCTTCCTGCAAGGCAATGACGTCCGCGCCGCGCTGGTCAAGAAAGGCCGCAATCTCTTCGAGGTTGTGACGTATCGTCGCTGCGCTCTTGAAAAACTGGTTGATCCCGTCTTTCCTGCCATGCGCGAGATTGAGCGTCATCACCTTCAGTATTGGGTTGCTGACAATGGCAGGTGGAATACCCGGTTGAACCGGCAACTCTTTAGCCGGCGGCACTGATGAACAGGCCATTTGCATGCTGCATAGCATCGCGATGAAAAATAGTGCGGCATGGAACCAGCACCGCTTGATTGGCCAGTGATTGTTCATTATTGCTGTAACTGCAGCAGCGGATCGCCTACAGGGATGGTCACTACGGGCATCCTGCCCTCTCGTGACACTTGTACATCCTTGTACATCGTAGGTGAGGGGCGCGAGCAGGATGCGGAAGCTTTGCATCCGCGATCCGGGTCAGCCTTCGGCAGACGCCTGCTCTTCCGAATCATGCTGCTCCTGGTCAAGCCATACCACAAATAATGAGTACCCCACGGCAAGTACCACTGCCCCGACAAACAGACCGATGATGCCTGAAAGTATCATGCCGCCAATCGCGCCCAGCAGGATGACCAGCATGGGGATATCCATGCCGCGCCCCAGGAACAGCGGTTTGAGAAAGCTGTCGCTCACACTGACTATCATGCTCCAGATCATGAAGATCACCGCCGGTACGGTTTCCGCTACCGAAAACTCGTACACAACAACCGGGCCAAGAACCAGGAGGGGGGGTAACTGGATGATCGCCAGTAACAATACCAGTCCTGCCCAGACCCCCGCATAGGGCACACCCATCACCAGCATGCCAATACCGGCAAGTATTGACTGGATCAGTGCCACACCCAGGACACCCTGGGCAACACTGCGAATAGTGGCACCGGCAAGCTCAACGAACTCCGTACCGCCTTTCTTCCCCATGACCCGAGCAGCGATAGTTTCCATCGCCTGGCTGCCACTGCGCCCATACACCAGAAATGCACCGGCAATAATAATGGAGACAACAAACATCAGTACCCCGCCACCCACACCGGCCGCCGCAGACAAAAACCACTTACCGATAGCCTCTACCTGTGGTGTGAATTTTTCCAGGGCCCCCTCCAGGTTGGTGGAAGCCAGCGACCAGGCGCCGTGCAATTTCTCCCCTATCAACGGCCAGTCCTTTACCCTGTCAGAGGGAGGTGGAACAGTCAGGGTACCGGCCTCGATATCTGTCGCCAGTGCCTTCGAACTTTCAACCATCGAACCTGAAAGCATTACTGTGGGCACTATCAAGATAGTCAGTGCCAGCAGTGTAATCAGGGTAGCCGTCAGTTTCTGCCGCCCTCCAAACGCGGTATAGGCCTTTACAAACAGCGGATAAATGGCCACCGCCATGATGGCACCCCACAGCACCGGCATGATAAATGGCTTGACGATCTGGAAGCACCACAATACCAGCAGTGCCAGCAGGCTGATGCGAATGGCTGCATCCATCGCTCTTGCATGAAATGCCTTGTCCTCATCAGACCGGGAAGAATTACTCATGATTGCTCCTGTAACTGTAAGAATACGGTTTCAAATTTGCCGTGCTCATTGCTTTTTTTCTGCTTCACGATCAGACATGCGCACACCAATCAAACTGGCTACCAGTATCGCCATGTAAAACACCCCGACAATCGCCTCCATGTAGACGAGAAAACGGGCCAGTGGCAGTGCCGGTGAAATATCGCCATAGCCCAGCGTGGTAATCGTCACAAAGCTGAAGTAGATAGCGGCCGAAAAATTATCAAGCCACGGTGCCTGGGGAAGGCCGTTGAAGGCACCCGGTACGATCTCCGCAAGAAACAGGTACAGTACTGCCCAGATCAAGCCCAGCATCATATAGATACAGATAGCGCCAACGATATCATTGCTGGTAATCCCGCCAGTAAACAATACCTGGTCTGCCACCAACCAGGTCATCCAGATAAAGAAACACAGCAGCAGCAACAGGTGTGTATAACGGAATCCGGCCCTGTCCAGTACCAGGCCACCGACAATCAACAGCAGCATCACCAGCACGAAGGCAATATTGGTAACAAACCGGGAGCGACTCCCCTTTATACCCCAGGCACCGATAAGCAGCGCCGCTACTGTTGCTGCCTGGATAATTATCGGACCAATGTCGCCCGGAATATATTCCAGCAGCGCGCCGATAAACAGCATCAGCACCAGGCCGGCCGCCAGATAAACAAAATTATTTTCTTTGGTAATATGTGACAATGATGCTATTCCGGTTCCGACTCGTGTGGCGCAAGTGTAGCATTATGAATATCCATGACGACTTATTCCTGTAAATCGGGCCTGCACAGGCAACTGCAGCGGGCAACACGAGGCTTACCGCTGATCATTGCCAGCCTCACTGCCGGCTGCGCCATGGTGGGCCCTGACTTCAAAACGCCCGAGGCGACCGTGGCAGACCAGTGGACCGCCGGTGAAACCCCGGGCATCACCCGTCAGCCACCGGCCGACAGTCAATGGTGGAAGATCTTCAATGACCCGGTGCTCAACAAGCTGGTGCAAACTGCCTATGAACAAAATCTTGGCCTGCAGATAGCCGGCCTCAGGGTGCTCGAGGCGCGGGCGCTACTTGGCATCGTCACCGGAAACCTGTACCCGCAGAGCCAGAGCGTATCGGGTAACTACAGTTACAACCGCGGCAAGGAAACCCCTTTCACAGACAAGTATTTCAGCCAGGCAGGCACCGGCTTTGATGCTGGCTGGGAACTGGACTTCTGGGGAAAATTCCGGCGCGGCATAGAATCTGCAGACGCCAACCTGATTGCCAACATCGCCAGCTATGATGATGTACTGGTTACCCTGACGGCAGAAGTTGCCAGGAACTACGTCCTGATCAGGACCCTGGAAGAACGCATCAGACTGGCCAGGGAAAACACCACCCTCCAGCAACGCTCGCTGGAATTAACCACCAACCAGTTTGAAACCGGCGCTGTCACGGAACTGGACATGCAGCAGGCGACCACCCAGTTGCGCAATACCCAGGCATCGGTCCCCAATCTGCTGATATCGCTTGAGCAGGCGCAGCATGCATTGAGCATATTGATGGGCATGCTGCCCCAGGACCTGAACGGGATACTCGGCACCGCGAGCGGCATACCCACTGCCCCGGCCGAAGTGGCGGCCGGCATACCGGCAGACCTGCTGCGCAGGCGGCCGGACATCAAACAGGCAGAACTGCAGGCAGCGGCACAATCCGCCCAGATCGGTGTTGCCGATGCAGAACTGCTGCCCAGCTTCACCCTGTTTGGCTCCATCGGCTGGAACGTCAATGATGCCGGTAATGACGATCTCGGTGACCTGTTCGATTCAAACAACCTGAGCTTCTCGACCGGCCCGTCTTTCCAGTGGAAGATACTGAACTATGGCCGGCTAAAGAACCAGGTGCGCGTTCAGGATGCCCGCTTCCAGCAGTTGCTGACCAATTACGAGAACGTCGTTTTGGGTGCAGCCGCTGAAGTAAAAAATGCCATCAGCAGTTTCGTACATTCCGGGGTAGAGGCCGGATACCGTCAGCAGAGCGCCACCGCCGCGAAACGCTCTGCAGACCTTTCCATGCTGCAATACACAGAGGGTGTCAGCCTTTACCAGAGCGTACTGGATGCGACCCGCTCGCTGGCCTCGCAGCAGGATGCCTACGCAGTAACCCGGGGGAACATTGCGACCAGCCTTATTGCACTTTACAAGGCACTGGGTGGTGGTTGGGAAGTACGCCTTGGCAATGATTTTATACCCGCTGCTGTACGCGAGGAAATGAGTGAAAGAACCGACTGGGGTGATTTGCTGGAAACAACACATGACAAGCCCCCTGCGCACGAACCGGATACTGACCTGTGGAGAAGTCCTGACTGGTAACGCCGGCGTGACAACGACATGAACTCAGCAAACATACCCATGGAAATATCGATTGGCGGCATTTACTTTCCGCCAATCATGTTTACCGTCCTGCTGGGGGTATTGCTGGCCGGGGTCATTGCCAAACTGCTGAACCGGTTTAACCTGACCCGTTTCATCTGGCATCCGCCGCTGTTCTTCATCGCGCTGGCGGTGGTGTGCACGCGGGTCGTGGGCTTGTTTATTATTCCTGTATAAAAAGTTGTTTTATTAAAGCCCCCCTCTCCCCAGCCTTCGCCCGAAGGGAAAGGGGGCAAGACCAAAAGGTAACAGAATGAGTAAAGGTATAGCCACTATCATGCGTTATCTCATCACGCTTGGCGCAGTCGTTGTTGCGGGAATGGTCCTGGCCGGCATGTTCAGGGAATACCTGTTCCAGCCGTGGACCCGGGACGGCCATGTGCGCGCGCAAATCATCAAAATCACCCCGCGGGTTGGCGGTCCGATTGTTGAACTGCCGCTCCACGATAACCAGCTGGTAGCAAAGGGAGACCTGCTGTTCAGAATTGATCCGCGCACCTATAAACTGGCCGTAGAACAGGCCGAGGCCAAGCTCAAGCAGGCGCAGGCATCAGAACTGGTCAAACAGGACCAGGCCAAACGCGCCAGGGACCTGAGCAGGAAAGACAAGGGCGCCATTTCAGAACAGGCCCTGGTCAGGAAGGAGAACAACTTGCTGGTCGCTACAGCCGATGTAGACGTTGCCGTAGCCAACCTGCATGCCGCCAAACTGGACCTGGAATTTACCGAGGTGCGGGCACCGGTAGACGGCTATGTCACCAACCTGCTGCTACGGTATGGCAGCCAAACGGTTGCCAACCAGCCGGCACTGGCCCTGATTGATATCAACAGCTTCTGGGTGCACGGCTATTTCAAGGAGACCCAGATAGAGCACATCCGCCCGGACAACAAGGTGGTCATTAAACTGATGACCTGGCCGGATGCACCACTGGAAGGCATTGTTGAAAGCATGGGCTGGGGTATTGCCCAGCAGGACGGGGCCCCGGCGGCAGATCTGTTGCCTGCCATCAATCCCAGCTTTGACTGGATCCGCCTGGCACAACGCATACCGGTACGTATTCGCCTGACCCATGTACCCGAAGAGGTGGATTTGCGTGTTGGCACCACGGCATCTGTTTTTGTCATGACGGATGCCGAGCCGGCACGCTGAATATCTGTGATGGGTACGTCGCTACGCTCCTTTACCCATCCTACGGAACGGCCATGCGCAGGAAGATACAGCAACGCAGGATGGGTAAAGCGTAACGTACCCATCAACAATTCACATCAAGACACAGCAGATATTGCCTGACCCATAATGACCCAGAAGATCCAGTTGCAGGAAGCCTTCAAACTGGCACTCAGTTTGATGCTGTTTTACTGGCTGTCACTTTACATGGACTGGGACATGCCGAAGTTCGGGGCACTGGCAATTGTCGTCACCAGCCTTTCGACCAGCGGTGCCAGCCTCAACAAGGGCATCATGCGCGTTGCCGGCACCGGTCTCGGCGCACTTGCCGGCTTTGTGCTGCTGTCCTGGTTCTCGCAGTCCCCTCTCGGCATGCTGCTGGCCACCGCTATATGGTTGGTATTCGTCGGTTACTTTTTACAGACCACCCGCCAGGGTGATACCTGGTTCAATGCCGGCATGCTGGCCGTCGCCGTCTGGTCTTCCAGTTATATGCGTGTCGATACGGCCTTCCACTTTGCCACCACCCGCTTCCTGGAAACCGCTGCCGGCGTGCTGCTGTTTACCGTCGTCAGCATGCTGCTCTGGCCACGTACGTCAGGAGCAGCCCTGCAACAGCAGGGACAGAAGCTCTGGGAAGGAATGCAGGCGTTGTTCAAACAATATCGCCGGCAACTCTCAACCGGATCGGTGCCGGCCGAGGCAGCGGAACTGCGCACCCGACTCGCCGGGGAGTACCAGCAACTACTGGCGACGCTGGAGGCTGCTTACTCCGATACCCCCAAAGCGGCGGCGAAGAAACGTAGCTGGGAAATGCTGCGCACCAACCTGCGGGTATTTGGCAACGCCCAGGAATTGTGGCGTGAGAGTATCAACGACTGTCGCGAACTGGATCTGAACACACTGCTTCCCGGACTCGAAGCTGCACTGGACACTCTGAGCCAGCGACTGGCACGCGGCCGCATGCTGTGGAAGGAACAAAAGACCGACGTTATTGAACCCGACCCGGATGACGCGGCCCTGCTGACAGAACTTGTACTGGAGGCTGACAAGACCTGCAAGGACCTGCCCCATTTCCAGCAAGCCACCCTGATGAACCTTGTCGCGCAACTGCACATACTCGACCGTAGCAGTCGCGAACTGCTGCAAACCCTGCGGGTACTGGCAAACCTTGATCCAGGCAGCAAGTTACAAAATTACGCATTAATAACCGACCCCTTTCAACCGTCTGCCTGGAACCCCGACCGGCTGCTCAAGGCCCTGTTTCCGGCAATTTGCTGGGGCATTGGCTATGCATTCTGGGTTTACGTCAACCCGCCGGGTGGCCCCGCCATTCCGATGATGAGCGCTATTTTCGGACTCATGATGGTGATGGCGCCGGCCAACCTGTTTGGCCTGCTGATCGTACTGCTGCTCAGTATGTTTATTGCCGTTGCACCGGTGTACATGTTTCTCATGCCCACACTGGATTCCGGGTTCGGCCTGCTTGCCCTCATCTTTATATACACCTTTGTATTCGGTTATCTGGGTGGCCGTTCCCCCATACTGAAGATTGGCCCGCTGGCCATGTTTGTCATGATGGTCGACATTAATAACCAGCAGAACTACTCGTTTATCGCGCTGGTCACAACCGGCCTGGTGATGCTGCTTGGCATCAGCATCGTGGTCGTTGCCCACAGACTGTTAAGTCCCATGCATCCGGAAAAAGTCCTGCTGCGCAGTGTGCGCCATTTTCTGGCCGGCAGTGCCCGGATTATTAATGACTTCCGTCTGCATTCACCACGGCAGCAAGGTCGTGGACGCAAGCGCAGAAAGCGGGCATTCGAAACAGCGATCCTGCCGATCTCCGCGCAGCTGTTGAGTATAGAGAAGAGTCTGGACTACGCGCTGTTTCCGGACAACACAGAAGAAAAGGTTCAGCGCCTGGTAGACAGTCTGCAATCAGTGCGCCTGCGACTGCAGACTCTGGAGGCAAGTTTTACGACAGCAGAATCCGAATCTCCCGAGCTAATACACTC
>Ga0209633_10005803_pt1 | contig 10729 bp, 11 predicted proteins | sample Cruoilmetagenom1_FD_187290 | JGI IMG/M metagenome (GOLD analysis project Ga0209633, IMG submission 187290) | Oil polluted marine microbial communities from Coal Oil Point, Santa Barbara, California, USA - Sample 1 (SPAdes) (version 2) | ecosystem: Environmental > Aquatic > Marine > Oil seeps ... | reverse complement strand
AACCGAAGGGTTAGGCGCCGGTGCTAATCCTGCTGTTGGTGAACAGGCGGCAATGGAAAGTATTGATGATATAAAAGCAATGCTTAGCACAAGAGCGAAAATGATATTTATTACGGTTGGTATGGGTGGCGGTACAGGTACGGGTGCAGCACCTGTTATTGCTAAAATTGCTAAGGAAATGGATTTACTTACTGTTGGGATAGTAACGATACCATTTTCTTTTGAAGGTAAAATGCGGAATGATCAGGCGAGAAAAGGAATTGAAAAAATGCGTGAGCATATAGATTCTTTAGTAGTAATAAATAACAATAAACTACGCGAAGTATATGGTAATTTAGGTTTTAAGGCTGGTTTTTCAAAGGCAGATGAGGTATTGTCTACGGCAGCAACAGGTATTGCAGAGGTAATTACGCATCACTATACACAGAATATTGACTTAAAAGATGCTAAAACGGTACTTTCTAATAGTGGTACCGCAATTATGGGTTCTGCTACTGCAACTGGTCAAAATCGTGCACAAGAAGCTATAACAAAGGCACTAGATTCTCCATTATTAAACGATAATAAAATTACAGGAGCAAGAAATGTATTGTTACTAATTGTTTCTGGTTCTACTGAAATCACAATTGATGAAATAGGAGAAATTAATGATTATATCCAAAGTGAGTCAAAAAGCAATGTCGATATTATTATGGGTGTTGGTGAAGACGATGAATTAGGTGAAGCAATAGCGGTAACAGTAATCGCTACAGGTTTTAATAAAGAACATCAATTAGAAATTACCAGTACAGAAGCGAAACGTATTGTTCATGATCTTGAAGATAAGCGTGCAGAAAAAGAAACAGTTGTTAGACATACCTTAGAAGTTGACACTGAGCTAAATGAAGTTACTGATACTGTTGAGGATTACCAGGATGAAGAGAATAATTATACTCCTACTGCTGAATCAATTAATGAGATTGATGTAGTGTATGATGATGTAGATCTTGATGACGATTCTGATATTTATTTTGAAAATAGCGAAGAGAATATAGATGAATTTGTAATCAAACAAGTTGTCGCAAAGGAAGAAGTGATTGAAGAAGATACGGAGGATGAAGAAAATCAAATAACATTAACTTTTGATTTACCATTAACTCCCAAAAAGAGATCTGAGTCAAAAGAAAGCATAATTTCACATCAACTCACATCAACAAATATTAGTGATATTGAAGTTATAGACCCTATTCATGTAAAACCTGTACACACAGTAGATGGTAAAATTAAACACGGATTAGAGGATTATGAAGAAGATAAACCTTTACCTAAATCTGTAAGTGACGAAAACACTGAATTGGACGATGAAGAATTAAAATTTGATGTTAGAATAGAAAATGCGAAAGGTGATAATAAAAAATTTAAGGGTAGTGATGACGATTCTCCTTTAAATCGTACCATTGCGGAAGTACAGGGTACTGCAGATGAAAGAAGGAAAAAAATGAAAGATTTTAATTATAAATTTGTCAATAGAGTGAATAAGAATATTGATGAAATTGAAAATCAGCCCGCATATAAAAGAATGGGTGTTGATCTGGAAGATGTAGAACCTTCTTCTGAAGTTACCGAAAATAGCTCAAGAATATCGTTGAGTTCAGATGACAATGATGATATTCAATTACGTTCAAATAATTCATTTTTACACGATAACGTAGATTAGTTGATTACTTAGTTTTTGTTTGTTAAAACCCAGATTTGGAATTTTTCTTATCTGGGTTTTTAATATTAATGGCCTAAGTGTTTTTACTATTGTTTTATAGATACGGATTCTTGCTAAATTTATTTAATTGTATAGTATTAGTAATCGCTTTTTAATACCTTTGTAGGCCTTTTAAAATAAAGTTATATGAGTTTACAAAAACAGGTAATGGATAAGCTTAAAGAAGCCATGAAAGCGAAAGATTCGGTTGCATTAGAATCTTTAAGAGCGATAAAATCTGCAATACTATTAGCGCAAACAGAGAGCGGTGCTAAAGAAGATTTATCTGAAGAGTTAGAATTAAAAATTTTACAAAAATTAGTGAAACAAAGAAAGGACAGTGCAATCTTATATAAAGAACAAGGAAGAGAAGATCTAGCACAACCTGAACTAGATCAAGTTGCCATAATTGAACAATTTTTGCCCGAGGCTTTATCTGAAGATGAAATAGAAAAAGTAGTGCTTGCTACAATTGCTTCTTTAGGAGCATCTGGCATGAAAGATATGGGAAGAGTTATGGGTGTTGTTTCTAAAGAGTTGGCCGGTCAAGCCGACGGTAAAACAATTTCTACTATTGTAAAAAAGAGCTTATTATAAGTGTTATATTAATAATCGGCCCCGTAGTTCAACTGAATAGAATACTGGATTTCGGCTCCAGCGGTTGCAGGTTTGAACCCTGCCGGGGTCACTTTTTTTAAAACACGAATTTATAATTGATTTACAGCGCGTTATAGCTATTTTTGATATCATGAAAGTGTTCAAACCTAATTAATACTACAATTAGATTAAATTATGACAATTATAGAACGCATAGAATATGATATTGACAAAATTCATGATGGTGTTGATTTCAAAATGCTTCTTTTTAATGAAGGGAAATATGATAAAGAACATCTTAGAACAATTATAAGGAATGTGGGGCTAAAATTGGATATAGTAAATAGGCTTCAAGCTCCAATTGAAGTAGATAGTATGTATCTAGGAATTTTTATTCAAAAAAAACTTATAAAGTTATATTCTTCTTCTCAGCTATCCATACAGTTACCAAAAATTATCGACCCAGGTAAGCAATTTACTGTGTTTTTCTATGGTTGGGATGTAAGGGAAAAATTTGAACAATTTAAAAATGAACAAGGAATGTTTATATTTTCAATTTCAGATAGTAAAAGAACTTTCCATTCATCAAAATTTGATGGAGACAATATTGAAAAAGAAGTTACATATTTGGAAGATGATGAGTTGGCTAATTGGGGCTCACAAGAATATTATTTATTTGATATTGATACTAAAGTTTGATTTTCAAAGCGGAGCTTTGTAGGGAAAGACGAAGTCAATCCTGTGATTTTAAAAACAGAGCTTTGAGGGCAAAGCGACTTCAAGGAGCAAATCCCTTTTTAATAGGAATTTTTGTCGAATTATGTGATTTTTAACTAGAAATACACCACAATAACATGATAATTGGCTTAAATAATCAGTCTAAATTCATTATTAATTTAGACTTTTAATTCAAAAATAATTGTCTAAAAGTTTAGTATTTAGCCGAATAAGTTGTATTCTAGCCAAGTGAAAGAGTGAAAATTGGTCTAATTGTTGATGTATTATTATCAGCAATTAAAAATTGCTATTTAAAATCAACCCACTATGATGGAGCTATTTAGCCTTGTTTTAGGGTCAACTAATTTGACCCGTTTTGTGTTGTTCCCTGACGTTATGCGTGGGGCGCAAAGGGCTATTATTAGGGATAATTTTACCTTCTATAATAATCTATCGACCCCAGATAAGCGATATTTTGAGCATAGAGTCTTAAAATTTATCAATTCACATAATTTTATTGGAAGAGGGGGCGTAGGAATCACAAAAAAAATGGAGTTATTAATTGCTTCTACTGCAGTTATGCTGACTTTTGGAATGCGACGTTATTTATTTTCTCAGTTTGAAAATATAGTTATATATCCTAAAGATTATTTATCAAAGATCACTAAAAAACGACATCAAGGAGAAACCAACCCTAAATTAGGCACCATCGTTTTTTCTTGGGATGATTTTTTAACCGGTGTTGAAATTGAAGATAATAATTTAAACTTAGGTTTACATGAGTTAGCCCATGCCATGCATTTTAGTTTTTTAAAAGAGAAAAGTTTTACCGCAACTGTATTTTTAGATCATTTTAATACGTTGTTAGAAAAAATGAAGGATAGAAATTTGCAGCGAAAAATTGTTGATTCCGGATATTTAAGGAAATATGGTTTTAAAAATAAATACGAATTTTTATCTGTTATAGTTGAACACTTTTTTGAAACTCCTAAAGAATTTAAAGAAAAGTTACCTGAGATCTATAAAATGGTAAAATTAATGTTGAATTTAGATACGCTAAAAATGGCTTCAAAAAAAGTAGCATAAATCTTATTGAAAGGCTGCATCTTTCGGTTCCCAAAGTTCAATTTTATTCCCATCTAAGTCGATTATCCATCCAAATTTACCATATTCATATTCCTCAACTTTATCAATTACCGTAACACCCTCATCCTTGAGCGCAGCCAATAATTCTGTAAGATTTTCAACTCTATAGTTAAACATAAAATCTTTTTTTGAAGGCTCAAAATAGGTAGTTTCTTTTTTAAATGGACTCCATTGTGTTGAACAGTCATTTCCTTCTTTATCTTTCCACCAAAAAGTACAACCCCAATCATCAGTATTAAAACCTAAATGTTTTTTATACCAGTTTTTTGTTGCATTTGGGTCTTCCGTTTTAAAGAAAACTCCACCTATACCTGTTACTCTGTTTTTCATATTTGTGAATTTAATATTATTCCTTTTTATGAAGGAAGACTTTATTGTTTCTTAATTACACTTTCATAAATTTCGATCCATTCTTCAGGAGTCATTTTGGATGCTAATTCACCTATAAGATCATAAGGAATTTCATCTATTTTTTTGAAACGGATACAACTCTTACCCATATCTAATTTCCTATTGGAGAACTTGGGATATTCGCCAACAAACCAATCCATTATTTTTTTATCTGCATAAACACCACTGTGATATACAGCAATAAAATTCTTTTGCGAAGCAAAACTCATAAAAGGCAAAGGTTCCTTAGGCGTACAATGATATCCGTCCGGGTAGATAGAATGCGGAACAAAATAACCAATCATTCCATACTGAATGCCTTCTTCAAATCCTTTAGGAAGATTATCTAGAATAACTTGCCTTATCTTACTTATTGGCGCTTTTCTATCTTCGGGAATTTGATTAATATAGTCGTCAACCGTTTTTGCGTCATATTGCATAATAATTAGTTTTGTTTGCGTTGTAAAATTAATCCTGAAATCAAAGATATAATAAAACCAATAATAGTTACAAGTACTAACATAAACAAAGCTGCTGTTGTACTGGTCATTTTTATGATTTCATCTGCTTTTCCTTGTTCTATAAGTTGTTGCTCATAGTTACTAAAGAAGGAAGGATCTATATATTTGGTATATATAAAATCAGCAATAGCTATTCCAAACCCAACAAGTAGTGAAATTAGAAGACCAATAATAATTGCTTTGCCTAATGAGATGACTCCATTATTAACACGATCTCTATAATGCTTTATACCAAAAAATATAAATGAAAGTGAAAGAAAGATAGAAATATACCCTAGAATTTCATTAGTAGAATAATCTAAATATTTAACACCAACAACTAGATGTAAAGTAAAAATAATAAAACCAGCGAGAAGCCCATAAAGCCCATATTTAATAATTGTACTTTTCATGAAATGATATTTTTAGTTTTGTATGAATAAGAGACTATATATGTTGATCTATGAGAATTGTGTTTCCGTCTGGATCATAAAATACAATACTGGCAGGACCAGATTTGTTGCCTTCAATTTTTCTTTCAAGCTTAATATTATTAATATTAAGATGTTTTTCAATTGCTCTAACATCATCATAATCGTCTAAGGTATTTGCGTTTTGATCCCAACCTGGATTAAAGGTTAGAATGTTTTGTTCAAACATACCCTGAAAAAGACCAATTATAGAGTCGTCATTTTTCATGATTAAATAATGATGTTCAATGTCTCCGGCAAAAACTGTAAAGCCTAAAGTTTCATAAAATGTCTTTGAAGTATAAATATCTTTTACATTCAAACTCACTGAAAATGCACCTAATTTCATATAAATTATTTTTATATTAATACAACACAAAACTATGCGAAGTCCTTGAAGAATAACTCATACTAAAGTACCAAAATTCTACTACTTTAGTCTTTAAAGTGTTAAAACGGGAGTAATTGAAGTTCTTTAGATATTTGTATTGCCTGTGTTCTACGTTTGGCATTTAGCTTGACTAGTATATTAGACACATGTGTTTTTATGGTACTTTCAGAGACAAATAGTTTGTTGGCAATTTCTTGGTTAGATAATCCTCTGGCAATTTCACATAAAACTTCATATTCGCGATTACTTATATTCAATTCTTTAATTTTTTTATGATTAACCTCTTTTGCTATCGGGGTATTTTTGTCTAAACTTTTTTTGTTGATATAAATACCAATAAAAAAGAATACTATTGCAATAACAGCAATAATTATTTCAATGGAGGTGTCACCTGATAGATAGGTACGTTTACTAATTTCGAAAAGTACTAATAAAGCTAAAATTAAAAGTCCAAAAACAAGAATCGTCCGTTTCATTTTAGCAAGTTAACAAAATTTTTCTTTTATTTTATCAACGATAGTCTGTGCTAATTTTTCATGGCTTTCAAAAGTCCACCCGGCCACATGCGGTGATAATAATACTTTATCAGAAGTGATGAGATATGTAAACGCATCCGGTAAGTTATCCTCTAAAAATAAATTTTCAAAAGATGATTTTTCATATTCCAAAACATCTAGTCCGGCTCCTAAGATCTTTTCTGATTTTAATGCTGCTACTAGATCTTTTGTGTTAATGCATTTTCCTCTTCCGGTATTAATTATCCAAAAAGGGTGCTCAAATCCATTGATAAAATCAGTGTTGACCATATCAACAGTTAAGTCAGTTTCCGGAGTATGTAGGCTTACTACATTTGACTGTTGTTGTAACTGGTCTAATGACACTTGGGTAGCATTTTCATCACCAACATTGGCTTTTATATCATGACATATTACAGTTATGTCAAAACCTCTTAGTTTTTTAGCGAAGGCTTTACCCATATTTCCATAACCGATTATTCCTACAGTTTTACCATCAAGTTCAATACCTCTGTTAGCTTCGCGTAACCATTTACCTTGTCGTATTTCTTTATCAGCCTTATTAAGTTTATTAAAAAGCGATAAGATCATCCCTAAAGTATGTTCTCCTACAGCATTTCTATTTCCTTCAGGAGCCGCAATTAAATATATACCTTTCTTTTCGGCATAAGTTATGTCGATGTTTTCTAATCCGGCACCAACTCTGGCAATAAATTTTAAGTTCGTCGCTTCATCAAGAAAAGTTTTGTCAATAGAAAATCTACTTCTAATGACAATACCATCATAAGTATGAATTTTTTCTTGAACAGCTTCCTTAGAAGAATTGAAATCATCGTCACAATGAAAACCTAAATTTTCAATTCCTTTTTTAAGGATGGGATGATTAGTGTCTAGTATAAGTATTTTCATAAATTCGTACCTAGTGCGTTTTGTACAAAATGAGACAGTGTCTCTAAAACAAAACACCCAAAGTTATTAAATCTTTGGGTGTTTTGTTTTTTATTAGATTGAATTAATTACAAATATATTGTCCAAATTTTGGATAGTCATTTTCATCATATTCAAAATCAAGAGAGATATTAAAACTCTCAATGGGTTGCCATTCATTATTTCCTAAAGATTTTTCATGAATAAAATGATGAATTTTGTAGTTATTCTTTGATAAAGACCTATAAAAAGCACCTCTTATATAAAATAATCCTTCAAATGGATTTGGTTTTATATCATATTCTTCAAATGAATGAATAATTCTTTCATATATAGTCCCATCAGATAGGGTTAAAAGGGATTCTACTTTAATCAAATTCTCATTTTCATAACTGTAAGTAGATTCGACACCATTAAGATCAACACTGCTAACTAGTTGATCGTCTGAATAATTGAAAGTAAATGATTCAGAGCTTGTAATTTTTTTATAGGGCAATGAACTATTATTTAGTTCAAACTTGATATCGTTATTGAATAATTGATCAGGCGATTTTTTATAAATTTCTATAGAGTTTGGTTTATGCGTAATAGAATCGTAAACATTATCTACAAAAACAAATCTAAATCCTGTTGAAGGATGTATGAAAGCTAGTCCGCCATTTGTTCTAACAACATTATTTCCATCATATGAAAAGTTAACCAGACCTGTACTTGTAGCATTATTTAGAATAGAACCATATTCGTCCTCAAATAATTCAAGAAAAGTATAATGTGTGTTCTGAATTTGACATTTAACAATCTCAGGATTTTCATCGCTACTACAACCAAATAAATTCAGTAATATAAAAATAGCAAAATAACGCATAAAAATGTTAATTATTCAATGCTTCGGCACCACCAACAATCTCAAGAATTTCATTCGTAATTGCAGCTTGACGTGCTTTATTATATTGTAATAACAGATCATCACGCAATTCTGTGGCATTGTCTGTTGCTTTATGCATGGCCGTCATACGTGCGCCATGTTCAGCTGCAAAAGAATCTCTAATTGCTTTATAAAGCTGTGTCTTTAATGATTTAGGAATCAATCCTTTTACAATTTCTACTTTTGAAGGTTCAAAAATATAATCAAGGTTTACATTTTCATTATCTGTAGTAGGAACAATTGGTAAAAATTGTTCATGAGTTATGATTTGAGTGGCAGCATTTTTGAATTTATTATAAACAATATCAATTTTGTCATAAGATTCATCAGCAAATAATTCCATTAAACGATTTGCGATTTCAGCAACGTTATCGAAATTAAGGTTGTCAAAAATTTCACTATTATTTTCAATAACCGTATTATCTTTTGATAAAAGGTCATTTCCTTTTTTACCAATAGCCAATACATCTACTTGTTTTCCGGTATACGTATTTTGAATTAGATCAACAGATTTTTTAGTAACTGAAGAATTAAAAGCACCACAAAGACCTCTATTAGAAGTGATCACTACTATAAGAACTTTGTTTAATTCTCTCTGAGTAGCATATACGCCTCCAACTTCACTATCTAAAGTAGCACTTAAGCTTTGTAACAACTCAGTTAATTTGTTAGCATAAGGGCGCATAGCAGTAATAGCGTCTTGTGCTTTTTTCAACTTTGCAGCCGATACCATCTTCATGGCACTAGTGATCTGCATAGTAGAACCAATAGACGTTATCCTGTTACGTATTTCTTTTAAGTTTGCCATTCTTCGTTTTTTGTTAATCCTGCGAAGGCAGGAATGACAAGATTAATTATACTTAGCTGAGATTTCTTTAGAGGCATTTTCTAATGCATCTGTAGCTTCATCAGTTAGTTTACCTGATTTTAAAGTATCTAGTATATCTCTATGTTTTGCATTAAGATATGCTAAATAGTCTTTTTCAAATTCTTTTACTTTGTTTACAGGTACATTTCTTAGCAGGTTTTTTGAACCGGCATAGATAATTGCAATTTGATCTTCAACAGTAAAAGGATCTCCTTGAGCTTGTTTTAATATCTCAACATTTCGTTTTCCTTTTTCAATCACATTCATTGTAGCCGCATCTAGATCAGATCCGAACTTAGCAAATGCTTCCAATTCACGATATTGCGCTTGGTCTAATTTTAAGGTACCTGCTACTTTTTTCATCGATTTGATCTGAGCGTTACCACCAACACGTGATACAGAAATACCAACGTTAATTGCCGGACGAACACCAGAGTTAAATAGATCTGATTCTAAGAAAATTTGACCATCAGTAATAGAAATTACATTGGTTGGTATGTAGGCAGACACATCACCTGCTTGTGTTTCAATAATTGGTAAAGCCGTTAGTGAACCACCACCTTTTATTTTTCCTTGTAACGAATCAGGCACATCATTCATTTGCGCAGCAATAGTATCATCGTTAATGACTTTTGCAGAACGTTCTAATAATCTTGAATGCAAATAGAATACATCACCAGGATATGCTTCACGTCCCGGAGGTCTTCTTAATAATAAAGATACTTCACGATAAGCAACCGCTTGTTTAGATAGATCATCATAGATAATTAAAGCAGGACGACCTGTGTCTCTAAAATATTCACCAATTGCAGCACCCGCAAAAGGAGCATATACTTGCATTGGTGCAGGATCAGAGGCATTGGCAGCAACTATAGTAGTGTAAGCTAAAGCACCATGTTCTTCTAACATGTTTGCAATAGCAGCAACCGTTGAAGCTTTTTGACCTATGGCAACATAGATACAATAAACCGGCTCGCCAGCATCATAAAATTCTTTTTGGTTTAAAATGGTATCGATTGCAACTGTAGATTTACCTGTTTGACGGTCACCAATAATTAGTTCACGTTGTCCTCTACCAACTGGAATCATAGCATCAACAGATTTAATACCTGTCTGTAATGGCTCAGTTACCGGTTCTCTAAAAATTACACCCGGTGCTTTACGCTCTAATGGCATCTCAAAAGTTTCGCCTTCAATTGCACCTTTACCATCAATGGGTTGTCCCAAAGTATTCACAACTCTTCCAGAAATTCCTTCACCAACATTTAAAGAAGCAATACGTTCAGTACGTTTAACAGTTGAACCTTCCTTAATTTCAAAAGAGTGACCTAATAATACAACCCCAACATTATCTTCTTCAAGGTTCAATACAATACCCTCTAAGCCATCTTCAAATTGTACTAGTTCACCATAACCTGCATTTGCCAAACCATATACACGTGCAATACCGTCACCTACTTGTAATACAGTTCCTACTTCATCTAATGATGCCTTACCATCAAAATCTGATAGTTGTTGTTTTAAAATTGCTGATACTTCAGCTGGTTT
>Ga0209633_10005802_pt1 | contig 10730 bp, 8 predicted proteins | sample Cruoilmetagenom1_FD_187290 | JGI IMG/M metagenome (GOLD analysis project Ga0209633, IMG submission 187290) | Oil polluted marine microbial communities from Coal Oil Point, Santa Barbara, California, USA - Sample 1 (SPAdes) (version 2) | ecosystem: Environmental > Aquatic > Marine > Oil seeps ... | reverse complement strand
AGCATTTAATTGTACTAAAAAAAATAGTAACGATACTAAGATTAAAATTATTTTTATTTATTTAAATTAATTTTGAAAGACTAAAGCTATTCAACTTTTATCAAACTAATATTATCAATCCATGCATAAGTATCAGGAGCAAGTAAAAAGTACAATAAAATATTAAAATTTGATGTTTCAGCTAATGGTACTGTAAACTCATAAGTAAACTCTTTCCAATCTGATACTGGTGTTGGACCTGAAACCGTATTAATCTGAATATGCCAAGTAAACTCTTCATTATCCATAAAAATTGCAAATTCTTCAGCATAATTACTTGTCTTAAATTCATCGTGTTTTACCCAGTAGGTCAATTTATATCGAGAACCAGCAATTAATTCTTTAGGACTTATTGCCTGCCAAGGCATAATTACTCCCGATTGATCATGCACTGAAAGAGAATATTTCCCATCTTGAGCAATAATACTATCCACTAACCAAAAACTGCCAAAAACATCACAATCCCAATTTTCTGGATAACCTGTAGAAGAATTTAATACTTCAAAGCTTCCATTTTTGATAATTTGTCTATTTAAAGTAGTTGTATTAACAATATTACTGCCACCTAAACGTCCATATTCATTCATTGCATAAACTCTATAAAAATATTTTTCAAGAGCATTCAAATTTGGAACTTCAAATGTTGTATCTGTTATTGATGTTGCTACATGAATAAGAGTTCCCGTTGTTTCATCTAATCCTGAAGTATTATGTTGATAAATTTTGTATTCTCTAAAATCAGATGCATCTGTTTGCGACCATTTTAACTTTAAGGTTCTATCTGTTATTTCTGTTGGCTCATACAATATAACTCCAACAGGAAGAATTAAATTATCAATTGTCATATCATCTTCAACAGTTATTGAAGCTGTTCGTTCAGAAAAACCTCCTTCCGCAGAACTTTTTGAAATTGTTAGTTCATGATTACCCTTTGGTATATTTAACAATTTAAATTTTCCATTAACATCAGTTCGTGTTTTTAGATTGGAAGAATTTTTAATACTTATGCTTGCTCCTTCCACCAGATTACCTTTGGAATAAACTGTTCCACTAACAGAATATCCACTAGTAGGAGTAACTGATTCTTCTTTACAACTTAAAAATAGAATTGCGATTAAAAAAAATATTACTCTTATTCGGTTCATTTTTCCCTCATTAACTAATGTTTTATTTTAAGCTAAATATTGGATTAAAATTGGATTGTCAAGAAATAGTATAATTTCAACTAACTTTAATCTCAATTAAAAGAATTTTCTTACTCTATTATTTTCTTATAGTTTGTTCTATATGTACAATCTTTGCATAGCTTCAGTTTTCTTTTTAATCCAATTAAATGCATTATTTTGTAAAACATAATCTTTTTTGCAAACCAAGCTTGGGAAATACTGCTATTCTTAATGTTGTCATAATTAGTTTCTCCCATCCAATCATAAATACATATTGGATAACTACCATCAGAAAATATTGGAAGATGTTTAAACAGCATATCGCAAGGAAGAAGTTTACTATACAAATTTTCTTTTATTTCTCTGTCTAGTTTGTGTTCATTTCTTGTATATACTTGATCAGCATATTGAGACCAAAATCTTTCATACTCTAAAATATCTATTGGAGTATTTACAAGGTGTAATCCAGTAACTATTATTTGAGTTTTGTAACTATTTCGATCTCTTTCTTCTCTTAAATTTTTGACATTCTTAACAATCTCTTTATAATCAAGTCCGCGTCTTATTTTATTATATTCCTCACTATTATTACCTTCAATGCTAATACGTATTTCTGAAATGTTAGACTCTAATAATTCCTTAGTTTTATCACTACTTAATAAACTTCCATTTGTAACTATTTGAACCCAAGCATTAGGAATAATCTCATAAATAAACTTAATCTTTTTTACTAAATGTGGATCCATTAAACTTTCTCCGTAAAAACTTAATTGGAATACATCTACGTTTGTTTTTTTTGCATCAAAAATAATCTTTTTGAAAAGGTCAAAATCCACTAGTTTTTTTTCGCGAGTTAACTCCTCCCGTGGACACATTGTACAACTAGCATTACACAAACTGCTTACCTCTATTGCAAGTCCTAAAGGACGGTACAATGAAATAAAAAAACTTTTGATAATATTTAGCTGCAATTTTGTTCCTTTGCTTGACATCTAATTCACTAATTTTGATTAAGTACTTTTTTATAGAGATTTAATAGTTTCACTTCTTCACTTTTCCAATTCCACTTTGTTTTAACCATTTTAAAACCATTTTTACCTAACTGATTTAATCTACTTCTATCATTTAATAATTTAAATACTTTATCAGTTATTTCTGTAACATCTTCATAGTTTGCAGTAATACCAGTATCAGCATTTACCGTAAACTCATTATATATCTTAAAATTGGAGACAATATATGGAATTGAATTAGCCATATAATCAAAAATTTTAGTTGATATGGCATTTTTATAACTAATTGTTGGGCGAAGTAAAGAAAACCCAAAATGTGAATTTTTTAGTATTTCATAAACATCAGAAATTGCTATCTGTCCTGTAAGAATAATTTTTGTTTTAAGATTATTCTCATTAATAAAATTAATAATTTTAGTTTCTAATTCTGAAGAATCAACCCTTCCAATTAATGTTAAAGAAATATCATAGTTAAATTCTAACAATTTATTAAAAACGTTAAGTATTGTAAAGATTCCTCTATCCTCTGTGATAACACCTGCATAAACTAAATTTAGATGACCAGAAAAATCTTTATTAGATAATGACTTAGCTAATATAATTTTGGGAAAATTTTTTATTACAATTGCACCATTGCCATATATTTTCCAAAATGATTCTTTAACTATTATTATTTCATCAAAATTTTTTATTAAATATTTCTCTAAAAATGAGTAAATACATGGAAGGACTTTTCTTGCAAATTTTGGCAACCAGACTTTATCCTTAAAGGATTCAGCTACACTTTCATGTACATCAAAAATTACTTTTAACTTTAGTTTCTTTTTAAGAAACCACATTAATGGTATTAACTCAGGATCATGAAAATGAATAATATTTGGTTTTATTATTATAATTTGTTGATATGCATCATATTGCAGTTTGAAAATTCTATCAAATCTATTTATAACTATTTTTAGAGGAATAACTTTTATTTCATTTTCATAAAAACTTTCCGCCGAAGAATGTTGTCCGATATAAAAAAGATTTGTATAATTTTCTTTAAGTGAATATAATTCTTTGTTTATTATCCTTAGATCAGGATAATTATGAACCGTACTTAAAAATAGAATCTTTGTGTTTTTATCTTTCACAATACTTAATTATTTACTTACCTTAAAAACATTTGCTGTTTACAATTCCCACAAGTAAACTTAGAAATTCTAATGATTTAACTTATTCAACACTATATTATAGATTTCAATATTTTCTCTAGCATTATTTTCCCATGTCAGATTTTCAATTGTATTAAAGCCCGCCTCACCCAATTCTATTCTTTTTCTCTTATCACCAATTAAAATTTCTAACTTTTCAACAATGCTTCCAATATCATGTGCATCAACTAATAACCCATTTTCTCCATCAACGATTAAATCATTAATACCTTCGCCTTTTGATGCAATTACTGGTTTCTTAAAAGACATGGCCTCTAAATAAACAACTCCAAAAGCTTCTTTAACACTAGGCAAAACAAATATGTCACAAGTTTGCATAAATCTTAAGACTTCGTCATGTGATTTACTACCCCAAAAAGTAACAACTTTGGCAAGATTTAATTTTTGGATTAGTTCTTTTAATTCCAAAACTTCCGGTCCTGCTCCAACTATTTGGAGTTTAATATTCTTAAAACGAGAAGTAACTTTTTTTATTGCTAAAATTAAATTTTTACAACCTTTTTGGGGAATTAGATTTCCAACAAATAGAATTGTTACAAATTTAGAATCTTTAACTTTTACAATTGTTGAATTTTTAACTTTTGAATAACCATTATGGATTACAAAGACATCTTTTTTCCTTTTCGTTAATACAAATATTTTATTTTCAACCTTTGAAGAAACTGCAATTACAGCACTTGCTTTTTCAATAGCTATTTTTGAGTTTTTAAATCGTCTTTTATTCTGTGCCAATGCTAAAACTGAATCGCCATGAATTGTTAAAATAAAAGGTATCTTTAATAGTTTTGACAATTTAAATCCAGTATAATCATCAGGAGCATTTCCTTGAATATGAATTAAGTCAAAATTATGTTCAGAATGTAACTTTTTAATTAACTTCTTTGAAGTTAAAAATAGAACTAAATACCAATACTGCTTAAGTCTTCCACCAGGGATTGCAATAAACTTAGGATGATAAACTTTTTTTCCATCCAACTCCTCTATAATATTAATACTTTTATATTTTTCCCATTTCTCACTCAATAACTGAAAAAAAGGAAAGACATAAGGAATAGGAGAAACTATAGTTACATTACTACCTAAAGAAACTAATGATTTAACTTGTTCATGCACAAAAATACCACTCGTTGGAAAGTGCTTGTTCGGAAACATATTTGATATTACTAAAATATTCATTTCATTCTTTTAAATAATGTTTTAATCTCATTTAATAAATACATAAAATCTTGCTTAGACGGAAATAATATTTCACTACCTTTAAATTTGGTATCAATCTTAAAAAAAAGAATTAGTACAATAGTCCAAATTGTAATAATTATTGATGAAACACTTGCAACAAAATTAATACCATATTCTTCTGTAAAAATAAATAATAATCCCAAGGTCAATAAACCACAAATAACATTCAATATTATTATTTTTTGGGGATACCCTTTTCCCATATAAAAACCGTGAATAACAGAAGAAGGTCCTATTAAAAAGAATGCTGGCAACATATAGAGAATAATTGAATAAGAATTATTAAATGCTTTGCCAAAAAGCAAAACTATAACAAGTTTCCCTAAAAACACTAAAAGAATCACAAAAATAAAGTTCACTAAAAACATAATCCTAATCAATTTAGCAATATTTTTAGAATCCGTTTTTGCTGAATCATTAGCAGTTCTTGACAGTACTAACGTTCCTAATGTATTAGGTATTTTTTGAATTATTTCAAAGAATAATAAAGCGATAGAGTATAAACCAGTTTGTTTAGGATCTAAATAAAAATTTGAAAAGAAAATACCACCTCTCACAATAACAAATGAGGATAAACCAGATAATGTTGATTTTCCCCCAAGATTTATAATTTGATTTAGTGAAACCTTTTTATGTGAAACAATTTTCTGTCCAATATTTTTCACATAAAAAAAACCAAGAATCGAGGTAATAAAAGAAGCAAAGAGATAGCTTAGCATTATTTCATTTAATCTAAAATTAAAAAAAGTAATGCCAATAGCATTGATTATTAGAGTAATTGAAATTGTAGAAATTAATAATAAATTGAATAATTTGATTTCTTGAAGACCTAAAAACAAGGCTTGTAAAGACTGCCAGAATATATACAGACCAATTGAAATAATTGCAATGAGAATTAAGTTATTAGAAATATTTACAAGGAAAAAATCAAAAAAATTTGTGAGATTAAATACTAACCATAAAAGAACTAAAAATAGAAATGAAATAGTTAGAGTTTTACTGGTTAAATTTGTTAAGTAATTTTTGTTTTGCCCAACAATTATTGTATTACTTCGCTTTATTCCTTCGCCTAGTACAAGTGCAATAATCATAATAAAATTCATGATTACAGAATATTTACCTCTATCAACAACACCAATTTGCCTAGTAATAATAATATTGTTAAAAATCCCGAATATTGTTAAAAGGATTGTTGAGGAAAAGGTCATCGAAAAGCTTTTAATAAATCTCATATAAAGAAGAAATCTAAATTGAGGTGAAAATTACATATCTTTTTTTTAAGAAACTAAAAACAAAAAAAGATATCAAAACACTAGTCCACCATATAACAGTTAATTGCAACGCAAAAAAAGACATTCCTATCATTAAAATTAGAAATGATAGGATAACAACACTAGAAAGTCTTCCTTCAAATAAAACTTTATACCAAAAAAAAGTTACAAAAATGCCTAGTAAAAATGGGCCAATAAAAATACCTGTATAACCAAAATCTTTATGTAGACCTCCTAAATATGTAGAGGTATTTGACCATGTAGGGACGTAGTAACCCTTTGATTTGAATTTTGGTTTTTTAACTAAGTCAAATTTTCCTAAAAATCTATAAACCGGAAATAGAGTGTTTTCAGCAAATAAATTATTTTGGTGATCATCATCAAGATATTTCGATAAGACAGCTATTTGAGAAGTTAAGTAAAAATAAATTGAGGGAGAAATAACACCACCTCCTTCAAACTTAGATATTGTTGATCCTGCACCTTTATAGTGAGAGTCCATACCAGTTCTAGATAACTTAACAACACTTGCAGTTGCAACTAATATTAGAACTAAAATAAAGCTTCCAAATATCATTTTGGCATTTGAACTATCGTGATAATTTTTGACTTCTTTAAGAATATAACGAAATATTACAAATCCAATAATAAATTCTAAAAACCCAAATAAAATTCCTCCCCTAGTGAATGTTGCCAAGGATTTTAGGCTAATACCCAAAATGGAAATTAAAGCACCTAATGTTAATCTCTTTTTATATGCCGTATAAATACCTGAAAGGAAAATTGCCACGTAAGACAATAGCCAAACAAATGGTATTGCACCTTGATTTATATCATCAATTCTATACCTATAAACTCTTTGAGCATGAACAAAAACTTCAGCTAAACTTCCGTATTCACTAAGTAAATGTAACCAATGTTGTATGGCTGCTATTAATCCAATTATTGAAAGCACCAAAATTATTAGGTTTAAATATTTACCATCATTAGCAAAAATAAATATTTCATCCTTCTTCCATTTGTATAGTTCATTGGAATTATTAAAGTAATCTCTTGCAGTATAAACTAAAACTCCACCAAGTAAAAACGACAAATAGCTTAAAATAATTACAATCCAAGTTTGGGTTGTTAAATCAATTAGAGGTAATAATCTAAAACCATAAAAAAAGACCATACCACCCCAAATAATTGCATAAAGACTTAAAGGGTTTAACCATTTTTTATATATTATCTTTGAGAAAAAGATACTAAATATAGTTACAAAAAAACTAATTATGCTTATCATTTAGATAGTAGATTTAATCTTAAATGAATATAATTTCTCCAGAAAGGTGTAAAATTTAATTTCTTTTTCTTCTATTTGATTTGATGAAGAAGGCATATTTAGAATTTTATCTCCTCTAAAAACCAAAATTAAAAGAACGAAAAGAGTTATAAAAAAAAATGCAAGAATTATAAAAGCTTTCTTAGGAGCATATTTTAATTGAGCTGGAACTGCTTTATCAATTGTTAAAATAGTGGGTGTGCTTTTTTGTTCATCAAATTTAGCTTGCTCAAACATTGGAAGAGTAAATTCCATAATTTTACCTTGAATCTCAACTTCTCTGAATAATCTATAGTATTCAATTATTATATCGGGCATTTTCTTAAAAGGAAATAATACATTTGAAATTGAGGATAATTTATCAGAATATTTTAATTCTTTAACTTTTTTTCTTAAAATTTTTACCTCGGAAAATAAATTTATATATTTAGGAGAATCCTCACCTGTAGTTTCTTTTAACATTTGAAGCATAATTTCTCTCTGAGATAATTGAGCTTCAATTTCGGCAGCAGCTTTAACTGAAATTTCTAGTTGTTCGGGAACTGCAAAAATTCCATATGTTTTTTGAAACTGATACAACGAATCTTCTGCATTTTTTAGATCTTGAACATTTTTATTAAATCTTCTTTCAACAAAAACTCTATTATTTTTTGCACTTCTTATACCCAATTCTATATTCATACTATCTGCTAAATCAACAAAATAGTTTGCAACATCTGCACATAACTTTGGGTCTTTATTAATAACGCTTATTTCAATCATTCCAAATTCGTTTGGTTGAAAGACTAAATCACCACCCATTATCTTCATAAGTTTATCAAAGTTTCGATCTTTTACTTTGTAATATTCATATAGATTAAATTTATTCACAACTTTTTCTACAATTGATCTACTATTTAGAAGTCCTAGTATCAAATCTTCATTTGTAGAACTACCAACTCCAAATAGTTCTGCTCCAAAAGATAATGCAGAATTATTTCCTAACAGGTTTCCAAGACCACTCATTGAATTTTGAGGAGCCAATATTATTTTAGAAGTAGATTTAAATGTTTCAGGAATTAAGTAAGAAATTGTTGTTGCAATAATGGTTATTATCATCAAATTGACAAGTAAAAACTTTTTCCATTTAAAAACTATACTCAAATAATCAGTAAAGGTTGGTTTATGTTCCATTAAGAAACCTATCCTATAATCGTTATTATTTATTTAATTGGTTAATTATTAATATAGAGATTGTTGTAATTGCACTGGCAATAGTTGAAATAAATGCAGCATTTCCTAAATAGTACCCGAACGATCTGGAAGGATCTTTTGGCACATATATAAAATCTCCTCTTCCCACTTCTGTATTTTGGTTAACTGTATACCAACTTTTTGTTTTACTTGTAATCAACTTAATATCATCTTGGGAATCTTCTCCAAGTCCGCCAGCTTTATTGATATAATAGTTATAATCCATTCCTTGAATATAAGGAATCAATCCAGGAGAGTTTACTTGTCCATAAACATATACATGTTTTTCTTGTATTGGAACATATATAACATCACCATCACGTAACTTAAATTCTCCATCTTCAGTAGAATCAGAATAAATTTTAGTAAAGTCTACAACCCCTTGAGTTTTTAATTCTTTTAATTTATTATCTAGTGAAAAAAACATTGTATCTTCCAAAACAACATCGGACATTCTTTGCATGAGTAACAATTCTGTCATTTTAGATTGCTTTAATCTATCATTCAAATTACTCGAAAGGATATCAATATTATTTTTATTGTAAATCGGATTTTCAAAAATTAATTCTGCTATGGATTTATTATCACGGATTAGTTCACTCGTAATGAGCGATGCTTCATTTGTAAATCCGCCGGCTTTGTTAATAACTTCCGCAAGTGTAGTAGTGTTCTTAGTAATATAAATTTTACCAGGTCGATTAACTTCGCCAAGAACTAAAACATTATAATCTCTTTTATTGTTTTCATCTGATAAAACTCTAATTCTATCTCCTCTTTGCAAAGTAGGATTGTCAGAAATTTTAACATTCAGTACTTCTTCAGTTAGTCCATCAAAAGAAAGTCTTGATATTTGGGCACTATCAACATTAAGATATCCAGGATTAATACCTTGTGCAATTATTATAGCATCAGATAATTTTTCATTTTTTACAAATTGAAATTTAATTTCTTTGTTTATTGCTCCTGTAATGTCTATGAAATTTCTTTCCAAATCTAACGGAGGAAAAATAATCACATCATCATTTTTTAAATATGGATTAAAATTGAAATCACCAGTGATTCTAAATTTCACCAAATCAATTACAATCTCTTCACCAGTAAATCTCTTAAGAACTATATTTCTTTTAGCATATTCATCAATACTTATTTTGATTGTGCTAAGCAGTTCTTCATCAGGAGTTGTTCTTAATAACTCAGCTTTATATTCAGTGAAAATTCTCGTAATAAGTTGATCAACTCTTTCTGTTCTTGATGCAGGGTATGTTCCACTTATTGGAAAGTCTCCACCTAAAGTAACGTTGATAATATTGAGTGCTTCCAAACTAGAAGTATTGGTTTTATCACTTGAAAACTGTGCTTGCAAATCCTGTATAGCAAACGAAGACAAAATAATCATAAATATTACTAAAGAGTTTTTCACTAATTTTTTATTTTCCATATTGTTGTTGATAATATTTTTGATAATCACCTGAAATTATATTTTCCCACCAATTTTTATTTTCTAAATACCAATCTATTGTTTTTTCCATTGCAATTGCAAAGTCAAATTTTGGTGACCAACCTAATTCATTTTGTATTTTTGATGAATCAATCGCATATCGTCTGTCATGTCCTAATCTATCTTGAACATATTCAATTAAGCTTTCGTCCTTACCCAGCTTTGATAATATTAATTTTACAATTTCTATATTCGGCATTTCAGTGCTTGCACCAATATTATAAACCTCGCCAACTCTTCCTTTTTCTAAAACTAATTCAATAGCTTTGTTGTGGTCCAACACATAAATCCAATCTCTAACATTCATGCCATCGCCATACACGGGAAGTTTTTTATCGTTTAATGCATTTATAATCATTAAAGGAATTAGCTTCTCTGGAAATTGAAGCTGTCCATAATTATTTGAGCATCTAGTAAGCACAACCGGCAAATCATAAGTATGATAGAATGAAAGTGCCATCATATCAGCTGATGCCTTGCTTGAAGAATATGGACTATTTGGAGCAAGAGGAGTTTGTTCTGTAAATAATCCTTCGGCTCCTAAACTTCCATATACTTCATCCGTTGAAACTTGTAAAAACTTTTCTACTTCAAATCTTCTTGCTGCTTCCAATAGAACATTAGTTCCAATTACATTGGTTTGAAAAAATATTTCCGACCCAAGTATACTTCTATCTACATGCGACTCAGCAGCAAAATTTACTACATATTTTATAGAATATTTTTTAAATAG
>Ga0209633_10005801_pt1 | contig 10730 bp, 13 predicted proteins | sample Cruoilmetagenom1_FD_187290 | JGI IMG/M metagenome (GOLD analysis project Ga0209633, IMG submission 187290) | Oil polluted marine microbial communities from Coal Oil Point, Santa Barbara, California, USA - Sample 1 (SPAdes) (version 2) | ecosystem: Environmental > Aquatic > Marine > Oil seeps ... | reverse complement strand
CCATTAATAAATGCTGGCAGACGATAAAAGGTTCCCGATCGATTAGAGATTCGGGTCGAGAGCAGCCAATTAATTGGGGATATGAAATGTTGCGTAGAGTTGGATATATTTGCGCAACATTTTATTTTTTGCTTATTTAATTAAATATTAAAACAGCATTGTAAATTCAAAAAGGCGAAGCATTGAGCGAGACAGTCACATTGGGGCAGGTGATTGCTATGCTGGCCATTCTCAGCAATGCCGGCGCGGTCTTCCTGGTCTATGCCAAACTGGTGCAACGGCTGACGAAAGTCGAAACGCATTTGGTTCATCTGTTGGCCAGCCGGGGTCTGGTTGAGCGAAGAGAAAAACCACGGGACGCGGAGCCCGAAACGCTATGAAGTCGCAAACCGTGCGCCTGGTGGATGTGGCGGTGATCGGACCGGCGATGATCTACGCTACTACGCAACAGACCCCGCCGGCCTGGTTGCGCGCGGGTCTCGTGGTAGTGGGTGTCGCCACGATTTTTTACAACTTGAATAATTTTCTAGAAGTCAAACGGCGGCGGAGGTGGGCCCATGTTATACGCAGTGAAGACCGGCGACAGACTGTCGAAGATCGCGCGCGATGTGTTGGGCGACATGAAATGCTGGCCGGAGATTGCGCGCCGGAATATGTCTTGCTCGATGAATGGATCCGATACCAGGACGAGCACGCGAAACAGAGCGAGCAGGGCACCAATGCCATGATGCAGCGCTATGGGCGCGAATACGGGATAAAGGTGCCGTTCCAGAACGCCAGGCAGTTGGGGGTGCGCATCAACAACGAAACGGCCACGCTCGAGGCGGCCGGCTGGACCGTGACGCGCCCCAAGATCGTCCATGGGCAGCGGATCGCCACCTTTGCGTGGCGCAGTTAGTACTGCAGCTTGCCTCAGACAGCATGGTCCATCCTTCCCTGAAACCCGGGGAGCCATAAGGCTCCCCGGTTTAAGCAGCTACGTCCGTCAAGGGGTCAACCACCACGGCTCGTGGTAAACCGACGCATCCTAATTTGCGATTACACAGATGGTGTATAGCGTAATCGTAGCCGATGCACCCGTCCCGTTATACCATCGCGCTCGCCATTTGGTGGCATCTTGTGGATGAAGCGCCGCCACATTTAGATCCCTTGAGTTAGCCACAGTGATCGGAAATTGGGGTTGAGCAATTCCACCAGCAATTGCTGTCTTCCCTGCAGGGCAAGTGGGTGTAAAACTTTCTCCACCGCTCCCGTGTGGCGTTGTCACGTCAATGCGGCGAATCTCGAAGCCGGAAACGCCAGGATCACCTTTGTCGCCTTTGTCGCCTTTGTCGCCCTTAGGCCCCTGCGGTCCTGGGTCACCTTTATCGCCTTTTGGGCCTGGATCACCCTTGTCGCCCTTGTCGCCCTTGTCGCCCTGGTCGCCCTGGTCGCCCTGGTCGCCCTTGTCGCCTTTTGGCCCTGGATCACCCTGGTCGCCCTTATCGCCTTTTGGCCCTGGATCACCCTGGTCGCCCTTATCGCCTTTTGGGCCTTGAGGTCCCTGTGGACCTTGCGCCCCGACCGTACCGATCGTCAACAGGGCCATGTCCACCTGTTTGGCCTCGATCCCGGTCTTAACCGTCAGCCTGAAATCACCGTCGCTAATGCCAAAGGGTAGGGCGGCGACGATCTTCGTCGGATCGTAGGAGCAAAGCGCAAGGGGCGCCACGAAGGTACCGAGGGTGATAACTGGCTGGTCACCATTGTCGAAGTTCTGCCCGACAATTTCGACGATGTCGAAATTGGGTGGGCAGAGATTGGCGCTCGGCGGCGTGCTTCCGCTGCCTGCAAAGCTGACGAAGGCTTCGAGGATGCGTAGTGTGGGCGCGGGTAGGGTGATGGTGACCCCATCGCCGGCCCTGCAGGTCGGCACCAGATCGTCGTCTTTCGTATCAAGCCCGAACCTGAGCTTTTTGCCATCAGGCTTTTTGTTGCTAGGTGTTAGCTCGCCTTTGATCGGCGTTTCGCAGCCAACCACGACCAGCGCCGAGCTTTCGCCGTTCTTGTCCTTGCATTCGGCGTTGAACTTGGTGCGCTTTTCGTCTTGTTTCCATTTTACTGAACATTTGACCGCGTCGTCGTCGCTCGTCAACTTCGTGCGAAGACCTATTTTGCCGTCTTCGTCCTGCTTGAGTTCAAGGACTCCGGTTAGGATAACGGGATCTGAGTCGAGAGAAGCGGTGTTCGTGGCCATGCTGGTGGAACAGAGTCCCATTGTAACCATGATGGACGTGATCAATAATGACTTGAATTTCATAAGCCCCTCCTTTGCGATCGTCATGCGTCCCAAGTCAGACTAACGGGCCGGTGTCCGTCTTTTTCAACAATGAATATCAAATATCGGATGGCACCCCCTTACTTCTCTCGTCACACCGATCAAACAACGATAGCCGCAGCTATATTTGTCTTCTTCACATGGGATCGGTGACCTGAAGAAAATGATTGACGATGTCAACGAGTTGCCGATGCTGTTGATAGAGGATATCTACGTCCATGCAAACAATGCTCCCCCATTTGACTAGCGGCCTTACTGCTCCCCCTCTTTGTTTTGAGTCCAGTGCTCTGTCGGCATTTCACCGCCCGGCATCGGACGTGATCCCAGTGAGACTCATCCGGATCATCTCATCTGAATGTAGACGCCGATCACAGCATCCGCAAGCCAGCAAATCGCGCTTGTCTGATTTATGCGTTGGTTCATCGGGCGCCGAAGGCGCAATGAGGTTCGCGCGCAGGTGTCTACACGCAATCAATGAGTTATGGAGGATTTTTAATTTTCTTTTCAGCTGTACGCAAATATTAGGCGGACATTTTCCGAAACACTTGCACCCGGAGCACCCAAGAACACTAATATACTACTTAACTAGAGGTGAGCCCATATTATACACAGTGAAGACCGGCGACAGTCTGTCGAAGATCGCGCGCGATGTGTTGGGCGACATGAAACGCTGGCCGGAGATCGCGCGGCTTAACCGGCTGACCCCGCCCTATGTGATCCATCCGAACGAAAACCTGTTGCTGCCGGCTCGCCGGCGCGGCCGCCTGGCTAAAGCGGAATTGGTGGTGGCTGTTGCTGGCTGGTGGTATTGCATATACCGTATTCGTCGGTGCACCGACAACAACCAAGCGTCTCCGATAATGTTAACTAGGCGGAAGATCCTTGTGGAGATTTAGTATCAGCTCTCTCCCTTTTTGGGTCATGGTGTAATATTTTCCATCGGAAGTCAGACCATTCCCATACGGATCACAAAGTCGCGGCCCTCCTGGGTCAAAGCATAATCATAATTATCTTTACGAATGAACCCTTTTTGTTGAAGGGACTTTAACCCATGGCTAAGGCGCACAGGTGCTAATTTTGTGTTGAAGGCGACATGCTCATAATCTATAACAGGTCCGCCGGCCATCTGCCAGTCCTCGTCGTTCTCAGCATCAACTATACATCCCAATATAGATTTCTCGTCATCTGTGAGTTTATTACTCTCCGTTTGAAGTTTTTTTGTATCACCTAATACGGAAACCCAAAGCCTATGAATTGCGATAATGATAGTAGACATTGCAAACAAGATGATGAGCCCGAGAAACCAAATGGGCAAAGACACGTTGCTAGTGAGTAACTTGTAAAGTCTAACGAACAGATCCTTTAAAAATATCCAAGCATTCGGGACAAAATACAAGATAGCTGTCCCGATTAATAAGGCAAGGACACCGCCTACGGTATTGATAATAATCTGGCTACGATGCGAGCGGCTGTCAGATGGCATTTTCGATCGGTCCAAGCCGGAGATAGGTGTCATAGTCCCTTGTCTAGTTTTCTTCGTGAATCTTAGCAGATCGCTTCTTGATGGACTGCACTTGCCTGTTTTCATCTAAGATGCGCAACGAAACTGGCGCGACAAGGGGTGGGCGTGGGTTTCGCTCGCGCTCAGCGCCCACCCGTCTGATGTGTGAAGTTTGCATTGACAGAAGTCTCAGCCCCTCCATGCTGGCCTAGATGTACACAGTAATGCCGGATCTATGGGGCGCTGGCATGCGGCGGCAGCACACGCCGGCGGCGTTAGCCGAGGTACACGCGGGCACATCCGTCGAAATTTAGAAAACGTTCATAACTCATTGTTTAAAATTAAAAAACGGGTGTTTGTTCGTTAAGGGGTGTACAAGTCAGTAAATTTCCGCTAGATATGGGCCTGCAATAAAAAAACCCGCCGCACGTAGTGCGGCGGGCCGGATCTGAAAGCTTGCTGCGCCCGTGGTGGAACTGGAAGACACAGCGGATTTTCACTCCGCCGCCTGGCTGGGCATGTGGGTTCGAATCCCACCGGGCGCATTCTTCTTTCAGAGACCCGGAACGGAATTGGAACAATTCGTTCCAGTGTAAGGATGGTATACACGAGTATGTATAAATATCAATACCGATCATTAGTGACAATCCAGCGTCCTCCCCTAAAAATTAGTTAAATCAACCAGTTAGCATTTTCCGCCAAAATTCCACACCTTGGCCAGATCTGAAATCTTTGCAGATCTGGCCGCGCAAAGTCACGGTGGGCGTTTTGACCGCTGATATCAGGCGGCCGGCCACGCCCCTACAGAACAATGCGAAAAGGCTTGCGTAACGATGACCATTTATGCTAGAAAACACTAAGCTTGCCGAAGGTAGGCGAGTCGTATAGCCGACGTTCTAAAGGGGCAGCCTGCCCCGAGAAGAGGCCTTCAGCGCCTTGGATTGAGCTGTATGTCTAAGGGGGCGGCCCGCCCCGACGATAGGCCTTCAGTGCCTTGGCTGGAGATTTAAGGTTGAGAGGGTTAGTATGCCCTGAGAAAATGTAAACCTGCGAGGATATTATCCGAGCGGGTTTTTTTGTGCCCAGAGAAAGCTCACCAAGTGAAATTGGTGGGCTTTTTTTTGGCATGGAGAAATGCAAACGTACAGGAGATGTACAGATGTTTAGAAAATTGTTGGTCTTTTTTGAAAAGTTAGCCGGGAGAACTATGCTTTGGGCTGGCGTCGAGGTCGGTCGAGAAGGCCGGCCGATGTGGCAGCTTAAGGTCATGGCTGGAATAGAAAGAGACAGCGCGGACACCGACCGGAACGCAAAAAGAAAATTGCCGCCTAAGCCTTGATAGGCGATAGATCATACACGACTGTTTGTTGATCAAGCGGCCAGGCCCTGGCCGGCCCGCAGTTGCACCGTTCCCTCTAAGACGTGTTGTTGTCCCGTCTCAGGATCTTCCAGCGTAATCACGGCGTGCTGTGGCCTGGTGTGTGAATCTGTCAACGGCCGTTGGCGGTCGGTCTGGATCGCAGCCTTCAGCTGCAACAGCCAGGGCAGGGCGGAAACTTCACCGGCCGTTAAAGACCAGCCTTCCGGGGTGTGCAATTGGTTGTCTTTGAAGCGCCAGCCGCGCCAGGTCTCGCCGGCCCCGGGAAGCTCGCCCAGCGCGAGGATCCGCAGCAGCTGGCACGCGGCCCACGGCACCCGCGCCTGGCCAATGTTGTTATCTAATTAGGACTTGTCAAGTGACTCAATAATGGAATAAGCTTTGTCTGTAAACTCGTCCAACCGTTGTAGATATTCTCTCTGATGCTGCTGAATTTCTGCCAGATATTCAGTTTTTGCTGTATCCAACTCTTCTTGCGTAATGTTTCCTCCCTTGCGATTCAGTAATGCAATTTCCATATTGCGATTCGAGATATTATACGAATGTACTGCGTTAGTGATATTTATTATTTCTTCCATAAGTTCTGGAAAGAATAACCTAGTCATCATCTTTAATTTTGACGTTGGGTCTGGCTCCTCTATTTTTAGTCCGGTCCCCAAAGCTTCGGCCTTTATCCTGTCCATATAATCGTCCAGTCCATAAGCCGTTGCAACCAACTCCTCTAGCTGTGTACGCTTTCTCTCTAGCTTGACGAGCTTGAGTTGCTTGTCCTCAGTTTTTGATCTAAATCGGTACTCTGCCCACTTGCCGAAGTACATACCGCCAAGGGCTACTACAGCACCTAGAAACGCAGCCATGATGTCCATCATGTTTCCTCACGAGTTGTATTTAGTTATTTTAATTTTTCTGCACAAAGCGCCGAATAGGTCGCCAGATGTAAACTATGAGAACACTGGCGAAAAAATACGCAGCCCAATCCAATCGATAGTGTACCCATAGACCTGCCAGAACCGTCAGAAAGCCAAGCCAGTTAGGCACATAGAGTCCCGTAAATACCTTACCGTCTCGTGCAGCGACGATGGCCCCGCGGATAACAAAAAACCAACCGATCCATGGGTTGAGTACGACGGCGGTCACCAAATTGTCTTTGTGATGACATTCAATGGCCCATCCAAACTCACGTTTTGTGAGTCGATACGCCCCAACATCCCCAGGCGTGCGCGGGGCATTTTTGGGATGACCGTCTAGCAGATAATACTTTTCGGCTTGCTTTAACCAGACCTTGTCTTCATTACGGTGCGATATTATTTCGCGCTGAAAGTGTATATGAAACATCGGCGGCTGATAGATCCGGTAGCGCCACCAAAAATAGAGTAGGCCAAGCCACAAAACGAACTCCGCCACCCAGTCTTGCTCTTCACGGATTTTCACCCCTGCTATATGTTCTATCTCGCCGGCAGCCGCTAAATAGAGAATAATAATAACGCTGGTAGCCATTAGGTTACGACGTTGTCTTAAAAGATCGTCATAACCTTCCTGCTTCAAATCCACTATAGAGCCCCCACTGATTCAGTTAATTACGCTTAAGTAAAATTTTCTAGGCCGCAATTTCACGCCCTGGCCGGATTGGCTTCTGATTTAAGAATATGGATATACTACCGGTACAGAAAATTTTATCCGGCTGACTGACTGGTTCGATGCCTCAACCTCGCCCTGGCTACCAAGACCCACCGGGCCGACAAAAATTCCAATGCCGCCTCTTTAGTCGACGTGCCCTCTGTCGTCGTAACTGCAATGTCAAATTCTATTTGGTGCACTGATTGCCCAAGAAAGTCTACTAGCATACTATTTTCACTGCTCCCCCTTATGCTTCACGTGTCCAGGCGCAACCTTATAAGGGCTCTCGGCGGCATCTTGTTGATGCCTGTTTCACGCCGTTCATGACTTGCCTAATAGCTACTGATATGAAGTCTTCAAGTTTCACCTTCTTCATTTCCCAATCCTCTGTCCTGTTAGATTAACCAGTTTAACATTAAAAAAAGAAAAGAGATTGAGATTAGGCCGCTATTCCCGGACCCGTGCGGATCCGCAACGAACCCTCTAATACCTGTCGATGACCGGTCTCCGGATCCTCAAGTGTGATCACAGCTCGCCGTGGTTGATTGTCTTGTTGCAAAAAGGGCCGGCGGCGGTCGGTATTGATGGCGGCTTTTAATTGCAGCAGCCAGCGGAGGGCGCGGATTTCACCCGCGCTCAGCGCCCAGCCTTCTGGTGTGCAGAGTTTGTCCTGAAAGAAACGCCAGCCGTCCCACGCCGTCCCGGCCGCCGGCAGCTCGCCCAATGCGAGGATCCGCAGCAGCTGGTACGCGGCCCATGGCACCCGCGCCCGGCCCGTCTCCCATCGCTGATAAGTCTTGCTGCAAACACCGCACACTGCGGCGGCCTGTTCGCGGCTGATGCCCCCGTGTTGCCGCACGTCTTGCAGTGTGGCCCCGTCCACGGTCTTTCTTGTTACAGCCATGCTCCCTCCCGGTCCTGCGTGCACCGCGGGGGAAGCGGTAATTTGTCACAAATGCGCGCCATTGTACGTGGCCGCCTGAGCGCCCGTGTAAGCCGCGGCCGAAGCCAGGCGACCAATGACCCGGCGCAATGCCGAAAGGGCACGCGTGGCCAGGCTGCGGCGTCTTTTGTACTTCGCATAATCACTATTATGTAAAATTATGGAAATGTCCGGCCAAGCGCACCGTTGCACCTGGTTCCCTCCTCCGGATTCTGCCTCTTTCGATTTGCGCTTATTTACACGCCGCCGTTCACGTGCGGTCGGAACCGTCACGCTCCGATTCGAGCGTACAAAACTTGCCCGCCTTAATTATCGTGAATCCTACTCCGTCCTGTCATGTTCGACCGGCCACCTTGCCGCGAACACAGTCACGATACCGGTACGACCCGCCGGGCAGTACGCTAGACGTTCTCTGAACCTCTATGGTCACGGTTAATTAATATATTTATCACATTGCGTGGCATTTCTTTTGAAAAACAGGCAGAGCCAACAGTGACATAGGATCGTGTTTTCCTTACAATAGATGTGCTAAATAACCAATAAAAAGGGAAACCGGAGATGAACAAAAAGAAGAACACCAAAGATGGTTTGCGTAGAGACCTCGCGCTGCTCATAACGACCTGCCATGCATTAATGGAACGCTCCCTGGTCATGGAGACTGCGTTGGTTGGCGTACTGCAGCTGTTAGTCAAAGAACACAATCTCACTTCCACGGACGTCCGGAATATCTTCGAGGTGATCACCGCGGTTTACCCGCCCGACAAGCGTGGTGATGCAGGTTTTCTTCTCGCGCGTGACTTTGCTGAAAACTTGCACGTCCCGTTCGTCGAATACGCGGAACGGGTACACAAAATGCGCGGCTCCGGCGACGATCCGCTGCATTAATGTCGTTATACCGTAAATAACGGAATTGCAGCGCCAGCCCGGTGCTGTCGCATCAGCTTTGCTCCGCCTGCTGCGGGTATTCTTCGAATGTCTGCGCCGCTGTCAGGGTTCCTTCGGCGTGCGCTTGTACCGGCGCGATTGCCAGCCGTTCTGCATCCACGGAATGGACCGAAGGCAGGGCAAGCAGTTAGAAAGTAAAAAAAGGGCGTATCGTAATCACTACGTTGGAGCCGCTATGCCCTACGGCTTATGTTTCTCCAACCAGTCTGCGACCATCGGGAAATGGTCGTTGACGGCATCCGCATGGGTAAGCATGTCGATGTGGCCGTAGTCATGCAGGTTACCGTTTTCCAGGGAAAGAACGCTGAAGCGGTAGTCCTGTTCGCCTGCTTCTGATATAAAGCGTCGTACGTCCTCCGGGTGGCCCAGGCATCGATCACCTTTTGCGGCAACATACCACGCAGGCGGCAGCTTGATCTGTTTGATGGCGAACGCATAGTCAAAATCGTCTTCGGGATCAACCCAGGGTCCTGTTCTGACCCATTGTTTGCTGTGATAATGGGATTTCGCAGTTTCATTATCGGAACCGACTTTCAATTTATCAGCCGGCAGATAGCCGGCGATACCCACAACCAGACTGAACAGCCATTTCCAGCCGACATCGATCATCAGCAAGCGGTGCAGGTTTCTCACTCTCACGCTGCGCTTGGTGCCGAAATAGACGAGAGACTTCACCAGCCTCCTGTGCCCGGGAAATCTCGCCAGATAGGAGGACAGCAGTACACCACCCCAGGAATGGGCCAGCCAGTGTTGCGGCACCTCCCCACGCAGGTCAATGATGGCGTTGAGAAGCGCCGGGATATCTTCAGTGATCGCCTCGGTTTGTCCGTAGTGCGAAGACCGATTTAACCTTGGGCGGCTGGCACCACGTCCTCGCAGGTCAGCAATATAGACATCGTAGCCTTTACCGGCAAGATAGGGAGCCAACCCTTTGCCGGATTCGGAATAAAAAATACGGCCGTTTTCAATCGCGCCGTGGAGCATAAAGACCGGGGTGCCCTGAGGATCACGGTGGATTCGCTTGAGGTGCAGTGTGTCGTCTTTTGATACTGGGATAAAATGCGATTTTTGCACTAAGCGTCGCTTGCTCGTCATGTCGCTCTAGCCTTCAGACGCACTGGGGACCATTTATTACCACGGCGCATGCAATTTTGCATACCCGTTACCGGATGGCAGAGCCCTTACGCGAAAGCGCAGCTGCATCTTCCCCCTCCCCCGCTTTGGCCGTCTAATCCTTTTGAAAAGTTGAGATCTAAGGTCTACGAATACGCAGCTTCCGCATTCGAGAACGGAGGGTGCCGGCATTGAGCCCCAAGATTTCTGCGCTGCCGTTCTTTCCTTCTATCTTCCAGTCGGTATTCTCGAGTACCTCGAGAATATGATCACGCTCAATCTCCTCCAGAGTCTTGCCAGACCGGCCCGATGCGCCTGTGGCCGGGGACACTTCAAGCCGGTCTTCCATCCGCAGTGTCGAGCCTGGAGACAGGATGACTGCCCGCTCGATGACGTTTTCCAATTCCCTGACATTGCCGGGCCATGGGTATTTCTGGAAGCTGTCCAGAACTCGTTGTGGGACCGTGTCTATGACCTTCCCTATTCTTTTGCCGAACTTGCGAATCAATGTCCGCACGAGTAACGGAATATCCTCTTTCCGCTTGCGAAGTGGGGGGACGTGCAGGGGAAAAACATTTAACCTGTAATAAAGATCCGCACGAAAGCTGCCATCTTGCACAGCCTCCTCCAAGTCGCGGTTTGTAGCGGTGATTACGCGCGCATCAACCTTTATGGAATGCGGATTCCCGATCCGCTCGAACTCGCCCTCCTGGAGTACCCGCAGCAGCTTTGCCTGAAGGTTGAGTGGCAGTTCGCCAATTTCATCGAGAAAAATTGTTGCGCCATGGGCGAGCTCAAAACGACCAATCTGTTTCGTGATCGCTCCGGTGAATGCGCCTTTTTCATGCCCGAACAATTCGCTCTCGACAATGTTTTCCGGCAGACTTGCGCAATCTACCTTTATCAGGGGACGATC
>Ga0209633_10005799_pt1 | contig 10732 bp, 14 predicted proteins | sample Cruoilmetagenom1_FD_187290 | JGI IMG/M metagenome (GOLD analysis project Ga0209633, IMG submission 187290) | Oil polluted marine microbial communities from Coal Oil Point, Santa Barbara, California, USA - Sample 1 (SPAdes) (version 2) | ecosystem: Environmental > Aquatic > Marine > Oil seeps ... | reverse complement strand
GTTTAATTTGTTTCACATACACTTTATTTAGTTTCTAAAAAAAAAATTCAAATATAGGTTTCAAGCGCCTAAGAATTAAAAATGTATTTCAATTATTTTTGACAAAGTAAGGACAGTTCCAAGTGAATAAAAAGGACATATGTCTTGTCCAAAATCATTGTTCTTATAACGCTTAAATAAATATATGCCAACCTTATAGTTCAGTAAATAGTACTGTAGGTCATTTTCTATACACATACTGATAGTTATGCGTTTTAAGAAAGCATGGTACGGAAAATATGACAATGGGCATTTACTTTGCATTGGATTAAAGTGTTTTCAATTGTCCCAAGAAACATTTTATCACTGAAGACCATTCGTCTATGGTCTTTACGAATTCTAGGACCTCTATTTGGATTCCTTTACCACTGCAATAGGTCAAGTATTGAACAAGCGATAATTATAATGTTATAATAGTCATATTCTCTTCATTTTAAACCACGATGTCTTAATTTTCAAACCTCATTTTTTGAGGATTTTTCATCCTATCAATCTCTATTTGATAACCTTCCTCTTGCCCTAATTTTAGTTTTTTTGAAATCTCTATCGCTGACTTGTAGGCTTCAATCGCTTTGTTTATTTGATTTGTTTTTTCATACAACTGAGCTAAATTATTTGTTAGCATGACATACTTTGGATATGCTTCTGAAGCTCTCTTAAGCACCGTAATCGCTTCTAAGACATTTTCATCATTTAACAGTTTCGTTATTATGTCAAAGTAATCGCCAGCGGGTCTTCTGGCGTTTTTGCCATACTTGTCCGCTAGTTGCTGTTCACTTTTTAAAAAAGCTTCGTCACTATAGTTTTTTAAAAATTCTCCCGAAACCTTTAAATCTGAAAAGACAAACTTCAATCCATAATAATTTAGTAACAATCGGGCGTCATCATGACCTTCGTCCCCAATTTCTTCATGTGTCCAATGGAAGTTTTTAGGATTACTTTGTTTTATTACATCAACATAACGGATCAATTCCTGTCGCATTCCCCAGCCATCACCTCCGCCAATTCCAATGTAAACCGAATTATCCAGGTTAGTATTCGATTTAAAAAAATCTTTGGCTTTCTCTGTCATTTCTTCTTTGTTCCACCAAAGTGCAGGAGATTGAATGATGAAAGCATCAAAAATCCCTGGCTTTTCCATGAGCACATATGTACTAAATAAACCTCCAAATGAGTGTCCTTCCAAAAGGCGGTATGGGTGGGTTCGAAAGTTTGATTCTACGTAAGGAATTAATTCTTCTTCCAAGAACTGAAGAAACTCAGGAGCGCCTCCACTTTGCGGTATCCCTGCATCACCAGTTCCTCCATAAACTTCCTGACCTGCATTTGAGGGCGTTAAATCCCGTGACCGATCTAAACTCTCTATGGCAACAATAATAATTGGGGGTATAATCCCTGATTCTGTTAGAAGCTCTACCGTACCAACTTCGTGTTTGATATTTCCTAGGCCATCCAAAAGATAAAGAACAGGATAGTTCGCATCATTATTTTCATACCCATTGGGTAATGATATAATAATTGGGCGGTTTTCCTGTAAAACTTCTGATTTCAAAATATGCTGTGTACCTAAACCCAAAAGCCGATTCTCTTTTGTTAGCTCTATTTTTTCGGCTATTTGAGCATTAACACCCATATGAATGAGTGCAATGAAAAGAACAGTTAGTGTAATCTTAAGTGTTTTCATTTGTTACTTTTTTAAGTATGTAATTACTATGTTATTGATTGTTACTTTGTAAAGTTCGTAATAGCCTCAATGGTATTCTTGTTCCAAAAGAAGCTTGATTTGTTCGAAAAGAAATCCTATTTAATAGTTCAATGTATTTCTTTTCTTTTTTCGTGTATAAATAATAACTAAAGTGTTAATATCTAAAGCGTAAGCACAGCTATCAGTTATATTTCACAAAGTAAAGATGGTTTGATGTGAAGAAAAAGGACATATGTCTAGACCCTAGATCCCATTTGAGAGATACCTAATATGCAGTTTAAGAGGTCAACTACCATTAAATTAACCCAAGATTTGATTGGACTAATTTTTTATGGCTTTTCTTATTCGACTAAACTGTCTGGGTGTGATTCCAAGATGTGAAGCAATATGATTAAGAGGTATTTTTTTATCGATGTTTGGGTATTGTTCTAAGAATTCTTCATATCTAACAGAGGCATCCTTCATGACAATATCAATTTCTCTTTTCTCTTTTTCTATAATCCATTGTTTTTCAAGATAGGATATATAGTAGTTCTTGAAGTTGTCATTATTGAATATAAGTTCACGATATTTTTTGTAATTAAAACTTATAATAATACATTCTTCTAATGCTTCAAGAGCAAATTTAGAAGGGGCATTAGTGAGGTATGAAACGGTTGAACCTACAAGATCATTTTCTAAGAATATATTTTTGTTGTAAGCGTTTCCATTTTCATCCAAGAAATATGCAATAACTACCCCAGTATATAAAATACAAATATTATTAGCGGTTTTACCTATAGGTAAAATAATCTCGTTTTTCTTAAAGTGCTTAATCTCCGCTAGATTATATAATATGGATAGAGAACTCTCATCTACGTTATAATATTTGTAAATGACATCTTTTATACATTGATTGTAGTCCGCCTTAGTTGTCATTATATTTATTTTATATAAACCTCACTTTGAATTAAAAAAAGTGAAAGGAGAATAAATATAATAATTAATGACCTTTATTATATTAAAAGGATTGCTAGATAATTACCAATAATGGCAAAAAATATAGCTTTAATTAAATACTTAAATGCTAAATTATAGTTAAACATACAAACAAATGTTGCATATACAACATTTGTTTGTATGTTTGTCCCATGAAATATGAATTGCAAAATTGTATTAGCTCTAGATTAAGAAAATTATCTAGAATTGCAGATGGTTATATGCGCAATTGCTTAAAGGAGTTTGGAATAACAGAAAACCAGATGACCATCTTATTTGCACTAAGTAAACTTGGTAAAGTAGAGCAAGGAAAAATTGGTGAAGCTTTAGTATTGGAAAGATCCACGGTAAGTAGAAATGTGAAATTGCTTGAAAAGCAGAAGCTCGTTCGAAGAACAGTTGATTATAGGCCTCAGATAGAGTTAACAAACAAAGGTATCAGGCTTGTTGATAAATTAATTCCTTATTGGGAAAAAGTCATGGATTCTTTTATCGACATGCTGGGCGAATATGGTACAGGTCCACTTGAAAAATTAGAGGAGCATATAAAATAAAAAATTTATTTTATATGTTGTATATACAACTTATAGAAAACCAAAATGAAAAATAACATTGAAAAACAAATCAATATGGAAAAATTTAAAATAGATGAACAATTGTATCCTTTTAAAAGCAACTATATCAAAATAAGTAATGAAATCAAAGTGCATTATGTTGATGAAGGGGAAGGGCCTGTAATTTTGATGCTTCATGGCAATCCGACCTGGTCGTTTTTATATCGGAAAATGATTAGTGAATTAAAGGATGAGTATAGAGTCATTGCACCTGATTACCCCGGTTTTGGACTTTCTCCTACTCCTTTGAAGTATGATTTTCTTCCTAGTACACAGAGTCAAATCATAGAAGAATTTATCAATCTATTAGATTTAAAAGACATCATATTAGTAATGCAGGATTGGGGAGGTCCAATTGGTCTTAATATAGCCATAAACAATCCTGAGCTTGTTAGAGGAATGGTGCTCGGCAATACTTGGGCATGGCCACTTAAAAGATTTGGGCAGAAAATGTTCAGTCACATTATGGGTGGTTTCATTGGAAGATGGATGGCACGTTCCTTTAATGGAGTTTGGCATGTGTTTATGAAAAAAGGGTTTGTAAAACCACCTTCGAATCGAGAATTGGCAATGTATAAAGCTCCATTTAAGAATGGTGAAAATTCTAAGCAAACTGCCATTTTTCCAAAAGAGCTTTATAATTCAAAGTCATTTTTGGCAAAAATTGAATCGTCCTTAAATATCCTCAAAGAAAAGCCCGTACTCTTTACATGGGGTAAGCGTGATTTCGCATTTCAAAGACCTGAATTAAGAATATTTCAATCAATATTCAAGAATCATGAAGTGAAAATGTTGGATGCTAGCCATTTTTGGCAGGATGAACAAGGAGAACTTGCCTCGAAATACATAAAAAATTGGGCATCTAAAAACCAATGGATTAATTTATAAAAATATCAAAGTAGAATAATGATTAAATAAAAAGTAAAATTATGAGTACACAAATTTTGATTACCGGTGCTACCGGAACAACGAGTCAATATGCTATTCAACATTTGGTTGACAAAGGCATAAAAGTAAGGGCAATGGTAAGAACTATTGACGAAAGAAGCAAGCAACTTGAAACACTTGGTGTTGAGGTTGTAAAAGGGGATTTTCTCGATATTGCATCGTTAAGACGAGCCTTAAAGGGCATCAACAGAGCATTCTTTTGTTATCCTTTTACCGATTATTTGCCAAAGGCCGCTGGCTATTTTGCAAAAGCTGCAAAGGAAGAAAATGTTGAAATGGTTGTTGAAATGTCTCAAATGGGAGCGCAGGAAGACACGCCTAGTCCTGCCACTCAAAACCATGTAATCACTGAGAACATCCTTGATTGGGCAGATATTGGAGCTGTACATATTAGGCCGGGATTATTTGCTTGGAATTATTTAGGCTTTGCGGCGCCAACAGTAGCTACTCAACAAAAATTCTACTACCCTAATTCAGAAGCAGATTATACCATTATTCATCCTAAGGATATTGGGGAAGTCGTAGCAGAAATTTTGAGTGACCACAATAAGGAGAAGCATATTGGCAAAAGATATGACCTAACAGGAAGCAAAACGTATAGTGCTACGGATATTGCTGAAAGTATTGGTGAAGTACTAAATCAGGACATTGAATACATTCCTATTTCAGTTGACCAATGGATAGATGCAATTAAAGATCATCCAACGATCAATCCTTTTCTAGTCAAACATTTAAGGGAATTCAGTAGTGAAGTTTCAGATGGAAGATTCAATAGAATCAGTACTATTGTCAAAGATATTACAGGTCATGAACCAAGGTCTTTTGAACAATATATTGAAGAGCATCAAGCCTTTTTTGTGAACCAGTAAAAGGAATTATTCAATTAGAAAGCACAGATCATATGATCTGTGCTTTCTAATTGAACTTTTAAACTTATTAAGACCATGTTAAATTCAGTAGATATTGTTTGGTTACCAACTATTGATATCAGAATTCAACAAGTGGTCACATTTTTTCTTTATGGCTTTAACGGACAATTTTCCTGTTTCCAAGAATAAACAGGGTCACTAGATAAATACCAACAATGGCAAAAGGAATTGATATAAATCTATGTTCAGGAAATAAATACCAGAGCAATAGCACTACTATTGTTCTAATCAAGGCATGAAAAATCCCAACCCAATGTTTTATTATCCACGAAAACGGGAGCCACATGGTTCCTGTAAGAATACCAACAGTCATAGGTAATGAAGTATAGTCTATCAGAAAAAAGGGAATAGCGATGGCGTACACCAGTACTGCTTGCCCTACGGTAAAAAGAAATAATTTATCAAATTCATTTTTGGGCTTCGATTTATCCAGAAAATTCTCACCGGTAAACTTCGAAATTAAAATTCCTAAATATACAATGCTTCCAGTTGCAATAAATAAAACCCAAACTGTAATTCTATCAGGAAAAATAAGTCCTGAAATTCCTGTAATTAACCATGCAATTAAACCTGCCAGAGGTGTTGCTAGAAATTTTCTTTTTGAATATTCTATCCGTTGATCTTCTAATATTCTTTCCACTTTTTCCTTATCTAATCAGTTGAGTCATTAATTATTCATGAAAATTACCATAAGTTCTTTTAACTACTGGTTATACCTCTGTAAGAATTTGTCGTATCATTTGATTGGTAAATCCCCACTCGTTATCATACCAAGTCATTACTTTGAGTAGATCGCCATCCACTACTCGTGTCATACTCAAGTCAACGGTCGAAGCATAGGGATTTTTGACAATATCCGATGAAACAAGTGGTTCCACAGTTGTTGACATTATGTTCTTATAACGAGCTGATTCAGCCTCTTCCTTGAATATTGTATTTACTTCTTCAACGGTTACAGGTCGTTCGGTAACAAAGGTCATATCAGATATGGATCCAACTGGGATTGGAACTCGAAGTGCTACTCCGTCAAATTTACCTGAATATTCTGGTAAGGCTTTTGTTGTAGCAATTGCGGCTCCTGTTGTTGTCGGTACAATATTGGCCGCTCCTGCTCGACCCATTCTGAAATTTTTGGACGAAGGTCCGTCTACAGTAGGTTGTGATGCTGTATAGGCATGAACGGTGGTCATAATTGCTTTTTTAATTCCGATTCTACGACCTAAAACTTCAACTACCGGACTAATGTTATTGGTCGTACAACTTGCACAGGAAAAGACACTCGTTTTACCGTCCTCTGAGTTTACACCATGAACGACAGTTGGTATATCCCCGCTCTTGGTGGGAGCTGAAATGATTACCGACTTGGCACCTGCGTTGATATGCTTTTCAGCATCTTCGCTCGCTGTGAAGAACCCTGTACTTTCTATGACCACATCGATATTATTCTCTTTCCAGGGTAACTCTTCAGGGTTGCGTTCGGAATTGTACTGGATTTTTTGGCCGTCTATGATTAGGCTGCTATCATCATGGGATACTTCTTTTTCATATACTCCATAGACTGAATCATATTTGATGAGGTAAGCTATATTTTCTATGGATACGATATCGTTTATTGATACTAATTCCAATTCAGGTGTGTCTAAGATTACTTTGAGCGCAGCTCTCCCGATGCGTCCCATACCGTTTATTGCTATTCTTTTCATGTTAATTGTATTAATTTATATAGGTCTTCTTTAAATTTTGAATTGGACTAAGTAGCCTTGATTTAATTGTTTGGCTTTAAAGCTTCTAGTTCCTTTATTCTATCCTGTAATGGCCTGGTAATCTTTTCGATTTCTTCAGCTGTGAAACGTTGTTTAATATGCTGTCTACAGTTTACATCCCAAGCTTTCACTTTAAATATAATGGCTCTTTCAATTTTTGCATGGTAAGTGCTGTCATAAACTGATTCCATTATTTTTTTGTCCTTACTAGCTTCAGCTGTGCCCCAAATTTTAATTCTGGTTTGTGAAGTATAATTCATCAAAAAGAGGGTAGCTTTATTATTCTCACTAAGGTTGCCAATAGAAATATATTGTTTGTTTCCTGAAAAATCCGCAAAGGCCAGAGTTTCTTCATCAATCGCTTTTAAAAAACCTTTAGCTCCACCCCTATGCTGAATATAGGGTTGCCCATCTAAATTGGCGGAACCAAAGTAAAATGAATCAATAGTGTTCAAAAATTCTATTAGCTCTGATGTTACTTTGGTATTCCAACCACCAAATTGTTCCATACGTGCATAGCTATCACGTGATTTATATTTTTCCTGAATTTTTTTGACCGCAGGTGTAAACACTATGTCGCTAGGATATTTCATTTATTTCTTGTTTTGAAAGGCCTTTGAAAGGCGAAGGCATTCATTGGCTAATACGCCTTCAATTATTTCTGGAATTTCTATCCAATTAGGAACGTTTTTCGTCTCCAAAATCTTGAATTCTGAACTTGCACCACCAACATAATCTGATTTTATTCCGTAAACAATGGTTTTAACTTGATAATGTCGAATAATATAGGAGCACATTACACAAGGTTCATGGGTAGTGTACAATGTACAACCCTTTAAATCTCTTAATTGTGTTTTCAGCGCTGCCTTTACTGCTTCGATTTCTGCATGATTGGTGATGTCCTTACGGGATTTGGTTGCTTCTTTTCCAATGCCTATTATTTCGTCATTCCTGACTATTAATGCCCCAACTGGCGGGTTTCCTTCCTTCATTGTTTCTTTACCCAAAGCAATGCATTTGTTCATAAAGAAGTCATGGTCTATCATAGTTGATATTTAAAATAAGCAATTAGAACCATTCAAAACGAAATTCAATTCCTTTTGAATGGTTTAAAACATATCTACGCTAAACTCTTTTCTAGATCATAATCAATTAAAAAGATCAAGGGAAAGGCATAGGCGATATGACGCAGTAAAGTGATAACCGGCATCATTGGATCCATATCCAAGCCTGCAACCCCTGCTCCTAATAAAGGGAGCATAAAGAACCATACCAATGCGATGGTTTCTCCGACAACAAAGGTTATGGCCCTTGCCCATTTTGGGCCCCAAAGAGAGGGTGCAATACCTGCGAATAGTATAGCCAATAGAATTCCGTTAGAATAGTGCCCCATAACTCCATAGGCCAATCCTAAACCTGTTTTCGCTCCCAGAATGCCTGGGATATCCCACCAAGTTCCTGTTAAAAATAATCCGACAAGATCAAATAGAATTGTTCCTATAAACCCTGCTATTATTGCCCATTTCCAATTTATTGATTTCATAATTTGTTTAGTTTAAACTATTATTTTGTCTCTTGAAATTCCATCGTACCCTTCTACTTGCTTTTGCGATTTCCAATTTTCTATACTGGAAGGTACTATTGTTGATACTATTTGAAGTTGTCATAATTCCTTGTTATTTAATTAATGAAAGTGATTCGTAATACCCGAATGTGTAATTTGGTCTTGGATAAGTTCTTTTTATTTTGCCGAAGCTTTCTACTTGAATTTTTATATGGGATAAAACATCATTATTTATACTATTTGTTTTCATGACTATTCGTTTTTTGTGAGTATCAGTTCGAGCTAGTAAGCCCATATAAATGGATTTAGTAATTCGAACTGATTAATGTTCTTTAACGCTCACTTGATTAATTGATATTGTTTTTTTGTAAAAAATTTAGAATGTAATTAGCGATTTCATCGCCCTTCTCTTCCAAGGCGAAATGCCCGGTATCCAATAAATGAAACTCCAGATTCTTAAGGTCCTTTTTATAAGGATAAGCGCCATCCGCAGGGAATATATAATCGTTTTTTCCCCAAACAATCAATGTAGGTGGTTGATGCTCCCTAAAATACTGTTGCCAATCAGGGTATAATGGTACATTGGTTCTGTAGTCATAGAACATGGCCAACTGAATCTCATTATTTTCTTCACGGGAAAGGTGTTGAAGATCAATACTCCAGTTATCAGGGCTTATTTTTGTTGAATCCTGTACCCCATGCGTATATTGCCATTTTAAACCTGCAGGGGAATGAAATCCTTCCAAAGGTTTTCCATTTTCAATAGTATAGTCGTTCCAATACTTTTTAATGGGTACCCAGAAATCCTTTAATCCTTCATCATATGCATTTCCATTTTGTATAATCAAAGATTCGATGCGCTCAGGATATTTAGCGGCTATTCTAAAGCCAATCGGTGCACCATAGTCCATTAAATAAATACTGTATTTAGTGACCTTCAGTTCCTTCAAGAACCCTTCAACTATTTTCGACATATTGTCAAACGTATAGTCAAAGTCTTTCATTAAGGGCTGATCACTTCTACCGAAACCTGGATAATCCGGTGCCAATACATGATACTGAACAGACAAGTCTGTTATTAAATTGCGAAACATATGGGATGACGTTGGGTATCCATGTAATAAAAGAATAGTAGGCTTACTTACATCACCTGCTTCCCGATAGAATATATTTATTCCATTGACCTTCACCGTATTGTGGTATGTAGGTCGTTCTCCGTTCTTCAGCTCAGTTAATTCAAGCGAAACGTCTGGATCTTTAAAGGAAGATCCTACTAGGACCATGGTCAGAATAAAGACCATTCCCAGAATTGATTTGATTGTTTGTGCTTTCATGATTGTTGTTGTTTAATGATTTATGTTATACTGTTAATAGACTTTCTATTCCTTGTGCCTTGGGAAAATCGATTTCAAAATCTCCATTATGGAATACATAATTTGTAATTGTCGTTAATGCCACTGCCCCGATCAATTCCGCGAAGGCAGCTTTGGAATAGCCGGCATCAAAAAACTTTTGGGTTGAATTCTCAGAAGGATGCCCTTTACTTTCAACGAGCTCTCTTACTAAGGAAACTAAAGCATTCAGTTTTGGATCAGCAATGGAATTTGATCTTAACTCCAGTGTTTCCTCTTCAGTAAAACCGTTCATTTTACCTAGTGCCGTATGTGCAGATAAACAGTAAGCACAGCCATTGACTTGCGAGGTTGCCAAGGCTATGGCCTCATATTCCCTACTTGAGAATTCCCCACTTTTGATGGTTTCAGCGAAATTTAAGAATCCGCCCAGAAGTTTATCCGATACGCCCATAGTGGCGTACAAATTAGGAACCATTCCAATTTTGCTCTTTAGGTTAGTAAAGATGGCTTGTGAATCTACGTTGGCTTCTTCGAAGCTTAAAGGTTGTAATGTTTTCATATTATCATTTATAGTATTTAAATTAAATTTTGATAAGATTTTCTTATCTGTAACGTCTTTTGCTGTTCCATATAGAACTTTTTGATATTTTTTGAGATTTCATGTTTCTAGGTTTTATTGATTAATAAATTTTCTATCTGTTTCTTTGATGCTGATGTCATTTGCACTCATATCCCTTATTTGCATTAATCCTTCTTGGTCGAACTCCCAATGTTCATTGCCATGGGTTCTTTTCCATTGACCACTTTCTGAATCTTGCCATTCATATTCAAAGCGAA
>Ga0209633_10005798_pt1 | contig 10735 bp, 6 predicted proteins | sample Cruoilmetagenom1_FD_187290 | JGI IMG/M metagenome (GOLD analysis project Ga0209633, IMG submission 187290) | Oil polluted marine microbial communities from Coal Oil Point, Santa Barbara, California, USA - Sample 1 (SPAdes) (version 2) | ecosystem: Environmental > Aquatic > Marine > Oil seeps ... | reverse complement strand
CAGGGAGCTCCTGGCAAGAAAGGACATTGATGCAGTGGTTATTGCCACTCCCGACCACTGGCATGCCATGATTGCCGTAGATGCAGCCAAAGCAGGTATGGATATCTATTGCGAAAAGCCCATGGCATCTACCGTTGCTGAAGGACGGGCCATGGTGGATGCTACCAGAAAATACGAGCGGGTTTTTCAAACAGGGAACATGCAACGCTCCTGGAGGGATTTCAGACATGCCTGTGAGATGGTTTCCAATGGATACATAGGCGAAATTAAAACGATCAATGTAAGTGTGGGGGATCCGGTGATGGCCGTTGAACTTCCTGCGGAGCCTGAACCTGATTTCCTGAACTGGGACCTCTGGGTCGGTCCTTCACTTTTTAGAAACTATAATTCGGAACTGGCTCCTTCAATAGCATTTAACGGATATCCCAACTGGAGGAACTACCGCGGTTTTGGTGGCGGAATGGTTACTGACTGGGGTGCCCATATGTTCGATATTGCTCAGTGGGCCATGGGCATGGACAAAAGTGGCCCGGTGGAGTTTATTGCACCGGAGCATGGAGCCAAAAGAGGAATGCAGATGAAATATGCCAATGGCGTGGTAATGAACCATGTGGACTGGGGCGATTTTAATGCTGTTCAATTCCTGGGATCGGAGGGAAAAATTGAGGTAAGCCGTAGTTTTTACCGCTCCGATATTGAGGGGCTCACAGATCTTGAATTAAAGGAAAGTGATACACCTTTATACAAGAGCGATAACCACTACCAGGACTGGGTGGATGCCATGAAGAACAGGACCCGTCCGGTTTCCGATGTGGAGACTGGCCACCGGACCTCTTCACTGTGTAACATCGCAAATATCGCATATACCCTGGAGCGTACACTGAAATGGAAACCTGCTCATGAAAAATTTATTAATGATGATGATGCCAACGCCATGCTTACAAGGCCCTTCCGTGGTTCATGGGATTTTCATGACTTTTAGAAGAAAATTATAAAAGCTCCTCAATGAAAGAACGGGCAATATTGCTCTTCATGTTATTTATTATCCTTCTGCCCATTGACGGGCACGGTCAGGATCTTCCATCTGCCGAGTTCCTGACCGCCGATGCAGCCTGGTGCGATCTTAGCAACAATCTAACAGTTGCTGAAATCCTGATTACAGGGGAAATTGATACCTCCCGCTTCGATCTGGTAGTAGCGATCCAGGGAAGCTGGGATACGCTGGTCAACCTTCCCTCAGGCATTTTTCAACTCTATCTCAACAACCAGTTGGGCCGGAATGAATATATTGTCCATAAAGTAATCGAATACCAGGAATACCACACCCTGGAGAATGAGGTAAACGACACCCTGATCATGGAGGTTTACCCCTGGCCGGAAATGACTTTCACTACGGAATTCGATAGTCAGTGCAGTCCGGCCGACATAATATTCAGAGCCAGGGAGGGCTACCCCAGCTACACATGGAATTTTGGAGATGGAACCAGAACCAGCACAACAACAAATTGGATCAGGCATACATATACGAGTCATGAGGATGTGGACGAGATCAACTATCAAACCGGCTTGCAAATCAGAACAAATTTCGGATGCGTGGATTCCGTTAATGATGAACTTACAATCTATCCAACTCCAGATGCCGGATTTCAGGCAAGTCCTGAACTACTGTTCTATCCCAATACCACTGTTTACCTGACCAATACTACATCTCCCGGGAGCTGGGATTTCATTTGGGATTTTGATGATGCATCCAGGAATTACACAAGAGATCCAGGCGAACATGTTTACTCTACCTGGGGTGTTTACGATATTGCTATGCAATGGTCCACAAGCATGTGTTCAGGCAGTGTGATCAAAGAAATAGAGATACGGCCACCAGCACCAGAGGCTCATTTTTCACCCGATACATCGGGTTGTCCGCCCCTGCTGGTCAACTTCACTAACAGCACCCTGTATGCTGATACATATGCCTGGGACTTTGACGATGGAACCTACTCTTCTGAGGTCAATCCCTCTCATATTTTCCATGAGAGTAAATCATATTATGTAAAACTTGTTGCAACAGGGCTTTCAGGCAGGGACAGTCTGGAGCAGGTCATCACCGTATTTGATAAACCGGTTGCCATGTTTGAGCCTGGCACCACTGAGACTAACAACCAGGAAGCGGAGATTAGTTTTGATAACAATTCGGTGGGCGGCATCCATTATTTATGGGACTTTGGTGATGGCAGCAGCTCTGAAGAGGAAAGTCCCACACATACATATATTTCCAGCGGGACTTATACAGTTACACTTTATGCATGGAATAGCGATGAATGTGCCGATACGCTTATCATGGAGGACCTGATACACATTCAGGATGGCGAAGGCATTAGCACATTTCCCAATGCCTTCATGTGGAACGGCTCGGGTCCCACAGGAGGCCACTGGACACCAGGGAGTATTGACAACACCGTTTTTCATCCCGATATTGAGAATGCAAGCGAATTGAGAATGATAATCTTTACAAGACTCGGACATAGAGTTTTTGAAAGCAACGAGGTATACGTGGGTTGGGATGGATATATAAATGAAAGTGAGCTCGCTGTTCAGGGTGTTTATGTGTATAAGGCCTGGATCACTTATTCCAGTGGGGAACAGGAAGTCCTGACAGGCGATGTTACCTTCCTCCACTAAAAAATAACACAAAACAAGATGAAAAAATTCTACCTGACTATCATTTTATCCCTGGGTATAATGCTGTTCATGCCGCATATGACCGATGGACAGGATCCGCTAACTCCGGAAGACCTTTTGAAGTTAAAAACCATAGGGGTGGTACAAATCAGTCCTGAAAACAAGGAAGTGATTTACAGTGTATCAACTCCCAGGGGACCAAATGATAAACCCGGTGCTTCTACCAGACAATATCTGCGTGCTTCTCTGAACAACTGGGTGCCAACTCCTCTTTTTGAAAACAGAGCCGGTGCCAGCTCGCCCCGGTACAGCTCAGATGGCAAACACATTGGATTTCTCTACGCAAACGAAGGTGAATCGCGTCAGGTCTGGGTAATGAATTCCACAGGAGGCAACATCAAAAAGCTAAGCAATGAACCATCCGGGGTAAGTCAGTTTAAATGGCAACCTGGGAAAAACGGGATCGCATACCTCTCCAGGGCCATGACCAGCACTCGTGAAAAAGAATTGAAAGAAAGGGGCTACGATTTTATCTTTTACGAAGAGAATCTGAAAAACAACACCCTTTATCTGGCCTCCTACGATGAAGCCTGGAACCAGACAAGCGTATGGCAAATTACTCATGAAGGTAATACCTGGGACTTTGAGTTTGACCGGCAGGGAAAACAGATTGCCGCATCCATCTCCCCTTTGAATCTTATAGACCAGCGCTATATGTTCAGAAAGATCTTCCTCATTGACCTTGAGTCAGGCAAATTGCAGCAGGTCTCCCGGAATGAAGGCAAACTGGGAAACTATGTTTTCAGTCCCGATGGTCAAAATCTGGCCTATGCAGCAGCACTCAACATCAATGACTCCCAGGTGAGTCAGGCCTATGTTGTCAACCTGGCCTCGGGATCTGTCTCCAATCTGACACCAGCTGACTTCAAGGGACATATTTCCTGGGTGAACTGGAAAGACAAGGATCACCTGCTATACCATGCCGGAGAGGGAGTATACCCCACATTAAGTGTGGTTCCTGTATCGGGCGGACAAAGAGAGGTGATCCTGAATGCTGCCGACGATGGAATAATCTTTGGCCATCCGCTCTTCACTCCCGATTTCAAACATTTTATTTTTTCCGGAACCACTCCAAACGACAGAAGCAATCTCTACCACTGGGATGGGAAAGGGGCTCTGAAAAAGGTTAGCAATCAAAACCCCTGGTTAGAAAAAAAATTGCTTGGGAAACAGGAGCTTATTAGCTACCAGGCCAGGGATGGTCAGGAGATTGAAGGTATCATGATCCACCCGGTGAATTATGAATCGGACCAATTATATCCACTGATTGTATATGTTCATGGGGGTCCTGAGTCCCATGAGAACAATGGATGGATGAGCCGTTACTCTACTCCTGGTCAGGTAATGGCTGGTAAGGGCTACCTGGTGCTGTACCTCAACTACAGGGCCAGTACCGGCTACGGAGTTGAATTCGCCATGGAAGGTTTCATGGATCCCGCCGGTAAGGAATTTGATGATATTGCCGATGGCATAGATTGGGCTGTACGCGAAAAAGGTGCCGATCCCAAACGGGTTGGAATGGCAGGTGGATCGTATGGGGGCTATGCTTCAGCATGGTTCGCCACTTATTACACCCAATATGTAAAGGCTGTCTGCATGTTTGTGGGCATCAGCAACTCAGTAAGTAAAAGGGGTACTACCGATATCCCTTACGAAGAGCTTTATGTGCACTCCGGGGCAAAGCTGGAGGAACAGTGGCAACTGGACCTGGAACGAAGTCCTGTATACTGGGCACATCAGAGTAAGACTGCCACACTGATCTATGGGGGTGCTGCCGATACAAGGGTCCACCCATCACAGAGCCTGGAATTTTATCGCAGAATGAAGATGAATGACCACCCGGCCGTAAGGTTAGTACAGTACCCAGGCGAAGGACACGGCAACAGGAAGCAGGTTGGACAGATCGATGTACTCCACAGGCAGATGGAGTGGCTCGACTGGTATGTAAGGGATCTGAATCCGCTGGACGGACCCATGCCCCGGCTGGACATTTCTGATACTTACGGACTGGACTGGAATTACTAATCTGGAAAAGTCGCCGCACCAGCAACAATACCCATAAATTATCTGTGGATAATTTTGTTGTTTTTTTTCATGGTGGTGCTTTAGTTAGAGTCCTGAATTTAGAAAATTCCTTCATGCTCTTCCACTGAAGTAGCAGTAAAACGGTCTTATGTGTAAATTTTACATAAAAGGCTTCCTGTATATGCTTCAAAATTTCAACTGTGGATTATTATTAGTAAATTGGAGGGCGATTTTTCAACTTATACGATATACCTAACTTAAATTAAGACAATTATGAGTAAAGAAAAAAAAGGTGTTTCCCGCAGAACATTTGTGGGAACCACTGCTGCTGCAACGGCAGGTTTTACCATTCTTCCCAGCAATGTGGTCAGTGGTATGGGACACACTGCTCCCAGTGATAAACTGAATGTTGCTGCTGTGGGGATTGGTGGCATGGGTAATTCAAACCTGCGGAACATCAAGGACCAGAATATTGTGGCCCTTTGTGATGTGGACCATAAGTATGCTGCACCTGTATTCAAGAAGTATCCCGATGCAAAGCAATTCTGGGATTGGAGAAAGATGTATGATAAGATGGGTAAGGAAATTGACGCCGTGGTTGTTGCCACTGCCGACCATACCCACGCATTGATTGCATCCCATGGAATGACCATGGACAAGCATATGTATGTGCAGAAGCCACTGACTCACTCCGTATATGAATCAAGGTTGCTGACCAATCTGGCTGACAAGCACCAGCTGGCCACCCAGATGGGGAACCAGGGTTCTTCAGGCGAAGGTGTAAACCTGGTTTGCGAGTGGCTCGCCAATGGTGAAATTGGAGAGGTGACAAAGGTGGAAGCCTTTACCGACCGTCCCATCTGGCCCCAGGGTCTGAATGTACCTGATAAGGCTGATCCGGTTCCTGATACCCTTAACTGGGATCTCTTTACCGGTCCGGCAGAGATGAAAGACTTTAATCACATCTATCACCCATGGAACTGGCGCGGATGGTGGGACTATGGAACAGGTGCACTGGGCGATATGGCCTGCCATATCCTGCACCCGGTATTCGTAGGTTTGAAGCTGCAATACCCCACCAAGGTTCAGGGTAGCTCTACCCTGCTACTGACCGAATGTGCTCCCACTGCACAGATGGTGAAACTGACTTATCCTGCAAGACCAAATATGCCTAACCTGGCTCTTCCTGAAGTGGAGGTCACATGGTTTGATGGGGGACTGCAGCCCGCGAAGCCCGAAGGCTGGCCCGAAGGCAGGAGCATGAATGATCAGGGTGGTGGCGTACTTTTCCACGGAACAAAGGATACCCTGGTTTGTGGTTGCTACGGTGTGAACCCCTGGTTGCTTTCAGGCAGGGAGCCCGAAGCTCCCAAATTCAGGCGTCGTGTTGAAACCAGTCATGAAATGGACTGGGTAAGAGCTTGCAAGGAAAGTCCCGAGAGCCGTGTTCAAACTGCATCCCACTTTGGAGAAGCAGGTCCGTTCAACGAAATGGTTGTAATGGGTGTGAATGCTGTACGTCTCCAGGGCCTTGACAAGGAACTGGAATGGGATGGTGATAAGATGGAATTCACCAATATCGGAGATGATGAAAAGTTGAGAATGGTAATCAAAGATGGTTTCACCATCAAGGATGGTCATCCATCTTTCAACAAGGATATGACCAAACCTTTCTCAGCCAAGGAATTTGCCAAGGACCTGGTGAAGCACACTCCAAGAGAAGGTGGTTGGGAACTTCCTCCTATGCCTTAATTAAGAACATTTAGAATAAACAATGAATTGACTATCCCCGCCTTGCTGCGGGGATAGCTATTCTTAAAAAGAAATCTGATGAAACAATTATTTTATCTGTTTATTGCTGTTTTGCTCCTGGGATTTTCAGCCTGTAATACTGCTCCCAGGAAAGAAGAAGCGAAAGAAGGTGAAACTGCCGAAGTAAAGGCTGAAGCAGTAGCAGCTCCAAATACTCTGACTGAAGCGGAGAAAGCAGAAGGTTGGATCTTGATGTTTGATGGTAAAACCACAGATGGATGGCGCGGATATGGTTTAGAAACCTTTCCTACTCAGGGATGGTCCATTGAAGACGGAGCCATCAAGTGTTCCAACTCCGGTAAAGGAGAAGCCGGTTTTGGAGGAGACATCATTTTCGATAAGCAGTTTACCAATTTTCATCTCAAGGTAGACTGGATGATTGAGGAGGGTGGTAACTCCGGGATTTTCCTTCTGGGAGAAGAATCGGCTGAACACAAGATCTGGTATACTGCACCGGAATATCAAATCCTGGACAACAACAGTAACCACATCGATAATAAGCTTGGTGTGAATGGTAACCGCAGGGCAGGCAGCCTTTATGATATGATCGCTTCCGATCCGGCACTTTATAAAGGTGCTATGGAATGGCATTCAGCAGAGATCATTTCCTACGAAGGCACCATTGTCTTTAAACTGGATGGAACGACCACCATGGAATTTCATCTCTGGACCCCCGAATGGGAAGAGATGGTTGCCAACAGTAAGTTCCCGGAGATCAATCCCGACTTCAAAGATGTTCCCAAGACCGGGTATATAGGACTCCAGGACCACGGCCATGCCGTTTGGTTCAGGAACCTGAAAATTCAGGAGATGTAAACGTTAATTTTCAAGCTCTTATAATTGAAAAAGAGGCCTTTCCATTTGGGAGGGCCTCTTTTCTATAGTCAGGTTTTTGCCTTACTTTATAATACCACGCCCTCCATGGATTTCTCCAACTCACGGGCATTGGTCAGGAATTCATCAACGCTCATTTCCTTGAAATAAAGCAGTCCGTTTGCTGACCTGGTTCGTGGATTCTTGCTTTGATAGAATGTATTTTTACCTACCAGTAACTGGATTTGCTTTAACTGCTCTACCCAGATACGCTTGGTCAGATCACTGAATTTGCCATCGTGCTGGTAAGAGGGGAAAGAAGCGTCCACCTGGCTCAGATAGCTATTGGTGAATGCACCGTCCATAACTCCCATGGCATTCAGGGAGACCGGTACAATGATATTGGCTTCTGCGGGATGGAAACGGTACCATACATTCCTGTATCCCCATACCCTTAGCTTTGACAGATCTTCTTCTTCGCTCCAAAGCTTCAGAGCTTCAGCAATGACCTGCAGCACCTTATAGTGTGTATCAGGACCGCTGCCCTCTGGATCAAAAGCCAGGCTCACCACCGTGGGTTTGTATTTTCTAAGTTCTTCCAGGACCGGTTCTACATCCCTCTCCAGGCTAGGCTGCTCTGTAAATACTTCCCCGGTATAAAAGCCCAGCCTCAGGTGACTAACATGGCTGGTTTCAAATCCAAAGTAGCCCCAGACCAGCTCTTCCTCAAATTCCCTGATCATGCCCTTCAGCTTCTGTATATCAGGTTGATTGATCTCACCGTCGTAACTCTTCTTTAGTCTGTGGATGATGTTGTTGATCTCATCACGCAGCTGATCCGTACTTTTTATATTGTAAAGCCCCACCATATCACGGACAATCCTGTGTGACAGCCCCCGGCGCAATTCACTTTTCTCTCCAGAAGCTACCTTCAGGAGATAATGATTTACATCTTTATCACGCTTTAGTTTGTAACCTGTTTCAAAAAAATCAGGATAGCTGGTCATTTGCATCAGTCCCTTGTCCAGGAAACGCTTGGTATCCTCCAGGGCCTTGATCACAAAATCATTGGTTACTGCCGTAAATCCAGAGGTATGCACTGAAAAGTAGCTGATGTTGCTATCTTCCCGGGAAAGTCTGTGGACATGCGGATTGATCCCAAGCATGATGTCATCATGATGGGGCCCGGTATGATAGTAAACCTGGTCCTTCTCTATGGCGGTTCCCTTTTCATATTTTACCTCGATGGATTTGAACACATCTGATACAGTGTCCTCATCCAGGCCAGGAATCAATTTGCAGTACCTGTCCTCTTTCAAATCGCTCATGGTCAGGTGATGACCATACTTATTTAGTTTTGAACAGAGATCAATGACAGCCCGGTCAGTCTTTTCCCGGGTCCATTCCCCTTCTTTGTAATAAGCATCTAATGACGTCTGAAGGCTGGCAGCTGCACCTGTAGTCAGGTAGAAACGGGCCTGATTCAGTTTTTTCAATACAGATGCAGGATAGAGAACGGAAGCTTTATTCTCCAGGGCCTCTTTCACCATATTGGCTTTGGCTTCCCCGGCAGCAAAAATCAGTGCCACAGCATCCGGATTATGAGTGATGGTATCCAGTCCTATGGTGATCACCAGACGGTTTCGGGAAATCTCAATCCCTCCCAGATCACCCGCCGCAACGGCCTGGGTCTCAAAATTGGTTTCTGTTAGTCTGGTAGTGGAGTAATGGTCAGATCCTCTCACATTAAAAGCGATATGTCCATCCGGACCTATGCCACCAAGGAAGAATCCGATTCCACCTTTGTCCCTGATCTTCTGTTCATATTCGGAACACCAGTTGTCGATGGCAAATATCGATTCCTGCTGCATTTTCTCAAATTGACCTTTTGGTTCCCTGTATCGTAAGGAAAGATCTACTTTGCTATCTGGAAATACCTCAGAAAAATGGCAGGCTCCCGACAATGGAATCTCATCGGAGTTAATCAGCAAGGCATTCTTCGGGTCAAGCCCAAATCCCTTGATATAATACTTCTGTACATAGTTGTAGAAACTGTTATGCTGGCTTGAGCTGATGGGATAAAACTCATCTATCTGTACAAAATGGAGGCCCTTCAGGGAAGGCTTCTTCAAATCGGCCAGTCCATACTTACTTCTCAGCTCCTTTATCTTTTTTTCATCCCAGTTTTCCAGCAAATGCGTTGTCCACTTGATAAAATATTCCGGGGTTTTCCCGGTGGGAAGACTGATGACTCCTTCTGGATTCTCACTGACCCACTCCAGGAATCGGAGCCCAGTAAGCAAACCCATTAGAGGAAAGTTTTCCACTACGATGTAGGGAATGTTAGTAGTGATCTCCGGTTCTCCGGAGATTTTATAAAAAGCTGTCTCAACTTTTGATTTAAACTGCATGATATTGGAATTTATAATTCATAGCGTCAAAGGAAATGCAAAAGTATTCATTTTGCATCTCTTTATCAATGAATGCGACTCAAAAAAATATCAAGAGATAAGATTAAATATACATGTCCCCCGAGGCCGTTCCGGCCAGTTCTACAAATAGTTTTGCAAGTTTGGCTGTAACCTCCTGAAAGTACTGTTCCCCTTTCTCCAGGGTGGCCTTCCCTGGATCACCTATCCCGGTATCGTCTGTACAGCGGGTCCATTCGCGCTCGGTCCAGGCCCAGGATTCGTTCAGAGCCTCCACTCTAAATTTCCTGGCTTTTCCCTCACCTGCCTGATCCAGTGACTTAACCAGCTCTGAACAGGCATAGAGCATCAGGCTGGTTTCCATTTCATCTGCATGTCCTCCGGCATTTTCAAAGATCCGACCCTGATCCACCGACTGGAACCAGTTGCATGTGGCAATCAGCATATCCGGATAATTTGATCCAACCTCCCGGATCATCTGCCTGAAATCATTGCCCCCGTGACCATTCACCACCAACAGTTTCTCTAGGCCATAACCATCCAGGCTCTCTGCAATATCTTCCAGTATGGCCTGCTGGGTGGAGGGATTCATATTCATGGTCATATAGATATCGGACTGACCTGTATTCACTCCCATGGGTATGGTGGGCAGCACAATCACCTTGCTCCCCTTTTCCCAGCTCATCCGGGCTGCCTCATATACCAGGGCCTCTGTTTCATAATTATCTGTTCCATAAGGCAAATGAAAATTGTGGGCCTCGGTGGCTCCCCAGGGAAGGATGGCCAGTTCAAATTCCTGTTCACTGACATCTGACCAGTGTGTTTCTGTAAGAATGTAAGGACGCATAGTTATTATGGTAATTAGTAAATATTGCAAGATAGCGAAATCAATGATTCATGGAAGCAGTACGCATGGCTTC
>Ga0209633_10005797_pt1 | contig 10735 bp, 7 predicted proteins | sample Cruoilmetagenom1_FD_187290 | JGI IMG/M metagenome (GOLD analysis project Ga0209633, IMG submission 187290) | Oil polluted marine microbial communities from Coal Oil Point, Santa Barbara, California, USA - Sample 1 (SPAdes) (version 2) | ecosystem: Environmental > Aquatic > Marine > Oil seeps ... | reverse complement strand
TCACTGGCGCTTGCGGGAGCGATAAGGAGCAGTCGAGATGCCGATCCAGGAAACCAAATATATCTGGCGCAATGGCGAGATGATCCCTTGGGGCGAGGCGACGACCCATGTCCTGACGCATGCTCTTCACTATGGCTCCTCCGTATTTGAAGGCGTGCGCGCATACGACACCAAGCACAAAGGCGTCTGTATTTTCCGAAACCGGGATCACGTTGAGCGATTGCTGTTTTCCGCACGGGTCTACCGGATCGGTATTGATTACTCTGTCGAGGAGCTGATGCAGGCCAGCCGCGACGTAGTGCGCGAAAACGATCTGACCTCGGCCTATATCCGGCCGGTCGCCTATCTCGGCTATGGCGAAATGGGGCCTTCCTCTCAGGATGTTGTTTCTGAAGTTGCGATCGCCGCGTTTCCATGGGGCGCTTATCTCGGCGAAGAAGGCATGAAAAACGGCGTTGACGTTGGTATCTCAAGTTGGCGGCGCATGGCGCCGGGCACCGTGCCCGCAGGCGTTAAAGCCGGCGGCAACTACCTTTCCAGCCGGCTCGTCAGCATGGAAGCCAAAGACAACGGCTACGCCGAAGGCATCGGCCTCTCTCATGACGGCACGGTGAGCGAAGGGGCGGGGGAGAACCTCTTTGTCATCGTCAAGGACCGGATCTATACGCCGCCCGCCGCCTCTTCGATACTCGCCGGGATTACCCGCGATACTATTACGACGCTGGCCAGAAAGCTTGGCTTTGAAGTGATAGAGCAGGCCTTGCCGCGGGAAATGCTTTACGCGGCGGACGAGATTTTCATGACTGGCACCGCCGCGGAAGTAACGCCTGTACGCTCAGTCGACAGGCTGACAATCAACAATCTGGACTTTCCGATCACCCGGCAAATCCAGAACGCGTTCTTCGGCGTCTTCAATGGCGAGACCGAAGATGAATGGGGCTGGCTCGATCCGGTCGCCTAACGCTCGCTTCGCTAATTAAGAGCCTATATCGCCGCCATCGTTACGCTTAATTGCCAAAACGGCTGGGCGCGGGGGCATGTCCGATTTGAAATCTGGCCATCTAGTAGATGGCTTTTCATACGATAGATCGCGCGCATCGCCTGGATGCTGCACGGAGAGGAAAAGTGTTTTAGAATCGGGCGTGAATTTCGGTCCGCAAACTTCCGCCCCAACAGGCGCGCGGAAAAACGCCCGCCCAGTTCCGCGAAGCGGCCCGTCAGTCTCCATCGCCCAAACGCCGTCCGCCGCGCCTGTTCTTTCGTTGCCGTCAGTAGCAATCCATAATCGCCCCGTCGGATCAACCGCACAATTGTCGGGACTGCCGAACCAGCCATTCTCAGACGTTTCCGGATTCCATACAGCCCCAAAAGCCGGGTCGTCCGGGTCGCCGCATTTAACTAAAAAGTTCCATTGTGATTGCGTTGCCGTGAAATCGCCATTCGGCTCAATGATTTCGATAATGTGGCCATGCTGATTATCAGGGCGGGGGTTCGCGGCGTTTACCTGATCTTCCTTACGGCGATTGTTATTTGTCAGCATTACCCAGACACGGCCGGACGTCGCATCTGGCTCTATATCTTCCGGCCGATCCATGGGCGTGGCGCCGAGTTCATCCGCGGCGCGTCTCGCTTCAATCACAACATCTGCCTGCGAATAAAACCCATTGTCGGCTGTTAATGGTCCTTGTCCATGGACCAATGGCAGCCAATCCACTGTGCCGTCTTCGTTAAACCGAGCCACATAAAGGACGCCATCATCAAGCAAATCGTTGTTGGCATTGCGATCTTCCATATTGACGGCCGCCGATGAAACAAATTTGTATACATACTCAAATCGCTCGTCATCGCCGCTATACAATACGAGCCGTCCGTTCGGGGCGATTACGCTTTCCGCGCCTTCGTGCTTGACCCGCCCAAGGGCTGTTCGTTTTTTAGGTTTTGACTCTGGGTCCATAGGGTCGACTTCGACAATCCAACCAAAGCGGTTTGGCTCATTCGGCTCTACGCCGATATTATAGCGATCAAAATGACGCGCCCACTGAAACCATGAGCCCGGTACGCCGTATCGCTTATGATTTTCTGTCTCTCTATGGCCTTCGGGAAGCGCGCCCTGAAAATACGCATGGATATTTTCTTCGGCCATCAAATAGGTGCCCCAGGGCGTGACCCCACCGGCGCAATTATACATCGTACCGGAAATAATCATTCCTTCAGGATCATCTGACGTTCTCAAACGCTCATGCCCCGCTGCGGGGCCCGCAACTTCCATTGGCGTAGTATCGGCCGTGATGCGCCGATTGTAATTGGACGGCACTACGGGCGACCAGGCCCCGTTTCGCCTAACGATTTCGACCACGGAGCCGCCATGGCCCGCCATTTCGATTTCACAATGCTCTTTCGTAATGCTGTCCGGGTAATTTGCGGCGACGCCTGGAAACATCATTGTTGTTGAGGTGTATTCATGATTGACGCAGAGCAGGGCGCGCGCTTCGTCGTCATCATTTGATTCAAGTGGAACAAACCCTATGTAATCATTATTGCAACCAAACTGACGCCTTTGGGCGGCGGCGCTCTGATTGAGCGGATCGAAAACCGGCGAATCAGAAAACAGGGGATCGCCCCAGCGCATTAAAATGTCAGCGGAATATCCTTTCGGTACGTGATGAGTTTTGTCAGTACCACGAGAGATTTCGTTGAATTGAAATGACGCCTCGAGCGCTTTGTGTGTTCGGCTAGAACTACAACCATTTATTGTCAGACTCGATGTGGCGACTAAACCGCCAATAAACCCGCGCCTTGAAAGGCGCAGCTCTATCAAATCCTCAATTGTCTGGGCTCCGTTTGCCGGCCGTGGATTACTGGGCAATTCTTCATTCTGTTTCATCAGTCGACCTTGCGTATTTTGTGCTGCAAAACGGATTCTTGATTGGGGATTAGCCGGGAGTTATCTGACGCAGTTTAGTCATAAATATAGCAGCGCGGAACCTGTGGCCAGTAGGGCGGCGCTTTGTTCTTAGCACTCATCTACTGTTTAATTGTGACAAGCTGATAAATCTTGATGCATGGCGGTCACGATCAACGTATTCTGCGTGCAAAAAATGGGGAAGGTATGACTAAGCTTATGAGATTTGGCGGTTTTGCTCTTCTGGGGGGCATCCTCGCCGCCGCGCTCTATTTCAAAACGCCCGCGCCAGCCCCCTTCGACCGGAAGGCTGCGATTAACGCCGCTGCCGCCTATGATGCTCGGGTCATTCGCGATCGCTTTGGCGTTCCCCATATTTATGGCGCGCGTGACGCCGACGTCGCCTTTGGCCTTGCTTACGCTCATGCGGAAGATGACTGGGCGACAATCGAGGAGGTTATCTTTTTCTCCCGCGGCGCGCTCGCCGCGCGCAAGGGGAAGGGGGCGGCGATCCCCGATTATCTGATCGGCGCTTTAAAGATCGGGCGCGACATAGAAGAAAAATATGAGCGCGACCTCACACCGGAGACCCGCGCCGTTGCGGAAGGATATTCGGCTGGTGTCAATCTCTGGTGCGCCGAAAAACGCAGGCGCTGTTCGCGCGGCGCCGCGCCGGTCACGCCGCACGATATTATCGCCGGTTTTACGTCGCGTACGCCGTTTTTCTATGGCCTTGATGTGCAGCTAACGGCGATTTTCGAGGGCGATATCAAAACCGTTGAAGCGGCAAAAGAGGCGCGCGAAGCCTTCCTCCGCATGGATGAACATGGCGAGCTTGGCTCCAATGCGATGGCGGTTGCACCAAGCCTTGCGGCGGACGGTCATACGCGGCTGATGGTCAACTCCCACCAGCCCTATGAAGGACCTGTCGCCTGGTATGAAGCGCGCCTCAAATCGGAAGAGGGCTGGGACATGATCGGCGGGCTCTTTCCCGGCGCGCCAATGATCTTGCACGGCGCCGGGCCTAATCTCGGCTGGGCGCATACGGTCAACAAGCCCGATCTTGTGGATGTTTATGAGCTGACTGTCGACGACCCTGAAAAGCCGATAAAATACAAGTTCGATGGCGTTTGGCGTAATTTTGAAAGTGATGAAATCAAATTTCGCGTAAAACTATTTGGCCCGTTCAGCCTTCCGGTGACGCGGCCTGCGCTTTACTCCGTTCACGGTCCGGTTTTTGTGACCGAACATGGTGTGTTTGCCGTCTCCTATGCCGGCGCTGGCAATATTCAGACGGCAGAGCAATGGTACCGCATGAACAAGGCGCGCGATTTTGACGAATGGCGCGAAGCGATGGCGATGGGCGCCATTCCGAGTTTCAATGTCATTTACGCTGATCGCGCCGGCAATATCGGCTATTTCTACAATGCGGCGATCCCGGTTCGTGACGCCGGCTATGACTGGTCCAATGTCGTTCCCGGAGACCGGTCCCAAACGCGCTGGAAGGGACAGCGGCCGTTCAGCATTCTGCCAAGCGTCGTCAATCCTGCCTCCGGCTATGTCGTTAACGCCAATCACACGCCATTTCAGTCAACGGGCGAGGGCGACAATCCGGATCCTGCGGATTTCCCGCCGCATTTTGGCGTCGACACGCGCACGACCAATCGCGGCATCCGGATCAAAGCGCTTTATGGAGGCGATCCGTCCATCACAGAGGAAGAGTTTCTGACCTACAAAATGGACCACGTTTATGCAGAAGGCTCACGGGTAATGGAACTGGTGCGGGCGCTCGCGAGTGAAAAAACTGACGACCCGTTATTGATCGATGCTGTTGCAGTTCTTGGCGGATGGGACGGCGCCGTTCACCAGGATAATCGCGCCGCTGCACTGGCCATTCTGACAGCCCAGAAGGCGCGGGGCTATCTTCTCGATGATGAAGGCGCCGAACAGCCCGACTATATTGAGGCTCTCAGCGAAGTGGCCAGCGCCTTGAAGTCGAAGTTCGGGCGAGTCGATCCGACCTGGGGCGAGGTTGTGCGCCTTCGACGCGGCAAGATCGATCTTCCGATTAATGGCGGGCCGGATACGCTGCGCGCGGTCTATCCGAGCGGCGATCCGGCGGATGGCCCGCTAAAGGCCGCTGGCGGAGATACTTATATTCTTTATGCGGACTGGTCTCCGGAAGGCGTTCCCGAATTTCAAACCATCCATCAGTTCGGCGCCGCAACGCTTGATCCGGCATCGCCGCATTATGCTGACCAGGCCGAGATGTTTGCACATGGCGAATGGAAGTCGCCGCCAATGACGCTTGAGGCCGTGCTCGCCGAAGCGACAGCAGATTACCGGCCAGGCAAGGCGAAATAAGGCGTTTCTGGACGAGTGCGCCTCGGCTCCCTTCGAATATAGTTTGTCGCACAATTTATATTGTCGCAAATATCGCCGCTACACACCAGCAACGGGAGAATCTTAACCATATTTGCCCAGAATACCCCTGTGAGTTTGGCCCCTTTTGACCAAGTTGCTGTGCGGCGCTGGTCATGATTTAGCGAGTGGCCCAAGGATGCGGGAGCAGAACCAATGCAGCGGGGTGACGACCAAGGGGGAATTGCGTCAGGCGTTCATCCGGATTGCAGCTCAAGCAGCGAAAAGGAATCGAACAACGTCATAGGCGAACTGGCCGCCTATAAAGAAGCGTTGGACGAACATGCGCTGGTCTCCAAGACGGATGCTCGGGGCCGGATTAGCTACGCCAACGATAAATTCTGCGAAATTTCGGGATATGACCGCGCCGACCTTATCGGCAAAGATCATAGAATTTTAAATTCCGGACACCACTCGCGCGAGTTTATGACGGAACTTTGGCGCACGGTTAGAGACAAACAAATATGGCATGGAACGATTAAAAATCGCTCAAAAGACGGTAGTTTCTATTGGGTGGAAAGCACTATTGTTCCGATACTGAACAACCATGGCGATATCTGCGAGTATATTTCCATACGAACATGCGTTCCGGAATTGCAGATTGCCAAGGACGAAGCCGAAGCGGCAAACAGGGCGAAATCGGACTTCCTCGCAACGATGAGCCATGAAATTCGCACGCCAATGAATGGCGTACTTGGCGCTGCGGAACTCCTCCAGAAAATGGACCTGACGCCGGAAATGCGCCGCTTCGTTGATATTATCGTCAACTCCGGCGGTCTTCTTATGAGCCTGCTCAACGATATCCTCGATTTATCGAAGCTTCGCGCAGGCAAAAGCCCGTTGGAAGAAACCGATTTTCGGCTGAGCGAGATTATAAAGAGCGTAACGTCCGTGCACACGCTCAAGACGTCCGAAAAAGATATTCAGTTCAACGCCGTAATTGAAAATGATGTGTTCGATAGCCGTTTGGGCGACCCGCACAAGCTGACCCAAATCCTTCACAACCTGGTGTCTAACGCCATCAAATTTACGAATAATGGGCTTGTGCAATTGACGATCAGCAATGCGCGCGAAAGCGCCGTTGGCGATGGCTCTATTGTGGTCACCGTATCGGACACAGGCATCGGAATGACGAAAGAACATGTTGCCAATGTGTTTTCGCCCTTCGTTCAGGCCGACAGCTCTACCACGCGTAAATTCGGCGGCACGGGGCTCGGCCTCGCCATCGTCAAAAATATCGTGGAAACGATGAACGGCGACATCAGCATAGAATCGTTACCTGGCGCCGGAACCACCTTCCGCATCATATTGCCAATTGCGCTTGCCGACGAAACGGATGCTACGGATTCAAAAACCGATGCTATCGAATTAGATAAGCCATCCGGCGTTACCTCAATTCTCGTTGCGGAAGATAACGAAACCAATTGCCTTATTATGGAGGCGTTTTTAAAGCGCGCCGGCGCAACAACCACCATTGTCGAGAACGGACAGGAGGCGGTTGAAGCCTTCAAACGCGGCCAGTTTGACCTTGTCATGCTGGATATACACATGCCCGTTATGGATGGTGAACAAGCTCTACGGGAAATCCGCGAGCTGGAGGAAAAACAAGGCCGCAATAAGACCCCGATAATTGCAGTCACAGCTGACGCTATGGAACACCAGGTGCGTCATTATTTAGATATCGGCTTTGACGACTATCTAGCAAAGCCCATTAGCGAGACGACGCTCCTGCAATCTATTGCGCGAAATCAATCGTGCACCATGTCAGCTTCGGTGAAGCCGGCTGCCTTAAGCGCCGCCAATCGGTAAACGGAAAAACACCGGCAGCTTCGTGGCAGATGCTGCCGGCATTTCCAAGGTGTCCGGGACAGTCTCCCCCAGATGGAAGGCCCTGGACATTAGGGATCTCCCCCTGTTCGGCGGTCCCATATTATTTCGTTATCTGCCGGCGCTATAGGAAATATTGGCCGTAATCCGCAGTTTTGGCTGTTTTAGCGGTATTAAACGCTCGCCAGCGGCAATTTCAGCATTTCATTTGTGCGCTTTGCCTGAACCTCGCGCACCAATGTCGATTGATTATTGAAATAAAACTGCGCCGGCGTCACGCCGACAAATGTTTTGAATTCTTTGATGAAATGCGACTGGTCATAAAAGCCAGGGCCGGCCGCGCTTTGCCATGGCGCGTTGCTCGCGCGGATCCGGTCAGCCGCGCGCAGCGCGCGATATTTCCGCTGTAGGAGCTTCGGCGAAGCGCCGAAAAATTTCTTGGCGAGCCTGTCTGTCTGCCGCCGCGAGACATCCATCATCGACATCAGCCGGTCGAGATCGAGATCGTCGTCGTTGAGGAGCCAATCTTCAAGCGCCTGCGGATACGGATTCGGCCGGTTTGCGCGCCTTTCAAGCAAAGCGGCAAAGTACCGGTCGCAGATAGCCGCCATCTCCTTGGGGCTATCGGCGTTCTGCACTTCATAAAATTCCACGCCGGCTACGCGGCGGGCAACGCCGGACAAGTCAATAATTTTATCAGCGGCGTCGAACGCATTGACGCTAAACATTTTGGCCCACCCGCGCGGACGGATGCCAACGCCAAACACGCGGGTTCCCGCATCTACGCGCATCGTATAGGCGCCCATTGTTGGGCCGATTAGAAACGTGGATGTAATTCGTGTGGGAACATCGCTGCCCGGCATTAGAAGTTCACCAGACCCATCGAGCACAACTCGAATATTGCCAAGTTCCGCGCAAAGCTGCTGCACCGACGCGACATCGGTCGCGAAATAATAATAGGCTCGAACATAGTCTCTGAGATCAGCCCGGGGCAGATAATACTGAAGTTCCATTGTCGATAGTGACCCTACATGACAATCTTGACTTTGTCGGCAGTAGAATCTTCAAAAATTCAAACCGCTCAACGCCCGGCGTCAACAATCATGCCGTCAAAAGCCGGTTCGACCCCTTCGGGAAGCTCCCGTTTGAGGATTTGATAGTCCATATGGAGGTGGAGATTCGTTAAAATTGCGCGTTTTGGTTTGACGTGTGCAATCCATTCGAGGGTCATTTCAAGATGGGCGTGGGTCGCATGGGGCTTGTATTGCAATGCATCGACGATCCAGGTGTCGACGCCCTCAAGCAGCTTGAAGCTTTCCTCAGGCAACCCGACAACATCGCTGGAATAGGCAATGTCGCCAAACCGGAAGCCGAGAGAATTGACGCTCCCATGATATTGCAGAAAGGCGGTTGACGGAATTTCACCGCTCGGACCATCAACAACGAACGCCTCGCCGCATGGCGGCATGTCGATCTTTTCCAATATTGCCGGGTAAAAGCTGCCGGGTTTTTGCTTGAAACAATAATCAAAACGGTCAAGCAATTCGCCTGCGGTTGCATCGTCAATATAGACCGGCACGCGCTGGCGCATCTGCAGCGCGAAGACGCGCAAATCGTCGATGCCGTGGCTCTGATCCGCGTGGTCGTGCGTAAAAAGCACCGCGTCGAGGCGCGAGCATTTCGCCGCCAGAAGCTGGGCGCGCATGTCAGGCGACGTATCCACAAGAATGCTCGTGACCTTGTCATGGCGGAAGCCAAATTCAGGATGCGCGCGCTGCACAAGGATTGAGCATCGCGAGCGCCGGTTTTTCGCCTCGCCTGGATCGCACGCGCCCCACTCGCCTGCGCCGTCCAGGCCGCCAAAGCGCGGCACGCCGCCTGAAGAGCCGGAGCCGAGGATCGTTACGCGCAAGCCCCTCTCCCCAGTCATTCGTCCGCACCCGAAGGTTCCGCACGCGAGAACAAACGAAAGAAATTTTCCGTTGTCGCCGCAGCAACCGCATCAACACTCACGCCTTTAATCTCCGCGAGCTTTTCGGCGACATGAACCACATAAGCCGGCTCATTGCGCCGTCCGCGCATCGGGATCGGCGCGAGATATGGGCAATCGGTCTCAATGATAATCCGATCAAGGGGCGCGGCCTGTGCTATCTCCCGGATATCGCCGGCATTTTTAAACGTGATAATGCCGGAAAATGAAATGTAGCCGCCAAGCGCCAACACGGCCTCTGCGAGCGCCGGCCCGCCAGTATAGCAATGGAGGAGGGGCGTAAAAGCCCCCTTCCCGTGTTCGTCGATCAGCAGTTCCCGGGTCTCTGCGTCGGCCTCGCGCGTATGGATGATCAGTGGCAGTCTGGTTTGACGCGCCGCCTCGATATGGGCCTTAAAAACAGGAAACTGCACGGCGCGGTCTGAATATTCATAGTGAAAATCAAGACCGCACTCGCCAATGCCGACGACTTTTTCATCCGCGGCCAAATCGATCAGGGTTTGCGCCGTGAGATCAGGATATTCATTTGCGTAATGCGGATGGACGCCGATGCTGCGCCAGATAAAATCATGCGCGTCGGTGATTTCTTTAATGGCAGACGTCGAAGAAAGCTTGTCCGATATGGTCAGCATATAGCCGACGCCTGCGTCGCGCGCTGCTTTGATGACTTCCTCGCGATCCTCGTCATATCGCTCAGAGTGAAGATTAACGTGACTATCGACGAGCATGGACCGCTACCACCAACTATGACGCCGCTAGGGCTGCGCGCAAATCATACGCCATCGCGTTGATCAGCTGTCCACGGTCGAGGTTGAGCGCCTCGCCGCGCCCGGCGAGGTTTGTCAGCTGTTCCCATGCGGACAGAATTGCTGCAGGCGCGGCACCCGCGAGCGGGCCTTCAAGCTCGGTGCCGCCTGCGCCAGCGCGCGCCGCGTCTGACAGGTTTTGCATAAGCGCTTCGCGGAATATTTCCCATTTGGCGTCAGCGGCCTTGCCGGAAAGAGAACCGGCAATCCTTGAAACTTCATCGCCCTTGCGCGCGGCGGCGATAAACCCTTGCGCCAATTTGATCGCTTCGGCCCCCTCGCCCGCCGCAAGCGTCATCGCATAGCCCGGCCTTCCGCCCGCATGAGCCGCTATGCGCGCCGCCTCCTCGCCATGGGCTAGGTCTTCGCGCGCCAAGAGCGCGGCGACCGCCTGATCGCTAAGCGGGCGCAAATCGATCCGCCGGCAGCGCGACCGGATGGTCGCGATCAGACGTCCCGGCGCCTCGGACATGAGCAGCAACAGCGTATTGGCGGGCGGCTCCTCCAACGCTTTCAAGAGGGCGTTGGCGGCGTTGCGGTTGAGATCGTCGGCAGTGTCGATAATCGCCACACGATAGCCGCCAAGCGCCGCTGTGCGGCTCAGAAACAGGGTTAGTTTGCGAATTGTTTCGACTGTAATTTCAGTTTGATATCGCGATGTTTTCTCGTTCCATGCCCGCTCCGCAATGAAGAGATCAGGGTGCGCGCTTTGCGCGACAAGCCGGAACGTCCGCCCCGCAGGCTGCATCTCGAAGGTCTGATCATTCATCAGCGCGCGGGGAGATCGGA
>Ga0209633_10005796_pt1 | contig 10738 bp, 7 predicted proteins | sample Cruoilmetagenom1_FD_187290 | JGI IMG/M metagenome (GOLD analysis project Ga0209633, IMG submission 187290) | Oil polluted marine microbial communities from Coal Oil Point, Santa Barbara, California, USA - Sample 1 (SPAdes) (version 2) | ecosystem: Environmental > Aquatic > Marine > Oil seeps ... | reverse complement strand
ATATACTTAATATTCCGAGGATTATTTTTTTAATGAAGACTGTCAAAATCGCTATGTTAATATTGACATAGCGATAAAATATATGTTAATTAAAAATTTATGAAAATAAAATTAAACCATTTACAAAATTCCTTTGAAACGGAATGGTGCCACGATTCCAATGGGCATTCCTACACTTTTACTGAATATATGGAGCTTGCCCGTTCATTTCATTGCTATGCCGCCCCCGGCCTGATTATCGGAGGACGAATGGTTGATCTGGCCTTACAGCAACTCCCGGAAGAGATTCTGTTTGACGCAATATCTGAAACAGCGCATTGTCTGCCGGATGCAATCCAGCTTTTGACCCTTTGTACCACTGGCAACGGCTGGATGAAAATTGTGAATCTGGATCGTTTTGCATTGATTCTTTATGACAAGATTACTGGAGAGGGGGTACGTGTTTTTATAAATTCAGATAGTCTGGATGCCTGGCCGGAGATAAAAACCTGGTTTTATAAACTCAAGCCCAAACCGGAACAAAACACCCCTTTGCTGCGGGAACAGATACAGGCTGCAGGTTCAAGCATTTTTTTAACCGGAAAAGTTCAAATTCGCCCCCCGTGGATGGAACATCGCGAGTTAGGGAGAAGAATTAACTGCCCTTTGTGCGGTGAATCTTATCCTGAAAAGCATGGCGCCATCTGCCGTGGCTGCCAGGGGGAAGCTCCTTATTTTGTATCAGATACTGAAAACAGGAAAAAGCCGGATGCGGCATCACTGCTTACCTCCGTACCGGTTAAAGAAGCGGAAGGTCAAAAAATAGCGCACGATATGACCAGGATTATTCCTGGCAAATTTAAAGGCCCGGCTTTCAAGCGAGGTCAGACCATAATAGCCGGAGATGTTTGCCGCCTGCAGCAGATGGGCCGCATGAATCTGTATCTGGAGAAAAATCCCTTGTCAGGGGAAGAATGGATTCACGAAGATCGTGCCGCAGAATCTTTTGCGGAAATCATGGCCGGACCGGGAATAATTTATCAAAAACCGCCCAAGGAAGGAAAAATTACATTTACTGCATCCCGTGACGGGTTACTGGTAATTGACAGGGAGCGTCTTGAAGCTTTCAACCTGATCCCCGATGTTATCTGTTCCACTCGTCAAGGTTTTTCAGTTGTTTCTAAAGGGCATCAAATAGGCGGAACACGCGCTATTCCCCTTTATCTTTGCAGGGATTACCGGCACAAGGCATTGACAATTTTAGGAAACAGGCCGCTGCTTAAGGTTCTTCCGCTCAAGCCTGCCAAAATCGGAATCCTGATTACAGGCACTGAAATTGTACAGGGGCTGATTAAAGATAAATTTGAAACGATTATTCGGGCCAAAGTGAAAAAACTGGGTTGTTGTGTGCTTTGCACTTTGATTGTGCCTGACGATCGCAAAGCTATTGCTGCCGGTATCCTGGCACTGGTCAATAAAGGAGTTGAGCTGATCGTTACCACTGCAGGATTATCTGTCGATCCTGATGATGTAACCCGCCAGGGACTGGTAGATGCCGGAGTTGAAGATATACTTTACGGCGCGCCGATTTTACCTGGAGCCATGTCTTTGATCGCCCGCCGGGGTCAGGTGCAGGTTATTGGTGTTCCGGCCTGCGCTCTTTATTATAAAACCACTGCCTTTGATCTGTTGCTGCCCCGCCTTTTGGCAGGCCTGGAAATTACACGCAAGGATCTGGCCATCATGGGGCATGGCGCATTTTGTCTTGAATGCAAAGTTTGCAAATATCCACGATGTCCTTTTGGGAAATAGGAACAAGGACGAAATAACTTCCCCAACTATGCATCACAGCTTCAGGCCACTTTAAATTTTATCCCTGAATTTTTTTTCAAACAGATCGTCTGATTGAGTCAAGATATTTTTATGGAGCCGTTGAAACTGTTCCACCATAGACCTGGCAAAAGGGGTAAGCCTGGAACCGCCTCCTGCTGAGCCTCCCACGTTACGGATAAGCATCTGCTTGCCAAGGCGCTCTTCTGTTGCTTTTATTCTGCCCCAGACTGCCCTGTAGCTCATTTTAAGTTCCTTGGAGGCTGCCTGAATTGAGCCGATTCGCTGAATGGCTTCAAAAATTTTATACCGTCCCAGGCCAAAAACGACCTTCCCTGAATCATCTTCAATCCATATTTTGGACCGGATAAACAGCGGTTTTATACTCTTTGGCATAAATCATTCCCCTTGTCTATTTTTTTACTTTTAGATCGGGCAAAGATGGCCTGAAGCTGTGATGCATAGTTGGGGAAGTTATTTCGTCCCCGTTCCTAAAAGACACCATAGGCAAGGGTGTTCATCAACACTAAATAAGGTAAAAGGCGGGGAGATCCCCGCTTTTCTTTTTTTGGTAATTTTAAACCATAAGGAACGGGGAAGTTATTTCGTCCCCGTTCCTATGGAATGTTTATTTTTTTCTTTTATATATCATAATAAAGATAGAACTCATGTGGATGCGGCCGCAATCTTACTGGATCAACCTCATTTTCAGTTTTATAGGCAACCCATTTTTCGATAACATCCGGGGTGAAAACATCACCTTTTAGCAGGAATTCATGATCATCTTCCAGGGCAGCCAGCGCGTCATCTAATGATCCAGGCGCTGATTCAAGCTTGGCAAGCTCTTCCGCCGGCAGATCGTATATGTTTTTATCAAGTGGATCGCCTGGGTCAATTTTATTCTGAATGCCGTCCAGAACTGCCATCAGTATCGCTGAAAATGCCAGGTAACCGTTGCAGGATGGGTCAGGAGTACGAAATTCTATTCGTTTTGCTTTGGGCGAACTGGAGTACATTGGGATTCGTACGGCAGCGCTTCTGTTACGGCTTGAATATGCCAGATTTACAGGAGCTTCAAAGCCGGGAACAAGTCTTTTGTAAGAATTTGTGGTCGGATTGGTAAAAGCACAAAGGGCCTTGCAGTGTTTCAAAATTCCACCAATAGCATATAATGCTTCTTGGGAAACTCCAGCATATTTATCACCGGCAAAAAGCGGTTTATCACCATTCCAGATACTAATATGGGTATGCATTCCGGTTCCGTTATCCTCAAAGATCGGTTTAGGCATAAATGTAACAGAATGACCATGCTTATAAGCAACATTCTTTAATATATATTTAAACCACACCAACTGATCTCCCATCTGAAGCAGCGGCTTGAATCTCATATCTATTTCGGCCTGACCTGCAGTAGCAACTTCATGGTGCTGGCACTCAACGTCAATTCCCAATTGTTCCAGAGTCAGGAGCATTTCTGTTCGTAAATTATGGAATTTATCCGTGGGCGGCACCGGAAAATAGCCTTCCTTGTGTCTGGGTTTATAGCCCAGGTTAGGATTTTCCTCCCTGCCTGTATTCCAGATTCCTTCGACAGAATCGACTTCATAGTATGAAATATTTTTACCTGATTCATAACGGACATTATCAAAGATAAAAAATTCTGCTTCAGGGCCTATATAAGCAGTATCTCCAATGCCTGTAGTTTTAAGATATGCTTCAGCCTTTTGGGCAATATGGCGTGGATCCCGGGTATATGATTCGCGGGTAATAGGATCTGCTATGTTCCCTATCATTACTAATGTAGGTTCATCAAAAAAAGGGTCCATCTTTGCAGTTGCAGGATCAGGAATCACAAGCATATCGCTCGCGTTAATCGGCTGCCAGCCTCGAATACTCGATCCGTCAAACCCATATCCATCTTCAAATGTTGATTCGTTCAGTTCACAAACAGGAACTGTAAAATGCTGCCAGATGCCTGGGAAATCCATAAAGCGTATATCAACAACTTTGGCCCCGTTTTCCTTGACCATTTTTAAAACTTCTTCCGGTTTCATCAAAAATCCTCCATAAATTAATTTTAAAAGATAAATTTTATTTTAAATATAAATTTTTATATAATTAATTTCACAAGGCCAGAGGGAGGAAGAGGTATTGTAATACTTCGACGACCGATAACGCAGTGAAATTATTTATGTAAAAATATATAGTAGTGCATTAAGTGTGCCAAAACACTATCATCGTAATACTCAATTGATTTTACTAAATAATCGAAGATTTACAATGATAATTTTTTTTTACAGGTTTCCATTTATGTAATAAATATATTAAATAAATTACATTTTCGTCTTTAGGCTGCCGATCAGGCTTACTATCCTTGTTCTTGGCGAAAACAAGATACTTACACCTCTAAAAATCCGTTAATATACAATTGAATTAAATTCTTTTATTGCAAATTTGAAATATTCCACCACGGAACAAAATAAAAATCTATACAACTTATTGAATTTAATATATTTAATATCAATACTGATATTGGCACACCTATTGCAGTTCAATTTTAAAACTTAAAATTGCCAACTTATTTTTTACAAACCTCGTCCCTAACACTATAAAATAAATGTTAATTATACAAAATAAATTTAAAAAAAAAAAAGATCGGCTTGTGTCAAGCTTCTTGAAAAATAATGAGCCATCTTTTCAGGAGCGGCATGCTGACCTGCTTGATGCTTATTTTTGTGAATGTTTTGAAAAAAGCATGGTTGGCCCTTCCATGGGTTTTAATAAAAATCCTTACGCCATAATTGCCCTGGGAGGCTATGGACGCCAGGAACAGTCTATTCACTCGGATGTTGACCTGCTTTTACTTTTTAAAAAAAATATTCCTCCAAAAGCCGAAGAATTGATCCGGGAAATCCTGTATCCCCTGTGGGACATTGGTCTGGATATCGGACATGCTACCAGAACGATCAAGGATTGCCTTACCCTCTCCGGAAATAATCTTGAAGTTTTAACATCACTCCTTGATGCAAGATTTATATGCGGCATGTCAAATCTTTATACAGAGATGCAGAGTCAATTACGGAAAAAAATTATTGATAAAAAAGTTAAAAAAATAACAACATGGCTTATTGAAAGCAACCAGGCAAGGCACCAAAATTTTGGTGATTCCACAGATTTGCTTGAACCGAATTTAAAAGATGGTCAGGGTGGTTTACGAGATTATCATACAATGCTTTGGATCTCTAAAATTAAATCCGGCCTAAAACAGGCCAGGGATATGGAAATTTATGGTTTTTTATCACACGACGAATTTCAGGACCAAAGTAAGGCTCTTGCCTTTATCTGGAAAGTAAGAAACTGGCTGCATTATCTTTCTGATCGAAAAAGCGATCAACTCTATTTTGAATCTCAAACAAAAATAGCAAATTTTTTAAATTTTAGAAAGGTTAATGGCCAGCAGCCGGTTGAAAGATTTTTAAGCGAGCTGCATGGACATATGGAATTGATAAAGCAGCAGCATCTCATGTTTATGTATGAACTCGGGTATATCAATGCATTGAAAAAAAGAAAAAAAAAACAGCCACCGCAAACAAACATTGATGGGCTTGAAATTATACGTGACAGACTTAATTGTTCTTCAACGAAGATTCTCCTCAACTCGCCCATTATTTTAATTAAAATTTTTGAAGAGAGTGCACGTCTCAAAATACCTTTAAGCGTTGAAGCAAAACGACTGGTTAAAGAATTCAGATATCTGATTGATGCTGAGTTCAGGTCTTCCAGGGAGGTCTTGAAATCTTTTGAACGTATCCTGCTCACGTTTGCGCCTACATTCAATGTACTCCATGAAATGCTGAACACCTCATTTATAGAAACCTATATTCCGGAAATAAAAGGAATCATCAACCGGATCCAGTATGACGAATATCACCTTTATCCAGTTGACAAACACTCATTACGCGTTGTCCAGACAATTAAAAAATTCAGTATAAAGAACGATACAACAAGCGATCCATTATGTTCAAATTTGTACGTCAAACTAAAAAATCCTCTACTACTGCTTTGGGCAGGACTGTTGCACGATATCGGCAAAGGTCAAATCGGTGCCGGGCATTCCAAACGAGGGGCAGTAATTGCGCGCGTAATTCTCAAGCGCATAGGTTATAAAGAAAAAGATATCGAAACAATAGCTTTTTTAATTGAGGAACATCTGTTTCTAATTAAAACAGCAACCCGCAGAGATATTTATGATGAAGAGACCGCCATATTCTGCGGAAGACGAATACAGGATACTGAGCGTTTAAAAATGTTGTACCTTCTGACTGTAGCAGACTCGATTTCCACAGGGCCAAAAGCATGGAACGACTGGACAGCATCACTTTTAAGAACTTTTTTTCTAAAAACGATTAATATTCTTGAGCACGGAGAGCTGGCAAGCAGTGAAGCAATAAAAATTGTGAACCGGAAAAAAGAAGAGATACTCTCTCTGGCTCCAATTGACGCTGACAGAAAAAAATTTGAAGATCTGTATAATGTCATGTCACCGAGATACCGTTTATATATGCCTGTTGAAGATATTCTGGGGCACGTGCGCCTTTACAAAAGTCTGGGAGATAATGATTTTGCATGGGATATAAAAAAGGCAGAAGAAGTTGATACAAGAACGATCACTATCTGTGCTAAAGACCAGCCAGGCTTATTCTCACAAATTGCCGGTATATTCACCGTAAATGATTTGGATATTTTAGGAGCGCAAGTATACACCTGGCGTAACAATACAGCGATAGATATTTTCAAGGTAAAAGCGCCTCTGGATAAAATTTTTGAAAATAAAAAATGGAAAAAAGTCGGGAAAGATCTGGAAGAGGCATTATCCGGCAGACTTGATTTTACAAACGATCTGCGCGTTAAAATGGATAAAAATCGTTCTGTAATGCTGAAAAAACCTGTTGCAATGCGCAGCAGACCCAACAGAATAAAAATAGATAACGACAGTTCCAGTTTTTTTACAATCATTGAAGTATTTAGTTATGATTTTACAGGATTGCTGTTCGGCATTACTGATGCTCTCTTTAACTGCGGCCTTGATATATGGATATCTAAAATTTCTACAAAGGTTGATCAGGTGGTTGATGTTTTTTATGTAAGAGATTTTGACGGATTCAAGGTCGACTCCCCTGAACAGGTGGGGGTAATTAAAAAAAGGATAGAAGAAGTATTGCCGGATTTACAAGGAACCGGGATAAAATAAAAAATTCAGGAGAGATAATATTTATGAAATTTAAATCTATAATTTTAACAGCTATTGCAATACTGACACCTTTTTCTTTAGCTTTTGCTGAAAATGATGTATTAAACTCTGGTGATACTGCGTGGATAATGGTATCAACAGCGCTCGTGATGGTGATGACACCTGCGGGGCTTGCTCTTTTTTACGGTGGAATGTCAAGATATAAAAATCTTTTAAATACAATTGCAATGACTTTTGTTGCATACTGCCTGGTCAGTGTTATCTGGATCATGTGGGGTTATGCTCTTGCATTCGGCCCGGATAAAGCCGGTTTTATAGGCGGCCTTGATAACATTTTTTTAAACGGTCTTAGTGTTAACAGTATAGAAGGAACAATACCTTCCTATGTCTTTATTCTATTTCAAATGACATTTGCCTGCATTACTGTCGCCCTTATACTCGGCTCCATAGTTGATAGAATGAAATTTTCATCATGGATTGTTTTTACTATTTTATGGGTAACATGCATCTACTGTCCCATAGCACATTGGGTCTGGGGCGGCGGATGGATGTCTGAGATGAATGCTCTTGATTTTGCAGGAGGAACTGTTGTACATATAAATGCAGGTGTTGCAGGACTAGTCCTTGCCATTATCCTTGGGAAACGTATTGGATATGGCAAAGAAGCCATGTTTCCGTCCAGTGTGGCATTAACCGCTCTTGGCGCAGCACTTTTGTGGTTCGGATGGTTCGGATTCAACGCAGGCAGTCAACTTGCCGCTGACGGCATAGCTGCTTCCGCTTTTTTGGTGACTAATACTTCTGCAGCTATTGCAGCGCTTGCATGGATGTTCGCAGAGTGGTATCATACAAAAAAGCCTACGCTTTTAGGTATTGCGTCAGGGGTAGTTGCCGGTCTTGTTGCCATAACGCCGGCAGCAGGATTTGTTAATATGCAGGCAGCTTTGATAATTGGTCTGGTTGCAGGAGTATTCGGTTTTTATTCTGTTGCAGTACTCAAACACAAGTTGGGTTATGATGATTCACTTGATGCATTTGGAGTTCACGGCATGTGCGGGGCATGGGGCGCGCTGGCAACCGGACTTTTTGCAAATCCTGCTATTACCGAAGGAGCTGCAGGTCTTTTTTATGGAAATCCAAAACAGCTATGGATTCAGATTATTTCTATCGCAGCGACTGCTGCTTATACGGCTGTAGGCACAATTATAGTAATTTATGTAACCCGTTTTCTAACAGGAGGCCTGAGAGTCGATGCAGAGAGCGAAGTAAGCGGACTTGATAATGCACTTCACGGGGAAAGAGCTTTTGAGATAACTTTTTAGTTATTTCGTCCACGTTCCTTATGATTCAAAATTTATTAGGAGGCACAATAATGAAAAAGGTTGAAGCTATTATCAAACCTTTCAAACTGGATGATGTAAAAGAAGCGCTGAATGAGATCGGAATACAGGGTATGACTATATCCGAAGTAAAAGGTTACGGCAGGCAAAAAGGACACAAAGAGATTTATCGGGGAGCGGAATATGTAGTCGACTTTATCCCAAAAATTAAAATTGAAATTATTATTGATGCTTCTGTGGCAGACCAGGTTGTGGCAACAATTCAAAAAGCGGCAAATACAGGAAAAATTGGCGATGGAAAAATTTTTGTTCTTCCCGTAGACAATGTTTTAAGAGTTCGAACAGGTGAAACAGGCAAGGCTGCAATATAAGGAACGGGGAAGTAATTCGTCCCCGTTCCTAAATCAGGAGAGTAGATGATTGATTCAGGTGCAACAGCATGGATGCTCACCGCAACCGCCCTGGTACTTCTAATGATACCTGGGCTGGCTATGTTTTACGGTGGGCTTGTAAGAACAAAGAATGTCCTGGGAACAATGATGCACAGTTTTGTTGCCATAGCTGTAATAGGTGTTTTATGGGTGGTTTGCGGTTATTCACTGGCGTTCGGGAAGAGTATTCTGGGTGGTTTTTGTGGCTGGAATAATGATTATTTTTTTTTACAAGGCATTGACAATACAATTACAAATGGTGTCCCTGAATATGTTTTGGCAATGTTTCAGGGTAAATTCGCCATTATTACACCTGCGCTGATTAGCGGCGCACTTGCAGAAAGGGTTTCCTTTCGAGGTTATATTCTTTTTATTATTGCATGGTTTTTGTTAATTTATTGCCCCCTTTGTCATTGGATATGGGCTTCAGATGGATGGCTTTTTAATGCAGGAGCATCAGGGGTAATAGATTTGGCAGGAGGTTTGGTAATACACGTATCAGCAGGAACCAGTGCGCTGGTACTTGCCATTCTTTTAGGTAAAAGACGAGGCTACCCAAAAACAGCAATGCATCCCAACAACCTTGTTATGACTATGATTGGCGCAGGACTTTTATGGGTTGGCTGGTTCGGTTTTAATGCCGGTTCAACTGTTCAAAGTGGTTTGGATACTGCGCGCGCTCTTACAATGACCCAGGTATCAGCAGCAAGTGGAGCCTTGACCTGGCTCATAATTGAAGCCATTATATTCCGCAAGGGAACATCCCTTGGTTTTGTCTCCGGAATACTGGCAGGCCTGGTTGTAATTACACCTGCCGCCGGTGTTGTGCAGCCTGCCGGCGCAATCCTTTTAGGAGCTTTATCATCTATTGCCTGTTTTTATGCGCTTCGGGCAAAAATAAAACTGGGCTATGATGACAGCCTGGATTGTTTTGGAATACATGGTATCGGCAGCGGCCTGGGAGTTCTTCTTTTATCATTTTTTATTCGTTCAAGCTGGATGGAGAGCGCTGCTAAAGCAGCAGGCGGCCATTGGTCAGTCATGAATCAATTTCTTATACAGCTTCAAGGCATGGGTACGACCATAGCCTTTGCTGCTGTAGGCTCATTTGTGATCTACTTTGTTGTCGAAAAAAGTATTGGTTTCAGAATAGATGAGCATCAAGAGATGGAAGGGCTTGATAAATCACTGCATGGAGAACAAGGATACGGGTTTGTATAGACTGTCACATAATTAATTTCACAAGGCCAGAGGGAGGAAGGCGTATTGTAATACTCCGACGACCGATAATGCAGTGAAATTATTTATGTGACAGTCTATATCTTCTGATCTTGTTGGGTAACATAACTCATTGTTAAAAAATACAATTATTACCTGTTCCGACAAATTTTTTGTTTATTTATGGTGATCAGGATTATTGATGGAGAAACTCTCATTACATCTTTTTCTTGTTTGGTATGAAAAAAAATAATGAATTCAATTTTATGAAACAAAAAATTTTATATAAAAATTTTGTTACAGTATTTTGCATCGACATCCTTATTCTGGTTTCCTCTGTTTATGCCGCTTATTTATTACGTTTTGATTTCAATATTCCTGATTCTATGCTGGAGATGTCTTTAAAAATTTTACCTATTCTCCTTTTGATCAAAATTATATGTTTCTATTTTTTTGATCTTTACCGAGGTATGTGGCGCTATACAAGTCTTGAAGACCTTCTGAATATCATCAAGGCATCCACTGTCAGTACTCTTTTAATTATTACTTATATTTTGTACAGCAATCGTTTCATGGGAGTTCCCCGTTCTGTTTTTATTATTGACTGGGGCTTTACGGTTTTATTGATTTCAGGATTTCGCTTAATTGTGCGCTTCTATTTTGAGTATTTCACAGGAGACGGCTTTGGA
>Ga0209633_10005793_pt1 | contig 10742 bp, 10 predicted proteins | sample Cruoilmetagenom1_FD_187290 | JGI IMG/M metagenome (GOLD analysis project Ga0209633, IMG submission 187290) | Oil polluted marine microbial communities from Coal Oil Point, Santa Barbara, California, USA - Sample 1 (SPAdes) (version 2) | ecosystem: Environmental > Aquatic > Marine > Oil seeps ... | reverse complement strand
CAGGGTCGCGATAGATCCAGACCCCACTCGGGATCCCCAGCTTCGCATGCCGTTCCGGTGGCGGCGGCGCATCGGCCGGGACAGGGACTACGATGGACCATGTAGTGTTATTCATCGATCTGGTTCCCAAGTTCGGCAGCCAGGCGCCGCGCGGCCTCCCCTTGGCTGCAGGTGTCGAGGTAGGCGATCAGGCTGACCGGGTCGCTGCCCCCGTCCCCGGTCGCAAAGTCGGCCCAACGGCCGGTGCGGATGTTGATCTTGAAGCTGCCCGGGCAGCGGTCGTTGCGTGTGGGATTGCGGGCAATGAACTCGCCGCCGATCATGCGTCCATCCGGCAGCCGACGCCGCAGGACGGCGGGCAGATCCGCGAGCGCGGCGCGGTTGACTCGCGCAAAGTCGATCCGCCCGGTGCCGCCCGACCTATCCGCGGTCATGGCGGCCTCCCGCATGCGGCTGGCCGGGGTCGGACGTACTCACGCGCCGTCGGTCCGCGATCCACGCGTCGATATCGCCGCGCCGATAGCGCACCGCCTTGCGCGTGACCGCGATGAAGGCCGGCCCGCCCCCGCGCAAGCGGAGGGTCTCGAGGGTTCGCGAACTAAGGCCGAGCAGGAAGGCCGCCTCGGCCGTACGGATCAGCGCATCCGGATGCTCGGGGATCGGCCGGCCGCCAGGCTCCTCGAAAGGCGGAATGGTGGAAACCTGTGAATTTGAGATCCTCATGTTCACCCTCAATTTTTGCCGTCAAGAGGGTGATCATGCGCCGGACTCTAGGATCCAATCAGCCGGCAAAGGCCGGAATTAATTGCCGGCCCTATTCAAAATTTCATGGCACCAGGACCGGACCTTCTCACGAATTGTGCTTTCTGAGGGATGATCACCAGCGGTCTCGATAAACCAGTCCGCCACAAGCCGCTCTATATCGGCCTGAGTTTCCGGCAATCCATCCGGCAAGTTCGCGATTTTAAGTAGGTGAGCCATCGCACCATCCCAAGCCCACATCGGCTTTCGGCCGGGTGACCCCTTTACTCGTGCATTGGCTTCATCTTTGTTGCTCTGGTTCCGAATTCGGCTTTCCGAATAAACCCAAACCTCGATCCATTTATCCTGAAAGCAGACCTCATCCCCGCACGCAGGTGAGAATTGGACGGCACTCAATATCCCGGACAGCACATCTTCGGATACCAGCTTTACAGCGCCAGATGGAGAGTCAGGAGGCAGACCCAGGGCGATCCGGCCACCTTCGACGTCGGCTCTCAGGCGTTCGCGCAATCGCCTTACGGCATCAAGATGCAATCCGCGCTTATGCTCCTCCTCAGGCGTCAGCGCCTCGCCCAAGACATCCGGAACCCAATTGGCATCGATCGCGGCCGCGGCCTTCGGCTCCCGCAATTTCGCCCATTCGGTCAGCTTGAGGCCACGGTCCAATTTCGCCTGGAATTCGAGCTGCAAATCGCGCCAGGTCACAACGTTCTCTTTGCGGTAGAAGAGCACTCGATGCCAAGTCCGCCCGCCCCCCTCTTCCACGAATTTCACGCCGCCTTTTTCGGGTTTCTTGGATAGCCAACCCCATTCGTCGCGTGGCACTTCCTGCGTGGGCTCGGCCAGCGACCCGGGGTGACCGACAGCGATCACATCGCCCGTTGTTTCGACCAGTCTCCAGAATTTTCCCAACAAGTCAGCATGGAGTTTTTCGACGGAATATTTCGTCGCCTTGTCATCGCGGAATACTTGATTAACGGCCTCAACCGGGATGATACGAATTCGAGGCCTTTTGGACCCAGCGCGGGCCCGGTCGTATTCGGCCAGGAGTTCAGGATCGGAAAATTCCCGTACGGCTTTCGCGTGCGGCAGCCCTCCTGGCGGTCGATCATCGTCGGACATGCGCACCTCCTCACCAGGCGCCCCTCACGACAGGAAAGAAGAACGCGGCAAACCGGGCGTGAGGACCCCAGTTTTCGGGTGCGACCCTAGCCGCGCCATGTTGGAATCTATGCGATTCGCCTGTCAATACGAAGCCCGCCCAAGTGCGCAGGCCAAGACTTGAGCCTGATGGTGGCGATCTCTTGCTCGATCGCCTGGATCGTAGCGTTGCCCTTCAGGACCCCCGCCGCTTCATCCGTCCTGATGCGCTAGAAGCCGGTCCGGTCATGCCGAACAGCATAGAGAGCGCCGACCGGAAAGCCGGGGATATCGGCCTTGCCACTGTTGCAGACAGGCGCATCGGCGTTTTCGCCGTGCCAATGTCTTGATCCAGCAACCCTAGCCGGACGTCAACCGCGTGCCTCGCGCCCAGTCGCCGCACACGGGAGTCGTGGACGGCACCCATTTCGCCCTTGGCTACAGCGGCTCCGACATCACCATTGCGCTATTACGTGTTCGGCATGATTCCGGCGCCTGGCGAGCACGATGATGAGAAAACCAAGGCTCGTTATGAGGTCATTCGTTCGGGACAATCGAACGGCATCGGCGGCGACACAAAGTACGGCTACCAAGATAACCTTTTTGGCAGTGTTTGCGAGACTTTCAAGTCGTTCAGGGGCACCCGGTCGACCGCGCCAGGATCATTCTGCACCGCGGTCTATTCGAGGATACTGTGCAGTTCGCACCCGGCGACCGAATCGCTTTGGCGCATCTCGATTGCGACTGGTACGATCCGGTGAAGTTGTATCTGGAGCGGACCGCTGAGGTGCTCAGCCCCGGCGGCCTCATGATCCTGGAAGACTACAACGACTATGACGGGTGCCGGAAGGCCGCGGACAAGTTCCTCGCCGCAAACTCACCGTACGAGCTGGTACGGAGCATGCCGCACGCAATCATCCGAAGGGGCTAGTGAATTGAGGTATTCGGAGGGTTTCCGAATGCGTCGGCTTGAGTCATGTTCTGCGTATCAGAGTCCGTCCGGAAAGTTCATGAAGGAGCACAGTACCACGTAGGACTTCTCAGCATGTTGAAGAATACGAAGTTTGCGGCGAATCTAGTGCTGATCGTTGGCCATCGAACACATCCTCCTTCTCCTCATGGGAGATTATCGAAGATGTCTTGCAGGTACGTACATATCTACACCCTCTGCTTGTGAGGCAGTTCACTCAAAGAGTTCAGGGCCGACAGACTCAGGAACCAAAGAAGACCACCGAGACAGGCAACTGCCAGGGGAATCGAACCCCCACCCATCAGACCTGTCAGGCTAAGCCCGCATCGCGCATTATACCACCGCGGGAGCTTTCGTTCGACTAACCGGCCAACGCGGGCTCTTCCGCTCGATATCTTGGCTACCGGCCGGACCGCTTGTGCATATGTTGAGATCGTACATGGCCCGCATTCGGCGATTCTGCTAGTCTGTCGACGAATCGACAATTCTACAAGAGGCAGGGCCATGGCATCAAAACAGCAACCATCCGGCGCATCCAAGGACGACAGCCAGGTCGTGGGGTTCCGTATCCCTCAGCTCCTTGCGCGCGACGTGAAGGCCGAAGCCGGCAAGCGCGGCCTGAAACTCAACCAGCTCTTCGCTGAAATGTGGGAGCTATACAGGAAGCAAAAACTCAAGAAGGCCTCGTGACGGTACTATTGACTGACAAAATAGAAATAAGAACGGGAAATCGAAATGGGCGTAAACCTTGACAAGCCCCAGCAATGGAAAGCCGACATCGCCCAGTCAGTCGATATGTACAATGACTGGTTCATGAATTTCGCGCCCAAAGCGTTTCGTGAGACCCGCATCCAGACTACGAAGGACGTTGAATCCACATTGCGGTCTACGGACAACCTCACGAACATCCAGTCTGACATCCTGCGCCGTCACCCCGACGCCCTGCCTACCCTTCGCATGTCCACCTGTCCGCCGATTGCGATGGACCGCCTGATCGGCCTCGCCAAGGTGCCCAGCAGTATGGTCAAGCGCATGGAGAACGAGAAGAAGCTTCCAGTGCGCATGGGCCGTGCCCAGATTGACGAGGAACTGCGCAAGATCGCGGCGATCATAGAGAAAATGGCCGATCCCGACATTTTTGTCTGGCTGGGCCGGGCCGAGGCGGCAACCGAGGCCGAGATCCATCGTGCCGCCACGATCGTTGCCGACCGTCTTTGCGGGGCGGTTGCCAACCCCATCATCCGTAATGCCCAGGAAAAGCGGCAGCTCGCGGCTATTGCCGCTTGGCTTGAGCCGCGCGGTTATCGCCAGATCGCGGCCGGCGAAGGAATGAAATTCGATGCCATGCCGCCTGGCACATTCAGCTTTCGCATGAATGTGCCGGCCCGACGCGAAGATGGCGAGACCGTCAACATCCCGGTCGATACCGTCATCAAACCCAAAGATGGAGCCGCAGACGATTTGCCACTCTTTTTCGAAGCCAAGTCGGCAGGCGATTTCACGAATGTCAATAAACGGCGCAAGGAAGAGGCCGTGAAGATGACGCAGCTTCGCAATACTTACGGCGCCAATGTGCATTTCAACCTGTTCCTTTGCGGGTATTTCGATAGCGGCTATCTCGGCTATGAGGCGGCCGAAGGCATCGATTGGGTATGGGAGCACCGCATCGACGACCTCGAACAGTTCGGGCTATGACCATGACGGCAGGACGCACATATGAAGCCCGCCGCCTTGCCTTGCAGGCAGACCTCGACGCGGAAAAGACGCCCGAACAGCGGAACGTGATGGGACAGTTTGCTACGCCGACGGCGCTGGCAAAGGACATTCTGGCTTACGCGGTAAGCCTGCTTCCCCATGAGGCGCCGATTCGATTCCTTGATCCCGGTATCGGTACGGGCTCGTTCTATTCGGCTTTGCGCGCGAGTGCTCCTGCCTGCCGCATCAAGGCCGCGGAAGGATTCGAGCTTGATCCCCATTACGGTCTGCCGGCACAGCAACTATGGGCGAAAACGCCGCTCAATATCCATATGGCCGACTTCACCACAGCCGTGCCGCCGCAAGAGGACCGCGACCGATTCAATCTCCTGATCTGTAATCCGCCCTATGTGCGGCACCACCACATTGTCAATGGCGAGAAAGTGCGCCTACAGGACGCCTCGGAAGAAGCCTGCGGCGTTCGTATCGCCGGTCTTGCCGGACTCTATTGCTATTTTCTCGCCTTATCCCACTCCTGGATGAGCGAAGGTGGCATTGCCGGCTGGCTTATCCCGAGCGAGTTTATGGATGTTAATTATGGCCGGGCGGTGAAACGCTATTTGCTGAGCAAGGTCAATCTGCTGCGCATTCACCGCTTCGATCCCAATGATGTGCAGTTCGGCGATGCGCTGGTTTCATCCGCCATTGTCTTCTTCCGCAAGGAGTCCCCGCCCGCCGATCATCAGGTCCAATTTACTTTCGGCGGCATGCTTGCCGATCCGAAGATCAGCCGCCGCATCCCGGCAGAGGAATTGAAGAAGGAAAACAAATGGACCCGGTTCCCCGTTTCGGAAATCAGGGAACAGCATACCGGCGTGACGCTTGGCGACCTGTTCAGGATCAAACGCGGTCTGGCGACGGGCGATAACCGGTTTTTCATTCTCACCCGTGAGCAGATCGAGCAGCACGAACTGCCGTGGGAGTTTTTCAAACCAATCCTTCCCAGCACGCGCTATCTGGAAGGCGACCACATCAAGGCCGACGCGCAGGGTAATCCCATCCTTGCACGCCAGCTCTTCCTGCTTGATTGCCGCCTGCCCGAAGAGGTCGTCAAAGACAGTTATCCGAAGCTATGGGCCTATCTACAGACTGGTAAGCCTGATGTCGCCGAGCGTTATCTCTGCCGTTACCGCAAGCCGTGGTACAGCCAGGAAGACCGGCCCCCGGTGCCGTTTATCTGCACCTATCTGGGCCGCAGCGACAAGAAGAATGGCCGTCCGTTCCGATTCATCTGGAATGAATCGCAGGCGACCGCGGCCAATGTCTATCTTTTGCTTTATCCCAAGCCGGCGCTTGCCCGCGCCCTTGCGGCCGACAAGAGCCTCGCCCGGAAAATCTGGACCTGGCTCAACAGCATCAAGGCCGAAGAGCTGCTGGGCCACGGCCGTGTCTATGGTGGCGGCTTGCACAAGCTTGAGCCTAAGGAATTGGCCAGTGTTCCGGCGGATGAAATTGCGCACCTTGCCGGTATTGCGCTCGCACCGCCGCAAGAGCAGGGCGATCTCTTTGTCGAGGAAGTCGCGTGAGTGGAGAACTGAGCAATCTGGCAGCCTTGAATGGATTTTTCACGGAGCGGGCCGGGCATATGGCCGCGGAGGCTGCCAAAAATTAGTAATTAATGGAGGGCCGTCTACGTTTGACGGTGGATCAATCGGGGGCATATGCAATTAAGAAACCTCCAACTCGTCAATTTTCGCTCGTTCTCGGATGAAGCGGTTTCATTCGAGAAGAAGTTGACTGTGCTTGTTGGAGAAAATAATGGCGGCAAGAGTAATCTAATCGATGCGATCCGGCTGATATCGGCACCGCTCGGCGGCCGCCGCGACATTTATTGCGAACAGACCGATATACGTTTTGGCAGTGTCGAACCAGGTTTCGAGATCACAGCGACCTTTTCACCTCTAACGCCCGCGCAGCAGGGCAGGCTTCTCTCAGCTACGACTGACGATACGCTGAACGAGGCCCGCTTCGGACTGACATACGATCCATCCGGCAAGGGCTCTTACATCAGGCCCACACTCTGGGCGGGCCGTTTCAAAACGGCCCCTGAGCCCGGCTGCCATGAAATGATCCGGCACGTCTACTTACCGCCATTGCGGGATGCCAAACGGGCCTTGGCGTCAGGCAATCCGACCCGCATCTATGCCTTGCTGGATCATTTTCTCGAAGGTCGCGACCCGGATGACGTGGCAAGGAACCTTGCCCGCCCCGCCACCGACGACATCCTCACCAACGTCGGCACCGCCGTGAATTCAGGGCTGAAGGCCCTGACCACCGGCGTCCGCCAGCAAAGCACCGCGCTGGGGTTTAATACCGACGAGAAGTTAATCCATATCGCCCGCGATCTTCGCTTCAAGCTCGCCGATCACGGCATAACGCCCGAGGACCTCCAGTACTCCGGTCACGGTTTTGCCAACCTGCTCTACCTAGCCACAATTGCAGTGGAGCTGGAGAAGGTCGATGACGCGGAGCTGACCTTATTTCTGGTCGAAGAACCCGAGGCGCACCTTCATCCGCAGCTTCAGGCGGCCGTCCTGAATTTCCTGGAAGAGCGCGCCGAACAATCCCATAAACCCAAGCCCGACCCTGACGCGCCGGCCGGGAACATCCAGATTCTTGTCGCCACGCACTCGCCCAATCTTTCGGCATGGGTTTCGAACGAGAATCTTGTATTCATGCGGTCCATCTTGCCGGTGACCGAAGCTCGTGCACCCGATTCCGAAGTCCCGGCAGAGGGGGCAGCGGAATCCACCGGTGATAACGGCGCATCGCCAGCGGGTTCACAGGAAAGTTCCAACGAAGCTGAAGCCGGCCGGGGGCCGGGACCGTCCCGCCGGGAGACGCGCTGCATTCCGATTGCAAAGCTGGGCCTTACCGAGCGGGAACGGCGCAAAATCGACCGCTATCTTGACGTTACCAAATCCGCTCTTCTTTTTGGCGGACGCGTATTGCTTGTCGAAGGCATTGCCGAAGCGCTGTTACTACCGATCATCGCCAAACAGTATGTGCTCAAGGACAAGCAGGACTCTCTCCGCATCTTCCGGTCTGCCGTGTTTGTCCCGATCGACGGTACGGACTTTATGCCCTACGCAAAGGTTTTGCTAACACCGTTCAACGGCGCCCGCATCGCCGACAGGCTTGTGATCCTCACTGACGGCGACAAAACCGTAGCAGGTGAAGGGCAGGACCCTCCGGGCAACCGCCGCAAGACAGAACTTGCGGCACTGGCTGTGGCGGCTGGCGCCTCACCAATCCTTGATGTGGTCGTGAATACCTACTCGCTTGAACCCGAGCTTGTCGGCGCCGGGAACGCCCCGCTCTTGAAGACGGTGTATTTGACACTGCACCCGCAGTCCGAAGTGAAATGGGATGCGGCCATCAGCAAGGCTGGTGACGAGCAGGCCCGCGCTATCCAGGACCTGTTCAGCGATACCCGTAAAGGGGATTTTGCACACGTCCTGGCCGACAAAATCGCAGCAGGGGCAAGCTTCATTGTGCCGCCTTACATACGGCAGGCCATTGAGGCGCTGGTGCGATGAGGGCAGCTTCTTTCACCCCGACGCCCGAGCAACGGGCGACTATCTGCCACGAAGGCCCGGCCTTTATAAGCGCCTGTCCCGGTGCAGGAAAAACGCGGGTCATGGTTGAACGGGCCTGCCGCCTTTTTCGGGATGTGCCGCCCGGCCGCGGCGTTGCTTTCCTCTCCTTTACCAAAGCGGCTATCTCGGAACTGGAAGCGCGGCTCAGGCAAAGGGCGGTCCTGCCGACGCCGGTTTATCCGAGCTTCATCGGGACATTCGACAGCTTTGTCTGGCAGTTTCTCATTGCGCCGTTCGGTGCTGCCGCCCCCGATGTTCGGCCGCGCCTCACTCCCGACATCGATCAGCTCGGCGTGACACCGTTTGACGGTGCCCAGTCTCTCCCCCTGTCATGTTTTGATCCATCGTCGGGCGAGATAGATCACGCCGCCGCCAAACGCACCGGCTTTGACCCGGCGACGAAACAGGATTTTCACCTTCGCGCATACAAAACGGCTGCGGCAACTCTCCGATCTCGCTTTCGCCAGCAAGGTCAGCTCGGCTTCGACGAAGCGAGAGCCCTGGCTCTTGAGCGCCTTGGCGATACAGCCCTCTCAGCACGTCTTGCCTGCGCATTGTCGGGCAGATTTCGTGAAGTGATTGTCGATGAGGCGCAGGACTGCAACCCGGATGACTTGAACATCATTGCATGGCTCCGGGATGCCGGATTGCCCGTGAAAATTATTTGCGATCCCTATCAATCGATTTATCAGTTTCGCGGGGGCGTGACCGACGAGCTTTTCGCTTTCAGGGATCAATTTGACGAAAGAGACCGCCAAAAGCTTTCAGGCAACTTTCGCTCTACCCGAACCATATGCCAGGCGATCTCGCGGCTGCGTCCGCCATCGGGCGGGGCGCAGCCGGATGAGGCGCTCGGCGAGTACAAGGACCTGCCTCATGTGGTTCATGTCCTGTCCTATCGGGGCCGGGCGGTCCCGTCTTCAATCGGAATCCGCTTCTCCGAACTGGTTCGCGCACACGGCGAGGATATTTCAGCTTGTCCCGTCGTTGCCGCCACGAGAGCCAGCTGTGCAGCCGCCGTGGGGAAGCCGGCCGGCGGCGGTGGTGGCGCGACGACGTTACGCCTTGCCGAAGCGACGTTGAATTTCCATTTCGCGCCGCGTTTCAACCAGATGAAAGCGGCCATGGAAGCCGTTCACCGGATTCTCCTTGAAATACAGGGGGCTTTGTCCGCCTGCTCCTACCATCAATATCTTCAGGAGCACGAGATTGAGCCGTTGAGCTGGCGGCCCCAGGTCATCAGTATTCTCCGCGACCTGAAATTCGATCCCGACCGATTCACCGACGCCCGCGCATGGCATGACCATGCCAAAGCTCTTATTGCGCGGCACGTGAGTCTGGAGCCGGGAGCGACGATCGGGCAAAAACTCAGATGGAATGCCGGGATTGAGCCTGTGCTCTCGGCTTCATCAACAGGGGAGGCAGCGGCGCACACGATTCATTCGGTCAAGGGTATGGAGTTCTCGGCTGTCTGTGTTGTAACGACAGCCAAAACGCTTGGCGGTATCCTGGACTTCCTGGAAAGCGGCAGCCCGGTCGAGACAGCCGAGGATGCGCGCGAGCTGTATGTTGCGGCCTCAAGGGCACAGAAGCTGCTTGTTTTTGCCGTGCCGGGAAATCAGGCCGATCGCTTCTGTTCACATCTCGGTGGTCACGGCGCAGCCGTAACATTAATCGGGATCTGAGCAGGGCTGAGCTTATGGACGACAACGACGATTATGAAGAATACGACGATCAGCCGCGTTATCAGGCGCCGTCTGAAATCGACCCGTCCGCGCTCCGGCAGGCGCTCTGCAAGCTGAATCTACTCGGGGACGACCCGTACCTGCGCATGCAGGCCTTTAATCTTGCCATTGTCGATAAATTCCTCATGGAGCTTGAATCCCAACTTCTGCAAAAGCTCGTAGATGAGGAGCGAACGCCACTCCCGGAAGCCGCCTTCCTCTCCGCGCAATCGCAGATGTGGATTTTTGCCGCCTATGAGCTTATGCGGACCTGGCGGCAGCGTGCCCGCGATATGATCAAATGGGCCGAATCCGGCGGGCTTGAGCAGAAGCTCGCTGCGCTTAAGAAGGAGCAAGGATATCAGCATTTCGGGCGACTGTACCGCGCCGGCCAAATCAAGGCCGTGCTGGCCGATCCGGACCGCGTGAGCGCGATACAACGCGATCTGAAGCGCGCGCACATGCTTTTCGCGCGCCTTGAAGCGATCCGGATTTCTCTGGCCAAGCACGAGGTACGGAAGAGAAAGAATTCGGTTGCGTTGCGGCCGGGGTACGGGTGGATCAATCGCTGGTGTGGCGCACTTGATTACGAGATCGAGGACGGCCGCTACAGCATGGGCGATATCAATCGCCGTGATATCGCCGATGAAATCCGGATGCTTCTCGCAGACGACTATGTTCCGAGCGATGAGGACATCGCTTCATTCGAACAATTTATGCGTGGCCCTTCCGATGACCGCGCCTAATCCGAAGAAACAGAAAGACGGCTGGGCGGCGCTCGATCGCATTTTT
>Ga0209633_10005791_pt1 | contig 10746 bp, 9 predicted proteins | sample Cruoilmetagenom1_FD_187290 | JGI IMG/M metagenome (GOLD analysis project Ga0209633, IMG submission 187290) | Oil polluted marine microbial communities from Coal Oil Point, Santa Barbara, California, USA - Sample 1 (SPAdes) (version 2) | ecosystem: Environmental > Aquatic > Marine > Oil seeps ... | reverse complement strand
TATCGGATCATCTAGGTTATGAAAAACACTCACCCGAAGGTAACAATAGTGGAAATAATCGTAATGGTAAAACATACAAAACCATCAGAACTGATCAAGGTGAAATTGATATAAAAATTCCCCGTGATCGTCAATCTTCCTTTGATCCAGTCGTAGTCAAAAAGTATGAGAAAACACTTGGACCAATTGAAGATAAAATTATATCTATGTATGCTAAAGGAATGACAACAAGAGATATTCAGTCTCATGTAGAAGAGATTTATGGATTGGAAGTTTCCCCCACAACAATATCAAATATTACCAATTCAATAGTGATTCATGCAAAAGAGTGGCAGTCCCGTCCACTTTCAGAAATCTACCCAATAGTATTCTTTGATGCTATTCATTACAAAGTTCGAGAAGATGGGAAAGTAGTATCTAAAGCAGCCTATACGTGTTTAGCTATTGATTTAGATGGACATAAAGATATGCTTGGTATTTGGGTTGGTGAGGCTGAAGGTGCTAATTATTGGCTTGGAGTTTTGACAGAACTTAAGAATCGAGGAGTCCAAGATATACTTATTTCTGCGGTTGATGGTCTTAAAGGTTTTCCAGATGCAATTGAATCTGTCTTCCCCGGTTGTGAAGTTCAACAATGTATTATTCATCAAATAAGAAATACTATCAGATATGTTGCTTCTAAGAATCAGAAAGAATTTATGAAAGATTTGAAAACTATTTACACTGCTCCAACCGAAGAAGCTGGATTGCTTCAGCTTGATAAACTTGAAGAAAAATGGGGTAAAAAATATCCTTATCCCATTAACTCTTGGAGAAATAATTGGAATAATCTAGCTGTGTTTTTTAAGTATCCCGAAGAAATTAGGAGAATGATTTATACGACTAATGCTGTGGAAAACTTACATCGTCAATTTAGAAAAGTTACAAAAAACAGAGCTCTTTTTCCTAATAACGATTCTCTTACTAAAATGTTATATTTAGCTTATAGAGATATTTCTAAAAAGTGGATTATGCCAGTTAAAAATTGGGCGTTTATTTTTTCTCAATTATCTGTTAAATTTGATGATCGACTTAAGCCGTTTATCTAAATAATCTAAAACCCATTTACACAAATTATTTTACAGTCTCGATTTTCTTACTTTTCTTCTTCTTCCACAATTTCTTTAATAATTACTTTTTTATGTTTTTCCCCATCCTTCATATGTTTTTTAACTATTACTTTATGCTTTTCATTATCCATTCCGTCTAAAAATTTATCAGCTTCATCTCCCTCATAAACCTCAACTGTTTCCTTACCGTCCTTTGTCGTTTTGATAGTTACTTTTTTTACTCCGTCTTCAATTTTAACATCAATCTTTTTTTCAATATTTTTTGCATCAAAATCTTCACTGTGAATCCAAACATTATCTCCATCAGAATCAAAATCTGAATCTGAATCTATATTTATGTTAATAGAATGTTCATCTTCCATTTTTTCTAAATATTCATCGGCTTCTTTACCTTTGTAGGTTTCTACTTTTTCTTCGCCATCTTCATTAGTTGTAACTGTTATTTCCTTCTCACCATTTTCGTTATCCACTTCAACTTTAATAATTTTCTTTCCATCAATAATGTCAATATCATCTTCGTCATTCAAAGACATCATCACTTTATTTGCTTTGCCTTGATGTTTGATTTTTCGCGTTTTGCCGTCTTTGGATTTAAACACCATTACATTGTCACCATCAAGATGATGCACATCTCCATCTTCAGAAATGAATTTTAATTCTTTGTGCAAAGTTCTTGATTTCATTTTTTCATAAAGTTCTTTTACATCCTTACCTTCAAATTTTACATCGCCTTCTGAAGTAGTAATTGTAATAGAGTTAATATCACCTTTAATGTTTTTTATTTTGTCCTTCAATGTCTTGTCTGATTGTGCAACCAAAAGACCAACAGCAAGAAACATTATCATTAGTTGTAATGTTAAAATGTTTGTTCTCATTTTATTTCTCCTTTATCTCGGCGTAATGTTTTTGATGAAGCCGGATTGTTATGGCTTAGTGTTTTTACTAAACCGATTTTTTGTTATTTACGTATTGAATGTAAAATGTTGTACATCAAAGATAAAATAAAGTGCCTTGCAAAGATGTTAAATTGAAGTTAATAAATGTTAAAAAATGTTAATTTTTTGAATTTTGGAACTTAGAACATTAGTTTTGAAGATATGAAAGAAAAGTCAGTTAAAATAATTGTAACATTAATTACTCTTGCAGTTTTTGGGTTGATCGCAATTCAGTTCTATTGGATCACAAACTCAATTGAACTTGAAGAGAAAATATTTAACAAGAATGTGGGATTAGCAATTTCTAATGTTGTAAAAACTTGGATAAAAAAGAAACTGCAAAAGTTTTATTGGATAATTTAGGAAAAACTGAACACCAACAAGTTACCGTAAATGTTGAATCAAATGAAAATATTGAAGAAAACCATGTTATAAAAAAAAGTATTCGTTCGTAAAAGTGGCAACCCAGTTCAGCAAAATATTGATTATGATATTAGCGTAATAAGTAACAATGATAGTACACCCAAAAAGTTAAAAGTAATTTCAAAAAATAACTCAACGTCTGTTAAACTTGATAGTAATGTTTTTGTTTGGACCAGCGACACAGATACGCTAATTTCTAACAAAACCAAAATTATTGAAAATGTTTTTGATGAACTTTTAATTCACGTAAAAGAAGAAAATATACTTAGCCGAATAAGTCAAAAAAACATAAAAAAAAGTTTAAAAAATGAACTTAATAAATTTGGAATTTCAATACCGTTTAACTTTGCAATTCAGATTGCCAATAAAGATTCTATCCTTTTTAGTAATAATAAAACTGCGATTTCTCAACTAAAATCCTCAGAGTATAAAGCGAAGTTATTTCCAAGTGATGTTTTCTCTCAATCAAATTATTTGTTAGTGAATTTTCCAGACAAAACTAATTTCATATTTAAGTCAAACTGGTTTGTGCTAATGATATCAGCACTTTTAACAGTTTTAATTATTTCCCTTTTCTTTGTGACAATAAAAATGTTATTAAAACAAAAAAAGGTAACCGAAGTAAAAAATGATTTACTAAATAATATTACTCATGAATTCAAAACTCCTATTTCTACAATTGCTTTGGCTACCGATGTAATTGCTGAGCAACAATTGAAAGATATGTCAAAAATTTCAAAATATTTATCAGTTATAAAAGAGGAAAATAAAAGGTTAACTGGAATGGTGGAAAACATTCTTAATGCAGCGGCTTTAGAAAATGATCCGACCAAATTAGAAAAGATGACTGTTGATGTTACCAAAATAATAACAGAGATAATAAAACAGTTTGAGGTAATTAAAGAAAAGACAAATGGAGAAATTATTACAAATTTCAAGTCTAACAAGTCTTTTATTATAATAGATGAAAAATCTTTTAGAACAATTATTGCAAACTTAATTGATAACGCATTGAAATATAATAACGGTAATCCAAAAGTTTTATTAATACTGAGAGAACAAAAAGATGGAATCGAAATTTTAATTAAAGATAATGGAATTGGAATTAGCAAAGAACATCAGAAAAAAATATTTGATGCATTTTATAGAGTACCAAAAGGTAATACTCACAATGTTAAAGGAAACGGAATTGGATTGAGCTCAGCCAAAAAATTAGTTAAAGCAAACAATGGTAATATTTCTGTAGAAAGTAAACTTGATAGTGGTTCAACATTTAAAATATTTTTGCCTTATGAATAACACATCCCAAAACATTAACATATTATTGGTAGAAGACGATTTAAATCTTGGTTCACTACTGAAGGATTATTTGAGTCTAAAAAACTTTAATGTAACTCTTTGTGATGATGGAATGAAGGGACTAAATGAATTTGTGAATAATAATTTTCATTTATGCATTCTAGATATAATGTTACCAAAAAAAGATGGATTTACATTAGCTGAAGAAATCAAAAAGATAAATCAGAACGTTCCAATTATTTTTCTTACTGCAAAACAAATGCAAGAAGATAAAATAAAGGGACTCAAAGTTGGAGCAGATGATTACATAACAAAACCATTTAATTCTGAAGAGTTATTACTTCGGATAAATGCAATTCTAAGAAGAGTTGAATCAAAAAATGACCCAAATGAAACACAAAATTTTAATATTGGCAAATTTCATTTTGACTATTTGAATAGGTCACTGAAACTTAAAGATAAGGAAATCCGTTTAACATCAAAAGAAGGAGAACTATTAAAGTTATTGTGTCAAAATAAAAACCATATTCTTAATCGAGATATTGCATTAAATAAAATTTGGAAGACAAACAACTATTTTTCAGCAAGAAGCATGGACGTTTACATAAGCAAACTTAGAAATTATCTAAAACAAGATAAAAACATTGAGATAATTAACGAACACGGAATTGGTTTTAGATTTGTGATAAGATCTTAATTAAATTTTTTAATAATTTTTAAGAAAGAAGGAAACAAATAAACAATCGCTCCAAATCTACCCACAATAAAAGCTGTCATAGCAGCAATTGCTCCAATAAAAAAATATCCATTTATAAGCAAAAATAAAACTGAAAGTATTCCAACAACTTCAATAGTTGTCGCAATTGTAATTGGACTAGTATTTTTAAATGCTATCAGTATTGACCTTTGAAATGAAATAAGCACAGCTAAACCTGGCATTAAAGAAATAATAATTAACGGAATTTTTGTAAATTCTGTAAGCTCCAAACTTAAGCCTGAAATATTATGAAACCATATTGTAGATAGCGGAGTAAGTGAAATTATAATGAGCAGAAGCAAAACTGTTAAGCCTAATTTCGTGGCAAAGTTTCTTAATGGGATATAACCTTCTCCCTTTTCTCCAATTAAAGTTATACCAACTTCTTGAAAAGACAAACCCGCACTTCTAAAAATAAAGACCAAAGAATTTATAACCGGTAAAACTGCAAGTGACTCTAACGGCATTTTACTTTGTCCAATAAAAAAAGTAACCATTGGATGTACACCCAAGCCTATTAGAGACATAAGTGCAAGAGGATAGTAAAATACTATGATTTCTTTATAGCTTAAAATGGTAGAGTCAATTTTTTGTTTAACTAATTTTATAACATTACTGCTCATTAATCTGCTAGCAATTGCCTCAGTTGTTACTCCAACAGTTAAAGCAGATGCTCCAACAATTACTCCATCAAAATGATAATATAAATAAAGTATTAGTGCAGTTAGTGACATCATCACAAGTCTAATTATTGTTCCATATGCAACACGCTTAGTTTGATTATGCCTTATTAATATTCCTTGATAAAATCTTCTGTAACCAATTGTTCCTGGCCAAGGTAGTAATATTATGGTTGCAATGTAAGTTAGGTCGGCTACTTTTTTTGGCAGAGACATTAAGTCAATAGTAACAAAATTAAATATTGATGGAATTAAAAAGACAAGCATCAGTAATGTGATGACAGCATTAATAATATATGTGAAATTTCTTAATCTATTGAATGACAACTTATCTTTAACTAATGCAGTTGAAGCACTCATCATCATAATTACAGGAGCTTCAATTATAAGAGCAAAGGAAAAAGCAACTCCAAATGCAGCTAGATTATATTTTGGTTCTGGCAAACGAGCAATTATAGCGGCTATAAATGGACCTTCCATAGACATCATGAACCAAGTAGCTGCAAGTGGAAGCCAAAATTTGAATATTTTTTTTGTGGTTAATTTGTTTTTTATTTCGGAGGATTCCATAATGCCTTAATTTGTAAAAACAAAAATACACATTCTGGAGTTACTAAATTTTGTAGAAGTAAGTAACAGTAAAAATATTTAGAAAAAATAATATTTGTCATTTCGAAATGAGGTTGTTTTTAGCGATTGAGAACCGAGCTTGCGAGCTCACCGAAGGTAAATCTTACAATAAAATATTGTTGCAAGATCTCTCACAAGAATCATCTTCGAGATGACAAATTTAAGAAAACACTAAATTTAATTTTATCTATTACAGCAAATCATTACTAGTGCGTGTGTTTATGAAAATACAGACCTGAAAATTTTTCAACTGCTGCGTTTAGTTTTTCGATGTTTGTAAGTTTTGTAGTTTGTTTAGCCTTCATTGAATAAACTAAAATTTCATGCAAGCTAGCAAGTTGTTTTAGATATTTCGCATGTTTAACTTTATCATCAGCATCAGTTAGTTTAATTCTTTGATGTAAAAAATATTGACTTACAATGTCTTGAATTTTCTTAGCATGTTCTTCTTTGTTAACAACCCATCTTACTATTTGATTATAATTTTTATCACCTTCCTTGGAAAGTTTTACAATCATATTCATTGATTTCTCAATTGTTATTATGTGTTCTTTTATCAATTCAATTCTTAGAGAATCTTGATAAATTCCACAAGGTATTTCACAGTGAGCAAAATTTGGTTTGGTTGTTGCAAAGCTCAATAGTACAACAAGGATTATCATAGTTCGTTTTAAGTTTTTCATTTAGTTTTCCTTTTATAGTTTAATTGTTGCATAAAAATACAAAATGTCTTTTAAATATTAATGATTATTTATATGATGGTTAAAAAGTAATCTGCTCTGTTCGAATGAAATTTCAAATAGTAATATGGAAGGAAAGCTATGTGCATGATACATAGATTATATCATGCACAATAAAATTTTGATACTTCTTTTAGTTTACAATATATACTTACTTAGATCTCTATCTTTGACAATTTTATCTAATTTCTCATTAACCATTTTACCTGTAATTTTAATTTTACCATCAGGCATTTTGTCAGGGACTTCAAAAAGTATATCTTCCAAAAGAGTTGTTAAAATTGTATGAAGTCTACGAGCACCAATATTTTCAACTTCTTCATTTACGTGTGCAGCAGTTTTTGCAATTTCTTTAATAGCATTTTTATCAAATTTAATTTCAACATTTTCTGTATCCAATAAAGCAGCATATTGTTTTAGAAGAGCATTTTCAGGAATTGTTAAAATTTTAATAAAGTCTTCTTCTGTTAAACTTTTAAGCTCTACACGAATAGGAAATCTACCTTGAAGTTCAGGAATTAAATCAGATGGTTTTGCAACATGAAACGCACCCGAAGCAAGAAATAGAATATGATCTGTTTTTACCGGGCCATATTTTGTATTAACAGTTGAACCTTCAACAATAGGAAGAAGATCACGCTGTACACCTTCGCGAGAAACATCTGGTCCATGTCCACCTTTACTATTACCAGCAACTTTATCAATTTCATCAAGGAATATTATACCCGTTTCTTCAACTCTTCTTACCGCTTCTTTTTGAACATTGTCCATATCAATTAATTTTTGAGCTTCTTCTTGAGCAAGAATTTTACGAGCTTCCTTAATCATAGTTTTTCGTTTCTTGCGTTTCTTCGGCATCATACTTCCAACAATCTCTTGAATGTTGATTCCCATATCATCCATTCCCATTGGACCAACAACTTGCATTCCAATTGCTCCCGTTGTTGTATCAAACTCAACCATCTTATCGTCTAATTCTCCTTTGCGTAATTTTTTGCGCATCCATTCTCTAGTCTTTTCATTTCTTACAGATTCATCTTCAACCTCAATTTCCCCTTCCGCCTTTGGCTTAGCAGCAGCTTTGATTGGTGGAATGAGTAAATCCAATATTTTTTCTTCAGCAAGTTTATCTGCTTTTTCTTGAATCAATTCCTGCTGTTCTTCCTTTACCATATTGATTGAGAGTTCAGTTAAATCCCTAATCATAGATTCTACATCTCTTCCAACATAACCAACTTCAGTAAACTTTGAAGCTTCTACTTTGTAAAAAGGAGCTCCAGTTAATTTTGCAAGCCTTCTGGCAATTTCTGTTTTTCCAACCCCAGTTGGTCCAATCATTATAATATTGTTTGGCATAATTTCTTCACGTAAACCTTCAAGAACTTTTTGTCGTCTCCATCTATTTCTTAGTGCAATTGCAACTGCACGTTTTGCTTCATCTTGTCCAATTATAAATTTGTCAAGTTCGCCAACTATTTGAGTTGGTGTTAAATTATCCATTATATCATTTTTCATTTTTTTCACTTATTTTCCTATAGTTTCAACATTAATTTTATCATTAGTATAAATACAAATTTCTGAAGCTGTTTTCAATGCTTCCTTAACTATTTCCTTAGCACTAAGTTTGCTGTATTTCACTAGCATTTTTGCAGCCGAAAGTGCATACATTCCACCTGAACCAATTGCTATAATTTTATCATCAGGTTCAATAACATCACCAGTTCCAGAAACCACAAAAGTTTTATCTTCGGAAACCACTGCAAGCAATGCTTCTAATTTTCTTAGATATTTATCTGTTCTCCAATCCTTTGCTAACTCAACAACAGAACGTTCAACATTACCTCTATATTGCTCTAATTTTTCTTCAAAACGTCCTAACAAAGTAAAAGCGTCTGCTGTAGAACCAGCAAAACCGACTATCACTTTTCCACCTAATAATTTTCTTACTTTCTTAGTGTTATGCTTCATAACAGTATTGCCAAGTGTAACTTGTCCATCAGCACCAAGTGCAGCAACTCCATTATGGATAACGCCAAGTACTGTTGTAGCTCTTAATTTTTCTCTCAATTTTTTCTCCTACATTTTAATATATAATTTTCAAAAAGATTTATGTGTCATTGCGAGGAGTGTTCTTTATGACGTGGCAATCTATTAGTTATTGAACTTTCACTAGTGCAGATTGCCACACTCAACCACAGCATTGAGTTCGCAATGACAATGATATTTTTTTTTCTTTATAGCAAATCTTTCTTTTTTAGTTCCCATTTATTTTTCCAATTATAAAATGGAGTAACATTTGGGACTGCCAAAATTTTACCTCCAAAACCCATATATCTAAAAACAATCATTTGAATATTTAGAACATCAATTGATTTAAGCAACTCTTCATTTACTTCTACATTATATTCTGTAGCCAAATCGCTTGCTTGTTTTTCCAATTTATTCATTACTTTTTGATAACGAATTTTATTTTGAGTTTCATCACTAATATTTAATGTATCTAAAGATAACTCATTTTCTCTTTTTTCAATAAGTCTAAAAACAGAAAATCCTTCCTCAGTTTGCAATGGTCCATAAATATCTCCCGCATTCATTGATTCTGCTATTTTACCAATTTCCCCATATTCTGTAATTGGAGAAAACTTAAGATCATCATTTTCAGTTAGGTTTTGCTTATTTTTTGAATGAATATTAGCAAACTTTCTAAATTCAATTTCACTTTTTAGTTTTAATGCTTCCTCAACTACTTCTAGACTATCAGTTAAAATCTCAATTAGTTTAATCTCGGTTTCTTTAAGACGTTCTAATGAGTTTTCTGTTAGATGTTTCTTTATATCATCATTGGTTAATTTTGAATTACGTACTATTTCTCGTTTATACAAACTAGCTAAATAATTTTCACGCCAAACATTTGTAGAACTTTTAACTTCCGGTAAACTCTCATAACCTTTTTCATAGCCAAAAGTTGTCAATAATTCATTTTCTATTTGTCGCTTAACTCTAGAATTTAATTGACCAGCAACTATTTTTAATTCTGTTGAATAAGTGAAAAATCCTTCAAACATAAATTCTGTTAAAAAATTGTTTAACGTATAAGGTTTGTCTTCAAACTTTATAAATTCTTTTTTTAGCGAATCTGGAGGTAAACTATTACTAATTTTCAAAAAGTCTTCATCACCAAGAGCAATTTTTTCACCATCTTTAATGTTATTAGTTTGTTTTATATAGAGTATTTGTTTTTGCAAACTTTCTGCTAATTGCCAAAATAAATTACCATCAGTTTCAACTCTTTTTCCTTTAAAAAATTTCAACCAAAAATCATTATATATTGAATCTTCTGTCCTACTTTCAACAGCTTTTTTCACTTTTGATATTTTCTCACCACCGCTAGTATATATAGCCGACTCACTATTTATAAGTCTAAATATATACCAACCTTCAGGAGATTTAATAGGTTTCGTAAATTCATTTTCCCTCAATTTATAAATTGCATCTTCTGCAGCAATGTTCATTTTACCAAAGATCACTTCATAAGGTTCTGTTACATATTCAACATCTTTAAGAAGGTTTGTAAGTGAATCGAAATTAGAATTGCTTGTTAACAATTTATATGCTGAAAATATTTTTCCTTCATCAAGGGAATAAACATAATTCACAAAATGTTTGCGACTAGCTCTTTTTAATCCTTGCGAAAATTTTTGATTATCTAATTCAACTTTTTCTTTTATTTCTTTAAGGTAAAGTGCATCTCTTACGTGCATCTTTTCCAACGGAACAAAATTATTTTTCATCGCTTGCAATGTGTCCAGACTTAAAGACTCTGCTTTTAGTGCAAATAATTTTTCGGCAATTAGAGTATAGAGCAATTCTTCTTTAGCAATATTATCATCTGATTGTTTTCTATTTATTTGTGGAGTTAATTCAAAACGATGTTTGAATTCTTCCACGGTAATTCTTTTATCACCAATCTTTGCTAAAGTTTTATCAGCTTTTTGAGGAAAAATTTGTGAGGAAAATAATATTGTTAGTATGAGTAATTTTTTTAAGTTCATTTATTCTCTATTTTCAATTATTCTTTTAGCAGTATCAGAAAATTGATGTAATTTTTTAGCAAGTAATTTTTTAGGAAGATACTTAGTTATATATTCAGCCACTTTTATATTTGCTTTGTCC
>Ga0209633_10005790_pt1 | contig 10746 bp, 5 predicted proteins | sample Cruoilmetagenom1_FD_187290 | JGI IMG/M metagenome (GOLD analysis project Ga0209633, IMG submission 187290) | Oil polluted marine microbial communities from Coal Oil Point, Santa Barbara, California, USA - Sample 1 (SPAdes) (version 2) | ecosystem: Environmental > Aquatic > Marine > Oil seeps ... | reverse complement strand
CAGCATGGCCGGCTTATGGATCATCGCCACCGCCAGGGACAGGCGCTGGCGCTGCCCCAGCGGAAGCTTAGCAGGCAACGCATCGACGACTTCTGCCAGATCGAAACGCTGCGCCATCTCATCGACACGGCCGGGGATCGCCTTGGCGGGTATCTGGAACAGCCTTGCGTGCAGCTCCAGGTTCTGGCGTACGGTGAGCTCGGAATAGAGCGAGAAGCCTTGTGACATGTACCCGACCCGACGGCGGGTTTCGATGTCGTGCGGGTCGACCGGCTGGCCGTATAGCCAAGCCTGCCCCTCGCTGGCCGGCAGCAATCCGGTCAGCACCTTCATGGTCGTCGTCTTGCCGCAGCCGTTGGAGCCGAGAAAGCCGAAGATCTCGCCCCTTGTGATGCGGAAATTTACCCGATCGACCGCCACGAAGTCGTCGAAACGCATGGTCAGGTCCCGCGCCTCGATGACAACCTCGCCGTCGTCCTCTCCGTCGCGTGGCGGGATATCAACGGCCTGATAGCCTTGGCGCTTTTCTTCCGGCAGCAGGGCGATGAAAGCCGATTCCAGCGAAGCGGTGCCGGTTTGGGTGAGCAGTTCGCCGGGGGCGCCAGTCGCGAGCACGCGGCCGGCGTCGATCGCCACCAGCCAGTCGAAGCTCGCTGCCTCCTCCATATAGGCGGTCGCCACCACGACGCTCATGCCGGGCCTGCCGGCGCGGACGCGGGCGATGAGCCGCCAGAACTGGCGTCGCGAGAGCGGGTCCACGCCGGTGGTCGGCTCGTCGAGGACCAGCAGGTCCGGGTCGTGTATCAGCGCGCAGCAAAGCCCGAGTTTCTGCTTCATGCCGCCGGAGAGCTTTCGGGCGGGTCGGTCCGCAAACGGGGCAAGCCCGGTGCCCTCCAGCAGTTCCGCGATGCGGCGCTCGCGTTCGGCCTGGTCGTGGCCAAACAGGCGGCCGAAGAAGTCGACGTTCTCGAACACCGAAAGCGTCGGGTATAGGTTCTTGCCCAAGCCCTGCGGCACGTAAGCGATACGCGGACACACGGCGCGGCGATGCCCGCGTGCGGCCATGTCGCCACCAAGCACCTCGACCCGCCCCGTCTGCACCGCGCGGGCGCCGGCAATCAGCGAAAGCAGGCTCGATTTGCCGACACCGTCCGGGCCGATGAGACCGACGACGCGGGCTGCCGGCACATCGAGGTTGATGGCATCAAGGGCACGGGTCTTGCCATATCGCAGGCCGACATCGCGCAATCGCGCGACCGGCGCCGCCTCGGCCGCTTCGCCACCGCTACCGGGCGGACGCTCGGTCATTGCGGCAGTTTCACTCGCAGCTTGACGGGCCATTCGGCCCGCGGGTCCAGTCGAACATAGGCCATGCCCGGCAAGCCGGTCTTTACGCTGCGGATGTGCTTCTTGAGCAGGGCGGGGTCGATCCGCGCCTTGATCCGGAACATGAGCTTCTGCCGCTCGCTGGCCGTCTCCACGGTTTTGGGCGTGAATTGAGCAACATTGGCGACGTAGGAGACCTTGGCCGGAATGACGTATTGGGGTACGGCGTCGAGCACCAGATGCACCTCGCTGCCAAGCACAACGCGGCCGGCCGCCGCCGTCGGCAGGAAGAAGGTCATGTAGACATCGCCCAGATCGACCAGGTTCAGTACCCTGCCGCCGGCCGAGAGCACCTCGCCAGGCTGCGCGATGCGATACTGAACGCGCCCGTCGCGGGGGGATTTAAGGGCGCTGTCGTTAATATCGGCTTGAATGCGCTGGATCGTTGCCCGGACCGCTTCGACCGCCGACTTCGCGCCGATCACTTGGGATTTCGCCGTGCCTATCGCCGCTCCGGCTGCGGCGAGCTGAGCCTTGGCGGCGCTCAGAGCCGCTTTCGCACCTTGGAACGCAGCGAGGTTGTCATCGTGCACCTGGATGGAAACAGCGCCTTTGGGCACGAGTTTGCGCGAGCGCTCAAGGCGCTTGCCCGCGGCCTCGAGCTGGGCCTCGCGCTGCGCCACGACCGCCAGCGCGGCGGCGTTCTCAGCCTCGCGTTGCTTGACACGGCTTTGAGCCGTCACGACGCCAATGAGGGCCCGCTGCAGCTGCGCCTCGGCCTCCCTGCGCTGCGCGGCGAGCACCTCGGTGTTCATGTTGGCCAGAACCTGCCCCGCCTTGACGAACGCGCCTTCCTTCACCCGGATATCGCTGACCCGGCCCGGGATCTTGGTGGCGATGTAGATTTCGACCGCCTCGATACGGCCGTTGCTGCCGACGAAGCCGTCGCCCAGTTCCTTCGGCCTGAGGTATTGCCAAGCAACGTAAATGGCCGCGGCACCGACCGCGACGATCCCGATCCGCAACAGCCACGACTTGTTCAATCTGCTCATTGTTCATTCTTCGGGTTTTTGAGACCAACATGGGAGCATGAGGCGAAATAGGACGGACCTAAGTTCTTGCCTCCAGGTCGGGCCAGCGGTCCACCAGGCCAAATCACGGCACAATTCCTTTTAGGGCCGGGAGCATTCGCGTCACGCACCGCCGTCCCTCAGCAATGGACTCATCTGCCCGACCGAATTGCATTAGACCAATTTCGCTCAGCCTTGGCATCAGCATCACATGCGGAGGCTCGCCGGCCAGGCGGCTGCGCGTGATTTTATCCTGCATGATGTTAATCGCGCCCATAATCACATCGAAATAACCTGGCCCGCTTGGACTAGTTTTGAGCAACTGAGCGGCTATGGAATTTACACTGTCTCTAATCCCGGCTGGGAGATCGCCGGACAGCCTGGCCAGGAAATCCGCCGAGGGCTCCGGCTCATTGTCCTCCGGAAGGGCCAGTCTTTCCGGAATGCCATGCCGCCCGACAAGCTCGCCGTTGAGGTTCACGGCAATGATGACCTCCGCACCCATGCCACGGCAGGCCGACACCGGAACCGGATTAACAACACCACCGTCGATCAGACACCATTCTTTCTTTCTTACCGGGCTAAATATCCCGGGAAGGGCGATCGAAGCACGCACAGCCTCAAGCATGGACCCCTCGCGCAACCAGACTTCGCGCCCTGAAATCAGGTCCGTGGCGACGGCGGTGAATGGCTTGGAAAAACTCTCTATGGCCGCATCTTCGCGGAGGTTGCGAAAGAAGCTCATAAGCCGGCGGCCTTCAATTAAGCCGCCACCAGAGAGTCTTACATCCAGGAAGCGCACAATTTCCCGCCAGTTGATCGAGCGCGCCCAGTCTTCCAGTGTTTCTAGCTCTCCGGCGACATAGGCCGCGCCAACAAGAGCACCGATGGAGCTGCCGCACACAATGTCAGGCTCAATACCCGCTTCGCCAAGCGCTTGAATCGCTCCGATATGCGCCCACCCGCGCGCGGCTCCGCTGCCGAGCGCAAGACCGATCCGAGGGCGGCTCAATGGCACTGCCTCCGGAACCGCAACCCGCCAAAACTGAAGGCCGCGGCGCCCAACGGCGTCATGACCAGAACGAAGTCCCAACTTTTCCTGACCCGAGCTGAGACAAAGCCATATTGCACCAAAATGCGATGAGCTCGACCCATCGCAATCTGCCAGGCGCGCCCTTCGTCAAGCTCAGGAGCGTGCCCGCGCTTGTGCGAGGTAAGCCAAGACCGTGGACACGGCCACCCGGCGCTTGATGGACGATACGGTCGGACTTTGTTAAGACGGATCGGTATTAGGCCACCTGTTCGCGTGACAACGCCCCGTTGCGGACCTTCGCGATGAAGGTATAGAAAGTCGGCACCACGAACAGGGTGAAAATCGTGCCGATGGTCATGCCACTGGCGATGACCAGCCCAATGTCGAAGCGGCTCTTGGCGCCGGCGCCGCTGGCAATCAGCAACGGCACCATGGCGACCACCATGGCTGCCGTGGTCATCAGGATCGGGCGTAGCCGGACCGAGGCAGCCTTCACGATCGCGTCGTGCCGGTTGAGGCCTTCGTGTTCCTGGAGTTCGTTGGCGAACTCCACCATCAGGATTCCGTGCTTGGTGATCAGGCCGATAAGGGTGACCAGGCCGACCTGGGTGTAGATGTTGACGGTGGCAAGGCCGATATTCATCGGAATCAGCGCGCCGGCGATCGACATCGGCACCGAAATCAGGATGATCAACGGGTCACGGTAGCTCTCGAACTGGGCGGCGAGCACAAGGAAGATGACAATAATGGCGAACGCGAAGGCGAGTTCCAGCGCACTGCCCTCCTGCACAAACTGCCGGCTCTCGCCGTTAAAGTCGTAGGCGAAGCCTTCCGGGAACAGCTCTGACGACTTGGTCTTCAGGAAATCCAGCCCCTCGCCGAGCGTGCGGCCGGGCATCATCACCGCCTGGATGGTCGCCGAATTGAGCTGCTGGAAGTTGGTCAGTGCGTTCGGTTGGACCGTTTCCTTGAGTCGAACCACCGTTGAAAGCGGCACCAAGGTTCCACCACGGGTGCGCACATGGATCCGCTCGATCAGCGCTGGGGTAAGGCGATCCCGGCGCGCGACCTGCGCGATCACCTCGTAGCTTCGACCGAGCAGATTGAACCTGTTGACCAAATTGCCGCCGAACATGCCCGCCAGCGCACTGCCGATATTCTCCATAGTGATGCCGATCTCGTTCGCCTTGGCCCGGTCGATCTCGATCTCGACCTGCGGATTGTTGAACTTGAGGTCGGAATCGACAAACACGAACAGGCCGCTGGATCGCGCCGCAGTCTCGATCTGCTGAAGTACGGAGAACAATGTACGCGGGTCCGCGGTGGTCTTTATCACGAACTGGACCGGAGGCCCTGTGCTGGCGCCGGGTATCGATGGCCGCGGGAAGGCGAACGCCTGGACGCCCGCGACCCCGTTGAGCGCCGGCTGCATGGCGGCCATAACCTGGCTTTGCGATCGCTTGCGATCGCCCCAGGGCTTGAGCACCATACCCGCAATTCCGGCATTGGCCGTCGGGGTGCCGTTGATCGCGAACGATATGGCCCGCTCGGGGATGTCGGCGAAGATTTTGCCGAGCTGGGCGGTGTAGAGCTCCAGATAGTCGAGGTTGGCGTATTGCGGCGATTTAAGGAACATGAAGACGATGCCCTGATCCTCGACCGGAGCAAGCTCCTTGCGCGTGGTCGTATACAAAAAGACACAGCTCGCCAACACCACCGCGCCCAGCATGACCACGACCGAGCGCGTCTTCAGCACCGACACCAGGGTCCGCGCGTAGCCATCACGCAACCGGCCGAAATTGCGGTCGAGGAAATGCGAAAACCGGCCCTCCGCGGCGTCTGATTTCAGCAGTTTGGAGCACATCATCGGCGACAGGGTCAGCGCGATTACCCCCGACAGAATCACCGCGCCGGCCAGCGTGAAGGCAAACTCCCGAAACAGCGCGCCGGTGAGCCCGCCGACGAAGCCGATCGGGGCATAGACCGCCGCCAGGGTGATGGTCATTGAAATCACCGGCATGGCGATGTCGCGGGCGCCCATTAGTGCTGCGTCGAACGGCGCCCGGCCCTCTTCGATATGCCGGTGTATGTTTTCAACCACAACGATCGCGTCATCGACCACGAGGCCGATCGCCAGCACCAGCGCCAGCAGCGTCATCAGGTTTATCGAATAACCGAGCGCCAGCAGCAGGAACAACACACCGATCAGCGACAGCGGGATAGTGACGATCGGGATGATAGTCGACCGGATGCTTCCGAGGAACAGGAAGATGATCACAATGACAATCAGGGCGGCCTCGATGATGGTCCGCAGCACCTCGTCGATTGAGGCGTCGATGAACTGGGTGGCGTCATAGACGATCCTGACCTCCAAGCCGGCAGGGAGTTCGCGCCGGATCTCCGGCATCGCCTTGCGGACGGCCTGAATGACCGTGAGCGGGTTGGCGGTCGGGACGACATTGATGCCCACGAACACGCCGCGCTTGCCGTTGAACACGGTTGAGGATTTGACGCCCGCCGGCCCAAGCTCGACGTCGGCGATGTCGCGCAACCGGATCAGCGTTACGTCGCGGGTTGCGACGACAAGATTGGAGAAATTCCGGACGGTGTTCGGACTGGTCGCCGCGCGGATGTTGGTCTGAATGAAGTCGCCCTTGATCCGCCCGGCCGCGGTCGCGAAATTGTTGGCGCGCAGCGCCGCTTGGACCTCGGCCGGGGTGATGCTGAGCGCGGCCATGCGTTCCGGCTTGAGCCAGATCCGCATGGCGAAGGTCTGGCCACCCAGGATTTGCGCGTCGGCGACGCCGGCAACGGTCTGCAGCTGTGGTTGTATCACCCGGGTCAGATAGTCGGTGATTTGTGGAGGGGTCATTACGGTGCTGTTGAAACCGATATACATCAGCGCCGTGCCCTCGCCGGACGACTTGGAGACCACAGAATCTTTGGCTTGGCGGGGCAGCTGGTTGCGGACCTGGTTCAGCTTGGACAGCACTTCAGTCAGCGCGCGGTCGCCATCTGCGCCGATCCTGAGCTTCAGAGTGACGACGCTGGCGCCCTGGGTGCTCGACGACGTCATCACGTCGATGCCTTCGGTAGTCGCCAACGCCTGCTGGATCGGCGTCGTCACGAAACCCTGCATCAAATCGGCGTTCGCGCCGGGATAGCCGGTCGAGACGGTGATCTGGGTGCTGGTGAGCTCGGGAAATTGACGAATCTGAAGACTGGCGAATGCCTGCAGGCCGAGCAGCAGGATCAGGAAGCTTAGTACGGAGGCCAGCACAGGCCGTCGGATAAACAGGTCGGTCATGGCCGCGGCCGGGGGCTTGGCGGGTCGAGCTTGACCGTGTTGTTGACCGACACTCTGGCACCATTGCGCAGCTTAATCTGGCCCGACGAGACGACCAGCTCGCCAGCCTTGACGCCCGAAATCACCGCAATGTCCGAGCCCTCGCGCGCTCCAACCCGGATGAACCGGCGCTGGACGACCGGTGCGGCTTTGCCGCCTCCGGGGGCCGGCGTCGAGGCCGCGACGATCACAAATACCGAATCGCCGTAGAGGCTGTAAGTCACCGCGGTCTGCGGCAGGGCGATCCGCTCGTGTTGCTCAGGCAGGGTTACGGTGACATGCGCGAACATGCCCGGCAGGAGGGCCTGGCCCGGATTGCCGAGTTCGGCCTGAACCAGGATGTTGCGCGTGGTTTGTTCGACCCGCGCATCGATCGAGGTGACCGTGCCGCTGAACTTGCGGCCCGGAAATCCGTCAACGCTCACTGTCACCTGATGTCCGGTGGCGATCTTAGGCAGGTCGCGCTCGGGCAGGCTGAAGTTCACGAACACCGAGCTCAGGTCCTGCAGCGTGACGATTTCGGTTCCGGCGGACAGGTACTGACCGAGATCGACCTTGCGGATGCCAAGCCGGCCCGCGAACGGTGCCTTGATCTGCTTGCGTTCGATCTGGGCCTGGATGCGTTCGACCCGGGCGGCATTGACGTCGCGTTGGGCGCGCGCCTTGTCGAGGCTTGCCTTGGGAAAGCTGCCCCTGCCAAATAGTGCTTCACCGCGCGCCAGCTCGATCGCGCTCAGTTGCAGCGAAGCCTTGGCTTCCTTGAGCTCGGCCCGCTCAACGGCGTCCTCGAACCGGAGCAGAATGTCGCCCTTGGAAACGGTTTTGCCTGAATTGAACATGATCGCATTGACCCGGCCGGCTACCTGCGGCGTGATCGCCACACCGTTGACCGCCCGGATCGTGCCAACCGAAATGAGCGTCGACCGCCACACCCGCTTCGTTGCGACCACTGCTGAGACGGCGACGGGAGGGCGTTTACGCGCCGCCATGAACTGGGCTATGAGCCTGGGTTTAACGACGAGCTGGAAAACCCCAAGCCCGCCAAATACGACCAGAAGTGCAAGTCCCGTAATAATCAATCGCCGGCGCAAACGCCGACGGGCAATTCGGCGATCTTGATCGATTGGTTTATCGCTCATCGCCGTGCCCGCTTTGGTTTCCACCGGCGCGCCGACATGCGCCCAGCCAAGTGACCGGCCATTCTATCGACCCTGGCAGGGCAGGCAAATCCGCGATGGGGGAGCACACCCACGACCCGATCATTCTGGAGCAGATCTGCCTGAAACCATTCTTGGACACAACAGTCCAATTGACGACATTTTTTGCCCAAACACGAGATTGCCAATGCCAGGCATTGGCCTTGTCGAACGCATGGGTCAAGGTCCGAATGTGGTGCATGGAAGCGCCTTTGGATCGAATGTCCGCCGTTCGTCGGGTCATGCGCGCGGCCTGGTCGCCGGAGCACAATCGTGCCCCAGTCAATTGATGTTGCCGATGCGGCTCATCCATTCATCATTTCCAGAAGCGCCGAAGCCGCTCAGCTGTTTCTTCTGGGTAAACCATCGCGAAATTCTCGTCGAGGCAGAGTTGCATGTAAGCGACGTCACACGACCGCATCACGGGATTTACGTAGAAGCGAGGGACGATGGAGGCGCTCACCCAGCGCCGCGTCGGCAAAGATCCAGTGGCATCACCGGTCAACACAAGGTTGAAGCTTTGAAAGCCCATCTCGGCGAAACCTGCAAGCGCGTGCCTTAGTCCCGTGGCGAAGTCGATCAGATCCTCTTCACCGAGTTCCGTTACCGAGGCTCGCTCGGGAAAAACGGCTGTGCAGTCCCCCAACATTCCGGTCGGAAGATAAGGTGCGAACCAGCTCACTGATCCACTCTCTCCGATCCATCGCTCGCCCCTCTCGCGCTCCAGCTCGAGCAAGTCGGCGATGTAAGGGGATCCGTAGTGGCCGGACCACGCCTCCTCCGCACGAAAGCGCCTCCGCTCCCTGTTGGTCGGGTGCGTCGTGTGAATGACCTGGAGATGGGGATGGAGCTGTGAGCCACCTGCGGGCGGCATGAAGTTCCAGGTCACGAGAGCGTAGGACGGCGTCGGGCCGTCGGCGATCCGTGCATCGACCAAGCGCAGGAAATCGAGCGAGGCTCCGAGTGCGTCGACGATGACTTTGGCAGGCATGTCGGCGATTGGCAGACTGTGATGGCCGGACACGACTGTGATCGCCGAGAAGTCGTCATAAGGGAACAGGTTGGGTAACACCACCGCTTCCCCGCGTTGAACCCGTCCGCCTGGGACGAGCGCCTCTTCGAAACGGGGCGTCACCCGGTCTATGCGTTCCGGACAGAACGGGCAATCGGCCTGCGTTCTCTCGATGGCGTCGGCAAAATCAACCGGTGGAGCCTTGTCTATCGTGAAATGACAGATCCGAGCAGTGTCGCCGGTCAGGGGATCGTAGCGCACCTCGTGCTCGGCCTCGGCCAAGGCGAAATTACGGCGTGGATCGTGAAATCGCGAACTTTGGCGCTCGGCGCGAAATTCGATTCTCTCATTCGGTGTCGGGCTCATTCGTCTATCCGCTCATGTTGTCGTGATTGCCGATCGCGCCACAACCAGGATTGGATCGCACCGGTTCGCCCGCCCGTAGCGGCCATGCCACGCGCGCCTTCGGCGACACTGTCAATGACCCACCCCGCCGGTCTGCTCGACCTTGCCGAGCAGGGGGATAAGGAGGAGGCCTGCCGCAAAGATGCCGGCAACGATGTAGAACATATCGTTGTAGGCCATAACGAGTGTCTCCCGCTGCGCCAGGAGTTGCAGGACCCTTTGCGCCGCGAGTTCGGCCTGCGCGGCATCGGGAAAGTGATCGCGAAGCGCGGCGGCAAGCCGGGCAAGCAGCGCCTGGCGGTCCGCCTGCCCCGCCTGCAGCGTTTCAGCAAGCCGCACATAGTGCAGGTCGACCCGGTTGTTGAAGATTGTGTTGATGACCGCGAGCCCGATGGCGCCACCGAGATTTCGCGTGAGGTTATAAAGGCCGCTCGCATTGTTGATCTCCTCGATCGGCAAGCGGCCCAGCGCGACCGCCGTAATCGGCAGGAAGCAAAACATCAGCGCAAAGCCGCGCACTGCCTGAGGCACGAACCACTCGTTGAAATCCCACCCAGCAGTGAGATCGCCGTTCAGGTAGAGGCCGAGCGAGAACAGGCTCAGACCGGCCGCGAGCATCCAGCGGGGATCCATCCTTTTTTCCAGGAAACCCGCCGCCGCGCCCGACAGGAACTGGAAGGCGCCCATCACGATCATGATCTGGCCGATCTGCAGGCTGTTGAGGTCGCGCACCTGGCCAAGAAACAGCGGCATCAGGTAAATCGAGCCAAACAATCCAACGCCCAGGATGAAACTGTAGCCGCAACCGAGTGAAAAGTTCAGATTTCGGAAAGCGCGCAGATCCACCACCGGATCGCTGGCCGTGAACTCACGCCAGAAGAAGAGCGCCGCGCTGACCACCATCACAGCGGTCAGCATCAGGATTTCCCGCGAAGCAAACCAGTCCTCGCCCGGGCCTTCCTCGAGCACGTATTCCATCGTGCCGAGGAATATCGCCATCAACACGATCCCTGCCACATCCATGCGCCGAATAAGGTTGAATTGCGGCCGGTCGAAACGAACGAAAGCGGCGACGGCCGCAATCACCAGAATGCCTGGAACGATGTTTATCAGGAAAAGCCAGTGCCATGAGGCGGCCTGCGTGATCCAGCCGCCCAGGGTTGGGCCGAGCGTCGGCGCGATCGTGGCAACGAGACCAGCCACAATCGTCGCGCCCGTCTGCTTCGCCGGCGGAAAAATTCGGTAGATCGCCGAGAACGTTGTTGGAATCAGCGCACCCGCGAACAGTCCCTGGAGCGCCCGAAAAATGATCAGGCTATCGATGTTCCATGCAAACGCGCAGGCGGCGCTGAACACGG
>Ga0209633_10005788_pt1 | contig 10747 bp, 6 predicted proteins | sample Cruoilmetagenom1_FD_187290 | JGI IMG/M metagenome (GOLD analysis project Ga0209633, IMG submission 187290) | Oil polluted marine microbial communities from Coal Oil Point, Santa Barbara, California, USA - Sample 1 (SPAdes) (version 2) | ecosystem: Environmental > Aquatic > Marine > Oil seeps ... | reverse complement strand
TAGTAGATCACTAATGTAATCTCAACTAAAGTTTAACCAATAGCAGAACTAAATCCACTTAATAGCAGGACAAGTAATCCAGGAAGTATATTAAACATTAACATTACCGCTTTGATTTTAACTACTTTTGGATTTGGACCCTTCATATTTCTTCCTATGACCTGACTTCTAAGGATTGCAATAATTACCATAAGAATAACAAGAATATGTTTTAAACCTAAAATAAGAGAATATGTATTTCCAAACGAAAAGTACAAAATTTATAAGTAAATTACAATATTATTGCAGTTTTCAGAAGTACGGAGGCAATCAGTAAGATGAAGATAGTAGTATGTGTAAAACAGGTTCCGGCAACTACAGAAGTAAGTATTGATTCTAAAACAAAAAGACTTAACAGAGAGGGTGTATCCATTGAGATGAATCTCTTTGATACATATGCTCTTGAGCAGGGGATACTTTTAAGAGAAAAACACGGGGGTGAAGTTATTGTCTTGTCAATGGGGCTGAAAAGAGCAGAGGTGACAAAAAGGGATTCTATTGCCTGTGGGTTGGCTTTGCCTAAAGATGTTCATGTAGAGATACTTAAAAAAGATTGGTGTTCTATGTTATAGTGTAAAAAAAGGATAATAAAACTATTATCAGAATATATATAGGACATTAAATATAATGGTTACAATTTTTGCATCTCTCTCTGCTTTAACTTATGGTTCCGCTGATTTCTACGGTGGTATGGCAGCAAGGAAAAGTCAGGCAGTTACTGTAGTTTTCTGGTCCCAGGGAATAGGGTTACTGGTTGCTTTAATTGCCTCACCCTTAATGGGTTCTGCCGCAATCAGCATTGGTGATATTTTATGGGGAATAGGTGCAGGTTTATCCGGTGCAGCAGGAGTTGGAATCCTGTACAGGGGACTGGCTTCCGGACTTGCAGCAGTAGTATCTCCTGTTGCAGCTTTGGCAGGTGCAACCATACCAGTTATTTTTGCTGTTCTATCAGGTGAACGACCGGAGATTGTAACATGGATAGGAGTTTCTCTAATACTGCCGGCAATTCTCCTGCTATCAACCGAACAGGGAGAAAAGAAAGAGCATGTATTAAAATCTCTGCAATTGGGATTTATGGCCGGATGCGGTTTTGGAGGATTCTTTATATTAATTGCCCAAACCGGGGAAAACTCCGGCATGTGGCCTCTTCTGGCAGCCCGGACTGCATCAGTTCCTGTTTTTCTACTAATTACACTAATAAGAAAACTTCCTGTTCGTCTTGATAAAGAGAGTACAGGATATGCGGCTTTGGCAGGATCCCTTGATATGGGTGCCAACGTGTTCTATCTTCTTGCCACCCGAACAGGATTTATGGTAACAGCGGTTATAATATCGTCTCTCTATCCAGCACCAACAGTTATTCTTCAACGCATAATCCGGGGAGAAAAACTGAACTTTCTTCGTATTTGCGGTATTATTCTGGCTATTAGCGGAGCTGCATTAATTGGAATTGGATCCTAGTGTACTGATACTTAAATCATTTAAGTTATCTTATTTGTTCTACTTAGTTATTAGTAATACCATGATAGTAGTTTATACAATTTACAAGCTGCATTCTATTTTGCACATGTGTTTTTTGATAGATACTGTAGATATGGTTTTTTACTGTCTTTGCTGAGATAAAGAGAGCATTACCTATCTGCGTATTGTTGTATCCTTTAAGCAGGAGTTCAATAATTTCTTTTTCTCTGTGTGTAATATGGTTTTGCATAATAAACTGTTCCGATATGACCTCTAATTCACTCTCCATGGGGATGAACAGATATCTGAATGTATTAACAATACAGAGACCATTGAATAACAGACAGTAGAATATGTAAGGGAATGGTATTTCAAGATAGTGCTTAGGAATAAAACTGTACAAAATTTCCAATTGATAGATAAGAACAGGTGGTATAATTATTAATCCAAGTATAAGATAACTCTTCAGGGCTTTTTTCACGGTCGTATTGGTAATATTGCGATAGTTTATCAGGATTACTATGTATGCATAGAAATGGAAAGTAGTTTGACCTAAAAACTCTCTTACCAGTTGTATTGTGGAATTACCGATAACTACTGTTATAGGTAATGTAGCTATTATTACAAAGGCATATATTTTGCTTATTATATTCAATTTATGTGGAAATTTTTTCCCTACTGCTGCAAATGCCACTGCTGGAAACATTAAAAACTGAATCAGTTCTCCAATTGGATTAAGCGTCAGATACACTATACGTTTAAAAGTCTCCATATCTGTAGTTGTAATACTGCTATATGTATTAACTGCCTCCACCAGCATTAGAAGCATAGCTCCTGTCATTAGTAGGGAGAGATACTTGAAAGCCTTATGTTTGAATTTACTGTACAAAAGTCCGGAGATCAGAATTGTCATTGAACAAGCGATACAGCAGAGAATATAAAGAATTATAGTAAAATGGTTCATATGATTACCAATTTTTAATTATATTAAACTATACTCCGGATTCTGAAATACTTCAAGTAAATAACATCAAATGGGAATTTCGGCCTATATACAATTTATGCTTTGCAGCATTACAATACAATTAACTTGTTCTTTCTTGTGATCTCATTAGAGTGTATAGGTCGATGGATTGGAAAAAGTATATTTAAAAAAGCTCAGTTTTGATTCTCTGTATTCCCACAGTTATCATATTATTCAGACTCATAGAAATATTGGCAGACTGATAAAAAAGCCTGTTTTATATAAAAATATTTAAGGAGAAAGTAAAATGACAAAAAAAAACTTGATATTATTTACTTTGGTTACATTCACGATTATTACAGTATTTGCTTCCGGTACTGCTGAAGGATTTTCTTCGGAAAAAGAGCAATTTATCTGTTTTGGCGCAGAAATTGATGGGAATTGGCAGTCAGAACTAAACTGCTCATCCCAAAGGTTTACTATCAATAATGATGGTACCGTAACTGACAATCTTTTAAACTTAATGTGGGACCAAAATGGGAACCAGCAGGGAATACAGACCTGGAGCCAGGCCATATGTTATTGCTGTGAACTCTCCACAGGTGGATATTGTGATTGGAGATTACCTACGGAAAATGAAATTGAGAGTCTGATGAGTGCCAGGGAAGCTGATTCTCTTTTTGTTTTAAATGGGCAAAGTTACAGTTTTGCGAAGTTAAAACATCATTGGACATCTACCAGTTATTCACCCACTACTACAATTGATCGTTATGTTATTCTGCCTAATGGCTATGTGTATTTGTATGATAAAAGAAATAGCTACTCTGTTATGGCAGTAAGGTCTGTGCTGTAGTTGTTTTACTGATCAGGGAAGATCATTGATTGAAATACCGTCTATGATTTCAGTAAATTAAGTGGTCTTCATTAACTAGCTTCTTTGTGTGGATCTATTTAAAATTTACTTATTCTCAGTATATTCCCATGTATGGGAATCCATTGTGTTTTTTAGAATATATAAGAAAAAATGTAAAATGAGAAATTCGGCCTATATACAGAATTTCATTTCAGAGCTTAATATATCAATGGAATACCTCGTTTTTATATTATGAAGAGGTGGGTGTATGTAAAAGTTGCAAACCGGATTTTTAGTGGGGTATACAGTGGGAAATTTTGTTTTAATAAAATTAAACAAAACAGGGAATTCTGCTGTGAAATCAGCCAGACTGTGATATTATGTATCCTGAAGTGAGATAATGCATCTTTGCTTCTCTCCTTACGGTCTCCTGAAAGTAGATATTAAAGGTCTATATTGAAAGTGATTCCAATCGTAGTATAAATCAGTTTTAATCTATGACCTCACTGATAACCTATACAGATAAGTGGGGTGAGTTATGAAGATTCCTAATTTTTTTCTTGTTATTATTACGATGTTATTGAGCTTTGCTCTCACAACCTGCGAGAATTCCTTTGTTAAGGAGATGCATGAACAGGTTGATTCATATAAGAGTTCTGTAGGACCCAGAATTACCATGGAATCTGGTGGTTCGACGATATCTACGGGAAGTATTGTTTTAGTTACAGGTACGAGTATCGGAAATCCATCTACCATTACGATAATAATTGGGAACAATGGGGAAGAAGTTCTTCATATCGACTTGGACCCGGATGTTAATGATCCAAATAATGATTTTTCCCTCGAAACAGGCTTATTAGATTTCAATATTAATCCAGAAGATTCACAGAGTTTCTCTGTCCTCTTCGATCCTGGTACCACGGGAACAAAGTCGGCTGAACTAACCATATCATCAAACGATGAAATAAATCCTACTTTCTCTTTTACGATTCAGGCTGAGGCAACACCTGAGACGATTTCTGATATCGAAGTCAGGGATACCCAGGAATGGACTATTATCCCCGGTGATCTTAGCCAGGATTATGATTTTGGTAATGTTGATGTCAATTCATCTCTTTCAAAGGATTTTACAATCAGGAATCTGGGTTCCATAGATCTGGAGATTTCTGGTCCTCCGCTGATAACTGTCTCTGGAACCGATGCTTCGATGTTTGTGGTTCTTAATAATCCATTGGCAACGATATTGCCGTCAGAATCCACCGAATTTACTTTACGCTTCTATCCTACAAGTCGCGGGCTTAAAAGCGCTAAGATTTCCATATTGTCAAATGATCCGGATGAAAGTCCTTATGAGTTCAATGTAAATGGTATAAGTCTTGAGGCCGATATACAGGTAACTGGAACAACGTCTTTCGGTAATGTTTATGCCGATGGAACCAACGGCGTTGCCAGTTCCTATGCTACGCATACGATTTATAATGATGGAAACGATCCGTTGACGGTAATCGGAATTGTTTTCTCCGGAGGTAATTCCGGAGACTTTGATCTTTACAATCTACCGAGCCTTCCCAAGGTTATTGCCGCTAGTGGAACTTCGACATTCCAGGTTCGTTTTGATCCTGTAGCCACAGGTGTTAGGAGTACGACAGTAGTCATAAACAGTGATGATCCGGATGAAAATCCCTATACGTATTCGGTATCCGGAACAGGTACAGCCCCTGAAATTGCAGTGACCGGGGATTCAACATTCGGAAACATCATCCAGAAGACCTCTCGGGACCATATCTTTACTATTTCAAACAGTGGAACCTACACCCTGTCCCTCACCGGGAATCCTCTGGTGGCCATTTCCGGTTCCTCGGATTTTACGATCCATTCCCAACCGGCAACCAGTTCCATCGGAACTTCCTCTTCCACAACCTTCACAGTTCGTTTTCTGCCGTCCAGTATCGGCGCGAAAAGCGCAACAATAAGCATCGACAACAATGACAGCAATGAAAATCCCTACGCAATCGCAATAAGCGGATCTGGGGAGTCTTTCCATGGTTCCAAGACTATCTACACTGGAACTATTGGACATGCGGATGTGGAATCCTACGGGAATACTATTCATATATCATTCTATGATGGATACGGTGATGACCTGGAATATATGGTGAGCAATGACGGGGGTAGTACCTTTTCGCAACAAACACTGGCATCTACTGGTGATCAGGGATATACGCATGATCTGTCTCTCGATTACTACGGTAATCCATACATCTGTTTTTATGATAGGTCTGGTTATGATCTGGAACTTGCATATTTATCGACCTGGTTCAAATTCTCCACTCAGGATTCTATAGGAAACGTCGGGTATTTCTGTTCCATGGATACTTATGCGAGCAGCAGTTATGAATATCATTACATCGCCTATAACGACAGTACAAATGGAGACTTGAAATTCAGGAGAGTCAATTCCGAAGCGGGGCTTCAGACAAGTTCCGTCATTGATAATACAGCAGGAACTTCTGTAGGTCATTCGACTTCTGTTGCCGTTGATAATGCAAATATGAACAGGGTATATGTGGCGTATCAGGATTACAGCTATGCTAACCTGAAGTTTGCGACATCAACGAATGCTGGTTCTTCCTGGTCCACACCATTAACACTTACGTCTACGGGAGATGTCGGAAGTTCCACTTCCATCGACTGCAACGGAGGTAATGTGTACATCGCATATCGCGACTTGTCAACCAGCCAGGTGAAGATGATCCGTTCAACTAATTACGGAGTGAGCTGGGGCTCTCCGGTAGCAGTTGTGAGTTCAACTTATCCGGGGAATATCCGGGTGGTGGCAAGTACACTTTATCTCCCATACTATAAGAGTGGTACCGGCATCGTATTAGCGAAAAGCACCAACTCTGGAAGCAGTTGGACGGAGACACTAGTAGACTCCCAGGGATTCGCTACATCATCACTGAGCATCTATGGCACTACTATGACCATGGTTTACATGGACACGAACAGCGATCTGAGGATCTCCCGCTCCCTCGATGGTGGTGTAACATGGGATTAAGGAAGATGCTCAGTTTATCAATGACACGGAGCTGGATTCTTTTCCTCTTATTTATTACTACTGTAATACCCGGATTTGCCGGTGACAAAATTCCCTTCTCCCTTAGTGTTATTCCGGGCGTTGAGATTCCTCTGGGACCTCAGACTGAGGGTGGAAATGATCCACTTAACATGGGTGGTTCTGTGGCCGTTGCCGGAGTTTTCGGCCTTCCATTTCTTAAAAAATCATTTACGTATGGTCTTCTTGATATTTCCTTCCTCCCTGTTGCTGATGGAGACCTGTTGATGACTTTTCTACCGGGAGTGGGAGTTGGATATCGTATTTCGCCCACATCGTCTTTCTCTATTACTCCTGCAATCTCTGCAGGCTATGGTCTTGGGGTTAAGCAGGGGCAGAATAATCTCACTGGGGGTCTTGCATTCTTTCGCGGAGATTTAGGTTTAGGGTTCGCCTTATCATCTTCTTTCAGCCTCGAAGGTGGTGTGAGTTTCAAGTATAACGAGGCCTATTACGGATTAGGAGCTAACCTGGCAATGCGTATCTCATTCGGTGAGGGGGGAAGATCGAATCTGAAGATAGAAGATCTCAATCTCCTGCCGATTTTCCCAGTTTTCTACAAATATTACGATGTAAATCCGCTTGGAACCTTTTCGCTCCGAAACGAAGAGAACGGTGTGATACAGGATCTGAAAGTTAGCTTCTTTGTAGAAGACTATATGACGGCACCAAAGACATGCTATACATCTGCGGAAATGAAAAAGCAAGAGGCTATCCAGGTTCCGCTCTTAGCTCTCTACAGAAATGAAATTCTAGGAATCACCGAGAACACCAAGGTTAGTGGTGAAATAGAAGTAAGTTATACATTCATGGATGAACAGCGTAGTTTCCGAAAGAACGAGTCCGTCAGGGTGTATCACCGCAACGCCATGATTTGGGATGACGATCGGAAAGCTGCGGCTTTCGTTTCATCGAAAGATCCCCAGATTCTGTTATATGCCAAGAAAATCGGTAGTGAGATCCGAGATCAGGGAGCAGGTACCCGAAATCTGGAATTCAGGGAGGCTCTTGGCCTGTTGGAATTCATGAAGTTGTACGGTATAAAGTATGTTGTCGACCCCTCCTCATCATATTCAGAACTGTCCGAAAGCAGCCTGGCTGTGGACTATCTCCAGTTTCCCGTTCAGACTTTTACCTACAGTTCCGGAGACTGCGATGACCTTTCTATTTGCTATGCTGCTCTTCTGGAGGCTCTGGGAACAGAAACAGCCTTTGTTACTATTCCCGGGCATATTTTCCTGGCGTTTAAACTGGAGATTACTCCAGAGGCAGTGAATCGATACTTTATTAATACTGATGACTTGATTATCCAACAAAAAGGTGTATGGGTTCCGGTTGAGGTTACCAGCTTACAGGATGGTTTTCTCGAATCATGGAGAATAGGGGCACGAGAATGGCGAAAGGCCACAGCAAACGGGAATGCCGGTTTCTGGCCTATGCATGAGGCATGGGAAATATATGAAGCAGTCGGAGCTGAAGATCCGGCATTTATCATCGAAGATACTGATATCAATAAAATACTCGTCGCTTATGAGATGCAATACGAGATATTTGTAAAGAACGAAACGGAATTAAAAATAGCGGAGCTCCGGAATCAGATGAATCAGGCGAACAGTAGTGAGATACTCAATCGAATCGGGACCCTCTATGCTCGATACGGTCTGTATGACAAAGCCTCTCTGGAATTCCGTGAAGCGTTGAACAAAGGGAGTCTATCTGCGATGATTAACTTGGGGAATATCCATTTTATTAACGAGAATTTTCAGTTAGCCATTGAATACTACGAGCAGGCTCTTGGGCGGAATCCGAGGAGTGCTGCCGCCGTTGCCGGAATGGCACGAACTTATTACAAGATTGGAAGCCCTGTAAGAACGAAAGAGTTCTATACAACTCTGAAAGATATTAATCCTACACTGGCCGAGCGACTGGCATATCTCGATACTTCTTCGAATGATAGTCAGGGGCGGGCTTCCAATATTGATTCACTACTCGAATCTTCCATCCAATGGTCTGAATGAAAGTGGCCTTATATGAATTCAGCTTACCATTTCTAAACAGTTAATTCTCTACCTGGGTTGGGGTTGCATTGTAAATAGAGGGACGGAGGTTCTATCGAAAATAGAGGGAGGTTTTATAACAAAAGAAGAAACTTGAGGGAAAGAGCTACATTGTAAGTAAATATTCAAAATGTGTAAAAAAAATACAAATTTAAAAGCACCAACTCAAATTTACCCAAACTGATGTATATGAGAAAAACAAGAGAACTATATGCCGGTGCAAAATACCATGCTACCGCAAGGATCAATCCTGGAGAATTTGCTCTCAAATCTCCTGAAGTTAAAGAATAATGTAATAGATTTCAGGTTAATTTGACTCTGCCTAAATATTAATAGTAAGATTTATAAAGGAAATATTAAATGTTAACAGTATTGTGAATAGGATCATATAAGCTATTCTTTAGGTGGTCGGAAAAGGTTGTGGAATATATTGGAAATCTATAGATGAAGATATAAGCACTGAGGGACTTATAGCAGGCAGACCATCAGGTGAGAGCCAGACTTCATTTAAAAAGTGGCTTAAATCAAGGAGCTCATGATTTTTATTTCTTTATAAAGAAATAGAAAAATGATCTAACCTAAGACTTATCTTCTTTTTCTACCACTTTAATTCGATTCAACATCTCTTTGTATATATTTATTCATCTCTCCGAATTCCTGCTTTTAGAAGATAAGAAGATATAGGGACGGAGGAGTGAATTGAGGAGTAAATTATGAAATATAATAAAAAATCATATTAACACTCTCTTAAATAAATATAATTGTATGTAATTTCAAATTGTTACTTTTAATTTACATACTTTTAGGAAATAGAGGGACGGAGCAATAGTTTTCCCAGCAGCCATTACAGTCTATATGTTGTACAATATGCATGCAAATCCAAATATACATGGCAAAAAATGTAAAAATTTGCAAAAATATATAGGAATAATTGACTTTTGAGGTTTTATATCATATAATAAATGAATGAAACGTACATTGTATAAGGAACTTTTAGAGTGGAAGAGCTCCCCAAATAGAAAACCTTTGATACTTAAGGGAGCCAGGCAGACCGGTAAGACTTATCTTCTAACAAAATTCGGTAAGAAAGAGTTCAGGAGTGTACATTATTTGAATTTCCAGAAAGATAAAGAACTCAGAGAGATCTTTGAAAACAGTCTTTCTCCGGCAAAGATTCTTGAATTGGTGGAATTTACCCTTGGTTCATCAGTTGATATTGAAAAGGATCTTATTTTCTTTGATGAAATTCAGGAATGTTCAAGAGCTCTCACCAGTCTTAAATATTTCCATGAAGATATGCCCCAGATGGCTGTAGTCTGTGCCGGATCATTACTGGGAGTTGTTCATTCTAATTCAGCTTTTCCAGTTGGTAAAGTATCTTTTCTGAACCTCTATCCCCTGTCATTTGAGGAATTTCTTCTGGCTCTTGATGATAGAAAAAGTCTAAATGTTATTGCTGAAATATCAGAAAATGGAAAAATACCCCAGATAGTCCACAATCATCTAATGGATATTATGAAAGAGTATCTGGTAGTCGGAGGACTGCCGGAAGTTGTTTCAATATATCTTGAAAATCGCCAGAGCAAGAAGGTTGGATTTGATAAAGTACGCGAAAAACAAAGTGATTTAATTACAGCTTATATGGGTGATTTCTCAAAATATTCCGGGAAGATTAGATCTAATGAAATAGTATCGGTTTTTGAGGCGGTTCCTTCTCAACTTGCCAGGGAAAACAAAAAATTTATATCTTCAAAAGTTATCTCAGGGGGAAGATTTTCTAAATTACGTTCTTCTATCGACTGGCTTGCAGGAGCTGGATTAATAATCAAGGTTAAAATCACTAATTCCGGAGAGCTTCCTTTCTCAGCTTTTACAAAGGAGAATAATTTTAAGCTCTACCTTTTTGATGTAGGGCTTCTGGGAGCCTTAGCCGGACTTTCACCTCAAGTCATTTACCTGGAAAATAATCTTTTTGCAACATTTAAGGGAGCTTTCTGTGAAAATTTTGTGGCCCAGGAGTTTTTATTTACAAATTCAAAACCTCTGTATTCGTGGGCAGGAAATACATCAGAAGTCGAATTCATTAAGGAGATTGATGGTAAAGTTTATCCAATAGAGGTAAAATCCGGATTATCAGGAAAATTAAAAAGCCTCAATGTGTTTTCTCAAAAATATAATTCACCTTACAGAACAAGGATCAGTGGACGCAATCTCGAGATAAACACTTATTCGAAAATGCACAGCTATCCACTCTA
>Ga0209633_10005787_pt1 | contig 10747 bp, 9 predicted proteins | sample Cruoilmetagenom1_FD_187290 | JGI IMG/M metagenome (GOLD analysis project Ga0209633, IMG submission 187290) | Oil polluted marine microbial communities from Coal Oil Point, Santa Barbara, California, USA - Sample 1 (SPAdes) (version 2) | ecosystem: Environmental > Aquatic > Marine > Oil seeps ... | reverse complement strand
CCAACCCCGCACGTCCCCGGAAGCGGCCCTAGGAAATTTTTGGGGCACCCGCCCTGGCCTAAGGAAGCGTCCCGCAGGGCGAACGCGCTTGTCTGAGGTCGACCGGTCCCGACGAAGTCGGGGAGGTCCCGCTTAAGCGGGAACGTGGCCTTGGACGGGTCAAAAATTTCGTACAGGACGCGAAGGGGATGTGCAAAAAAAGAAAAAAGCCATGTCCCTTCACTTCAACTGAGTTAAAGACCCACACCAAACCCAGAAGACCCTTAAAACATAATCCCAAGCTTTTCTTTGCGTACTTGACGTCTTCAAGGACCCGGTTCATACGTCACGAAACCAGGAAGGCCAGAAACACCGGAATGGTCAGGGCCGACAGGGCCGTCTCGACGGTGATGATGCCGGACATCAGCCGCGTATCGCCGCCGAGCTGGCTCGCGAGGATATACGACGATACGGAACTGGGAAGTGACGTGAACAGGACAGCGCAGATCAACGGAAGGCCCGTGACGCCGAGGAGCGTGCACGCGATGGCGGTCAGGACCGGGAACAGGACGAGCTTGAGAGCGCTCGGAACACCAAGTCGGACCCAGGCCGCGTTGTCCCGGGCCAGGCTGAGGCCCGCGCCGACGGACAGGAGCCCTAAGGGCAGGGCGGCGCGGGAGAAAATATCGAGAAGATTGTTCGTGCCGTATGGCAGGCCGATGCCGGTGAGATTCAGGCCGATGCCGATGCCGCAGGCGATGATCAGCGGGTTTTTAAGGACCTTCACCAGAAGCCGGAACGCGCCCTGCCGCTTCTCAGAAAGGTAATAGGTGAGTATGCCGACACTCAGCAAGTTGACGAGCGGAACGAGAACGGCAATGGCCACAGCGATCAGCGCCAGCCCTTCCTCGCCGAAGAGGGCGCCGCCCGCAGCCAGGCCCACATAGGTGTTCGGCCGGATGCTGCCCTGGAACATCGAAGTAAATGCTGGAACGTTGGCCCCGAGACGTCTTCGCAAGAGTATCAGAATAAGGGCGATGACGAGGGTTGCCGCGATGATCGCCCCGGCCATCCGCATCATGGGCAGTCCCGCGATGTCGGCCGTGGCGAGCGTTGTGAGGAGCAACGCGGGAAAGAGGGCGAAATAGGTCAGCCGGTCGGCAAAGGGCCAGAATGAATCTCCGGGAAAGTTCGCCCGGCGAAAAAGAAAGCCGATAACGATGAGGCTGAATATGGGAAAAAGGGCTTCTAAGACTGGAAGCATGATTTATTTCTCTCACTATTTCTTAGATCATGAAGATGATAGATTCTTTCACCGCAGGAAAACGACGAAAGCCCCAGCTCCGCCGAGATCGCGCGGTGCAGGCGCGAATTCGGCAACCCGGCCTTTTCCTTCCCGCCGCAGCCAGGCAGCAACCGCTCCGGGCAGCACCGGCCCCTCGGGAGAATTAACCCCCTTCCCGGTAATGACCAGAACGGCCTGCAGTCCGCGGTGGTATGCGTCGGCAATGAACTGTTCTAAATGCACAAGGGCCTCATCTTTGAAATAACCGTGTAGGTCGAGTTCGCCGTTGATCCGGATCGTTCCTCTCTTAAGCTGTCGCATGCGGGTTGGTGAGGATTGCTGCTTCCTACTTTCATCCTCATGCCCAGAACGCTCATCCTTGACCCCGCGGCCGTCCCGCCCTTCGCGGGACTGCGGGATGTCGCGTTGTTCAATCACGCCCTGGCGTGACTGCTGGAGGGGCTCCACCTGCGTCCCCACGGATCGCATGGCCTCCAGGAAGAGCCGTTTGTCATCGGCGCCTGCGGGTGGCGGTGCTGTTGCTCCCTTGTTCGGGCGAACCGATGATGGGCCCGTTGTTTTTGTTCCCCCGACTGCCTGAAGGAACAGTTCTTCATCGTCGACCTCATCGGCTGAGGGGGAAGAGGCGGTGTCTGGAGTCTGTTTCGCCGGCGCGGATTTGTGTTTCAACCCTTTCAGCGAATCGAAGGGCTTGTTACGAAAACGTCCCGAGGGCTCTTCGTTTTTCTTGCGTTTGTTCATGAGACAAGCGGTTTTCCTTACGATCAGCTGAATTCTGCTTCTCCCGCACAGTAGCAGTGTTTCACCATCCTGTCAAGAGCCGGTGTAGAGGCAACCCTTGACAAAGAGGGCGTATTCGTCCATTATTTATCTATATCCACCTTATCCCCCTCTCTCGAAAGATTCAAATGAAAGTCTCATGACTGGAGGTATGACATGCTGAAACATTTAGTCGCCGTATTTTTGTTTGCCGTGATCCTTGTGCCCGCAGGTGTCCAGGCGGAGCTTCCCTGGCAGACGGATCAGCATACCCGATACATGGCTCTCGGTGACAGCCTGACAGCTGGGTATGGCGCAGTGCCGGCAACCCATGGGTATGTGTATCTTTTGTACCAGACTGGCACGTTCGATACGGTTCCCAACACACTGCTCTCGAACGCGGGCGTTCCCGGCGCTACGAGCAAGCATGTCCTGGATCATCAGGTGCCCCAGGCCCTCGAGGCATTCAGGCCGCACGTGATCACAATTACTGTGGGCGGGAACGATCTGCTGAGCATCTTGCAGGGTTCTGATCCGGCCAGCGTGTTGCTCCAGTTCCAGAGCAACCTGTATCAAATCCTCGAGCAGTTGCGTGAAGGGCTGCCGGAATCAGCAATATATATAAGTAACCTCTATTCGATCCCGGAGATTCCGATATCGGCTGAACCCGTGGCCGCGCTGAATGACATTGTCGAACAGACGGCAGCGTACTTCGACGCAGAGGTGGCTGATGTGTACGGCGGTTTCACAGGGCGCAAGGGGCTGTTGCTCATCGAGCGGCACGATGCGGGCCTGAACGTGCACCCGACAAATGCCGGTTATCGCGTAATGGCCGAGGCGTTCAAAGAAGTGATAAAACAGAACAAGTAGTACTGCTCTTGATTTTCCCCCTCTGTGCAACAGGCACATGGGTGTCCAGCACTGGTTGAGAAGGCCGGGTATCCTGCCTTTTGACTTTTCCCGCTCTTTCTGTTACGTTAATCCTCCATGAAAAAAGGCATTGACTACATCGGCGTGGGAGCCGGAGCCGTTATTTTCAACGGTGAAGGGAAGGTGTTCCTCGCCAAGAGAGGGAAGGAAGCGCGCAACGAATCAGGCCGATGGGAATTCCCGGGCGGCGGCGTGGAGTTCGGCGAGACGCTGGAGCAGGCCCTGGTGCGCGAGATCCGGGAGGAGTACGGCTTCGCGATCGAGGTGGAGGAGCTTCTCGATGTCGTGAATCACATTCTTCCCGACGAAAAGCAGCACTGGGTATCGCCGACCTTCCGGTGCCGGTACAAGAGCGGTACGCCGGAGATCCTCGAACCCCACAAATGCGGTGCCATCGGGTGGTTTCGTGTTGACGATATCCCGGAAGGGGAACTGAGCTCCGCCTCGGCGCAAAGCCTGGAGAGCCTGAGAAAGACATTCTCCACGAAGGGCCACGAAGGAGCACGAAGAAGAGCTGAATGACGAATGGGCCGCAGATTCACGCGGAAAAGGCGGATTAAAAAATCAATGATTCGGTGAATGGGGAAATGAAAGGCGATTAACCACAGATAACCAGAAGTAGGCGCCCTAGGCGACACAGATGAACTCGGATAAAGAAACTCTCTCTTGACCACAAATGCTAAGGTAACGGTAACGATAAACACGAACACCGTAACCGCCAGACGATACGGGCCTCGTAGCCGTAGCCGCTTACCGAGTTAAATACCCTGCGCTCTATGCAAACTTTGGGAGAGATGCCTTGGGTTTTTTGAATGATTCATGCCTCGCTTATTCTTTAAGTTGCGATCTGCGTCAATCAGCGTGAATCTGCGGCCAATTGCTCTTCGGTTTTTCCATTCGCGATTTTTCGTGTAAATTCGCGGCCAAAAAAAGTATGAAGACTTACTACACACTTCCCGTGAACGCCCTCCTTCTCCTCGGCCCGACCGGCGCAGGCAAAAGCCCACTCGGCGATTATCTCGCCGCTCACGGCCTGGCAGGCAGGACGTGCCATCACTTCGATTTCGGCGCCGAGCTGCGTGCCATTGCATCGGGAGAAACTCCGGCGCGCGCGTACAATAAGGACGAGATTTCCTTTGTCCATGGCGTGCTCGAAGAGGGGCTCCTGCTCGAGAACGAACACTTCCGGCTCGCTGAAAAGATTATCGGCCTCTTTCTCGACGGCGCAGGATTCGGTAACAACCAGATCCTCGTGCTGAACGGACTTCCCCGCCATGTTGGACAGGCCGCGGATATTGCAAGAATTGCAGATGTCACGGTCATCGTGCTTCTTGAATGTTCAGCCGATGATGTGCTTTGTCGTATCGAAGAAAATGTCGGCGGTGACCGGGAAGAGAGAATGGATGATGAACGACGGCTCGTCGAAAAGAAACTGAAGATCTTTCATGAACGGACCGCGCCGCTTGTGGAGTACTATGAAAAAAAGGGGCGCAGGATCTACCGGCTCAGCGTGTCGGGCACCATGACGCCGGAGGAGACGTATCAACAGCTCTCAGCCCTTGCCGCCATTGACCCACCAGTCGCCTTTGTCGCTGAACCACCAGAGCGATGAGTCGGTTTCGAGGATCGTCCGGGCGAGCTCTTTTGCCGTGTCCGTCTGGAGGCGCTTGAGGGAAAAATCGAGCCATTCATCGGCATATCGGTTCCCGAGGTCCTTGTATTCCTTCAGGGCCAGGATCATTTCCAGCTGATCGGCGTCCCGGGCGAGCTTCGCCTCCTCCGTCTCTCCTTCGATGAATTCCCCGATGAGGTCCCGCAGCTCCTTGCCAAAGGGCAGGGTCTCTGCCAGGTCATCAACGGCCTTTTTCTCATCGGCATCGACGTATTTTTTGTTCACATAGTTGAGGTCGCCGGTCCGCGCTTCAGGGAGGTCGTGGAAAAGGCAGATCCTGACGAGTTTGTCGACGTCGATATTCTTCGCCAGTTTGCCGAGGGCATAGCCGATATAGGTGGTGCGGAAGATGTGCTCCGCCACGGACTCCGCGCCGGAACCCAGGAACTGAAAGCCGCTGCGGGGAGTGCGCTTGAGCATCCCCGCCTCAAAGAGAAAATTTGCTATGTTTTTCATGGCCACGTTATAGCATGATTGCAGCAGTGATGCAATGGAAGATAAGGGCGGAAAACACACTAAACCGCAGAGGGCACAAGGGAAATTCTTAAAGAAACAGCACAGAAAAGATTTTATGCCACAGAGTTCACCGAGAGCGCAGAGAGAGGCTGGTCAAAAATCGAACCAATTCATTTCTTTACTCTGTGTCCTCTGCGTGCTCTGTGGCTAACTGGTCCGGTCCTGTTTCCTGATTTTTCCCTGTGTTCTGGTTTGTTTTAATCAAGTACTTTTTTTGAGGCTTGCTTTTAAGTGATACTGACTCTGCGTCCTCAGCGGTTAAAGGCTTTTCACTGCCTAGAACGTCAACCCCTGCCTCTGCATGAGCATCTCGCCCAGGAACGATCCCGGCTTTATTTCAGCGCCCTCGATAAGGTCAATACCCTCGAGCCCGTAGGGCTTTACGCAGGACGCGCAGACGTAGAACTTGAACTCGAAGTCCTCGCGGAGGCTCTTCATGAGCTCTGCCACGGGCGAGAATGCCTTCTGCCAGGTAACAGACTCGGCAAAGCCCTTGCGCGCGAGATGGACCCCCTCGTTCATGAGAAAGAAGTCGATCTTCGCGTCAAAGGCCGCCATGTTCGTGGCGAGTTGCAATGCAGCGGCTGCTTTCTCTATCTTGTCGTACGAATGGCTGATAATAAATACGAATTCCTTGTTTTCCATGGTCTTTGTCTCCTTCCGTCAGTTTGATGGGAATGGGATTTATTGATATCTGCGCCCCTCCCGCCCTACGGGTTTCTGAGCGTGAGCGTGCCAGGCACGTGACGAATAATGTGTATATTTACGAAACAATACCAAACCGGGCAACATTAATCTAATTAAATATTTTTATACGGCGACAGTAAAACACCGTCTTGCAAATAACAACCCGGACCGACTGAAGGCATAAAGACCGTGTCCGTTCAGGCTGCTTGGCCCCGGGTGAAACCGGACGCGCTGATAGGGCATATGACAGATGATGACGAACATTAGTTACCCCGCGGCCGTCCCGCCTTGGCGGGACTGCGGGATGTCGCGTTAATAGGTGTCACGCCAAAGCGTGACTGCTGGAGGGGCTCCACTGAAGAATCAAATTCTACCCAAAATGGGTAGAAAATATTGTCGAAAGTCATAAAAACCTCGCAAATAGAGGTCTATATAACAATTTTTGAACTGTCGTTTCTTATAAATTTGCACTTTTCAATTTTCAATCCCGCTTTATGCGGGTTAAGATTACCCTAACCTCCGGTGCAGAAGCAACGCATCGCTGCCGGCACCTCTCTTGTAAGCCTCGCGGCATCCTGTTGATACGTATACACTCCCTCAATAAACGAAAGGCCCCATGCAACCCTGCAATACCAAGAGGTCCTGTGCTCAGAGGGCCCTTTTCGTAACTATTTGCAATGAAATATGAGTAAGAAAGAATAAGTTGCAATATTGTGAGCATTATGTTATATTGCCATAATACTAAAGGTATACACATCAGATAAAGTAAGGGACTTTCTCGGACGAGGATCTTCCGACATACACACCGACAGCTGCTTCCGTTCAGATCGACGCCAGCCGATGTAGCTCACCGAGGCGTATGACGCTTTGGTCTTCCGGACCTCAACAAACTACCCACAAAAAGACGAAGGGGGAAGTTGTAGGTGAATGCGGAATAACTGTGTGGTTTCAAGCAGGTAGACGTTTTACCGACATTGCGAATATACCACGTGGTTCTGTATATAAGGTTCAGTCAAAAGTTCTATGAAAACAGAGAGGAACATGTGCAACCACAGAGTTACACAGAGGAACACCGTTGGGGAATGGGAGCCACGGTGAATGGGCGATGGGGTTTGAAAGTCCAAATGACAAAGCTCAAGGGTTAAACGAATGTCAAAGTTCAAAATCCAAATGCCAAATAAATGTCAAATGACAAAATGCAAAGGTCTCAATCTTGTTGCCAATTGGTTTTTTGACATTCACTTGAACTTTGAGTTTTGGAATTAGTAATTACCTCTGTGGCCTCTGTGGTTAAGCTTTGACAAAACGGTATAAAAAGAAGGAGGAAATACTATGATACGTTCAGCATACAGAGTAGCACTTAGCGTCGCGTTTCTCGTGGTCGGTATTGCCGCCGGCGCACTCGCCGAGGTGCCGGTAATTACCGGGTCGCCACAGATTGTTACACCGGCGCTCCTCGACTGGCCGCGTGACACGGAAAAGCAGACTCCCGACCTTACCGAGCCTACGGCGAACAGGCTTGAAGATCTGCATGGGGAGCTCGTTAACTGCTCCTCGATGGATCTCGTTCTTTCAACGGCCGGCAACTATCACATGGCGCTGCGGGATTTGATGCGCAAAGTAGTGCTTCCCGAAGCTTCCGACGAGATCGCGAACTGGTATTATTCGACAAGCCCCCCGATATCACCCGATCAAATCGCCAATAAACACCTGGGCTTCGGCAACCTGAACGTGGGCTGCGTTCCTCAAATTGCCGTCGGCCCGAAGAATCTGATGAATACTCTTGACTCGCTTGCATTTACCGAGGGTGAACGTATACCCATTATTCGAAACCGCGGCAACGTGATACTCGTAAAAAAAGGAAATCCAAAGCATATTAAATCAATTTGGGATTTGGGGCGTCCCAATGTCCGGGTCGTTACGTCAAATCCGTACACGGAGAAAGGCAGTTTCGGCAACTACAGCGGCAGCATCAACAATATAGCGGCAAACGACCCGAACCCTCCGGGCTCGCGGACCGCGGAAAAACTGTTTCACTCGATCTTCAACAGCGACAAACCATATGCTAAATGGGTATCGGGCAAGCGGATCCATCACCGCGAAGTGCCGTGGGCGGTCGCATACGATCACGCCGACGCTGGCTTGCTGTTTTACCATCTGGCGCTCTACGCAAAGCGGAGCTTCCCCGATCTGTTCGATATCGTCCCCCTCGGCGGTACGGTCGACAGTCCCGAACCGCTGCCGGGCAATACAAGAGGCACGCTCTTCGCCGTACGGATAAAAGGCGAAGTAAGCAATCATGGCGAATGGACGCAGCGGCAGTTGGAAGCCACGGAACGCCTTATCGAGGCTTATCAAACACCGGGATTCGAAGAAATTCTTGATAGACACGGTATTGACGTTCCTTAACGTAAGCGTTCTGGTATAAATCAATGCTGCGTTTCGTACAGAGTGCGAACGTGCGTGACGCAGCTGCTTGTAAGGACAGCACCCCCACCTTCGACGACTTCATGGTGGGGGATTTTTTTGCACGGTATTTTTGAGTTGCAGGACCGACAATCGATTTCAGGTGGCCTGTTCTGTCGGATATCAGCCCGGCAATCTTTCAGGTTTTTATTCGTATAGCAACATTCGGTACGAGCAAGAAGATGCAGTGTGCAGAGGGGCAGAACGAATGAACGGAGTTTTGTTCTTGACACTTCGGCCGAATTTGTATATATTTCCTGATACTTTGGGGGATCGTCCAGTGGTAGGACAGCAGACTCTGAATCTGTTTACGGGGGTTCGAATCCTCCTCCCCCAACCAATGCAAACACCATTGGAAATTGAAAATTGTAAATAGCAAATTGAAGATTTTGGATCATGTCCTTAATTTGCAATTTCCAATCTGCAATTTGACCTTTCCAATTTTTTCCCTAATACGGTCCCATCGTCTAGCGGCCTAGGACGCTGGCCTCTCACGCCGGAAACACGGGTTCGATCCCCGTTGGGACCACCAATTCCTGCCATTACGCTCTCGCCATGGTAACAAGATTCTTGCGATTTCCGAAAACAGCGTCCTCAGGGGAATATGCATTTGCGGTTAAGGAGCATTGCGGGCGTGGTCTACACGGAAGAGCCTGATCCGGACAAGCTCCCGATGCCTGTCTCCTGTTTCCTGTCTGTATTCTGTATTCTGTAATCTGTTGTCTATTGTCTCATGTCTGTATTCTGCTCTTTTTATCCTGTCTCCTGACTACTGGCTCCTGTCTACAGTCTATCAACCCGGCCTGCCGTGGCTCAGCGCCTGCCCGATGGCCGGGATAAAATCCTTTTTTCTCGAGAGTACGCGCGGCACGCTGCAGGTATCACCCTCCACCTTCACATTGAAGGCCTTTTCAACGATCCACGTCTCGCCTTTGAGCATGATTCGCTCGTGGCCTTCGGTGAGGGGGTTTGTCACGAGCAGCACGACCAGATCGTAATGGTGAGCAGTACGAAGGCGTTCCAATTCGACGAGCAGGCTCTCTTCGCGCAGGTCGATCTCGGCGCAGTCGAGAGACATCATCTGGCTCACACCGAGCTTCTTACCGGCGATCAAAAACTCCTTGAAGTCGGAGGCGATCAGCTCCTCGTCGCTTCTCCCGTCAAGATTGATGCTCGCGTGGAGCAGCTCCTTGCCATAGGATTTGCTGTCCACGCCGGCGATGTCGGCAAGACGCTGCGCCATCACCTTGTCCCGCTCGGTTGTGGTCGAGAGGGTCAACAGGAGCGTATCCGACAGGATTCCGGACAGAAGAAGGCCGGCGAGCTCTTTCGGAACATGTATCTGATGAAGAACCATTGATCCCGCTACTACCGTACAGCTGCTGCCGACGGGATCGTTATACACATAGATGGGGGCCATGGTGGATATGTCGCCTACCCGGTGGTGATCGATGATCTCAAGAATTTCCGCTTCCTCGATCCCGGCCACTGCCTGCGAGAGCTCGTTGTGGTCGACCAGAATGGCCGTCTTGTGCACCGGATGCATGAGGTCGGTCCTCGTAATGAACCCGATGAGGCGATTGTCGCTGTCAACGACGACTACGGAACGGTACTCTGATTTGACGATTCTTTCGCGGACCTCGGCCATGGGCGTGAAGAGGCCTACCGTAGGGCAGGTGCCGGACATGATGGCCGATACGGGTTCGGACATGGTCATGAGCTGGACCGTGGCAAAGGCGTGGTAAGGAGAAGAGAGGATGAGCGCCTTTTTTTCAGCGGCCGCTTCTATGACCTCGCTCGCCAGCGGCGCACCGTCGACAACAATCAAGGCCGAACATCCCGCATGTATCAGATCGAGCTGGACGTCGTACTGATCGCCCACAATAACCACGTCACCCCGGCTCACCGTGTTCAGAAGAGCTCCCCGCTGCATGGTGGCCATGAGTACTCTGCCCGTCAGTCGATCCACCTGCCCGGTATTCGTTATGACGCGGGCATCAAGGGTCTTGAGCAGGATGTCGAGTTCGATTGGTGTCTGGTCCAGGTTGGTGAAATCAACGCTGTCCATGTAGTGGCGGGCAATATCCTTCAGTCCCACGATGCCGGCCAGCCTCCCCCCATCGTCCGTCACCGGAACAGACCGCACTCCTTGTTCCCGCATCAGAAGGGCAAGCGCCTGGATCGAATCGCGCACACCGATAGCGATAGGCCGCTTCAGTTCGAGGTCGTCCACCGTCGCGGCGAGGCTCTCGATTTCAGCGGGAGGCGCCACGCCGAATTTTTCCAGGACAAAGCGGGTCTCATCGTTCAACGTGCCGGCCCGAGCCGGCGTGAAGACAAACCGCTTGTCCGTGATGTTCTTGAAGTACGCATAGGCAATGGCGGAACACACGGAGTCCGTGTCCGGCGCCGTATGTCCTATGACGTAGACG
>Ga0209633_10005785_pt1 | contig 10750 bp, 8 predicted proteins | sample Cruoilmetagenom1_FD_187290 | JGI IMG/M metagenome (GOLD analysis project Ga0209633, IMG submission 187290) | Oil polluted marine microbial communities from Coal Oil Point, Santa Barbara, California, USA - Sample 1 (SPAdes) (version 2) | ecosystem: Environmental > Aquatic > Marine > Oil seeps ... | reverse complement strand
TCACTTGATATTGCTTTACCATTCCACCAATGGTGGCCACTTCGGATACCCCAGGTACGGTCTGTAATTCGTATTTTAAGAACCAATCTTGAAGGCTTCGTAGTTGCGATAAATCATGGGTATTGCTCCGATCAACTAGCGCATATTCATACACCCAGCCTACGCCTGTAGCATCAGGACCAAGGCGCGGTTCAACGTTTTCTGGAAGTTGACTGGCGGCTTGGCTTAAGTATTCTTGCACCCGCGCTCGCGCCCAATAAATGTCGGTGCCATCTTCAAAAATAATGTACACATAAGAATCACCAAAGAACGAGAAACCACGTACTGCTGTTGCTTTTGGAACGCTCAGCATGGTGGTGGTAATAGGGTAGGTGACTTGATCTTCAACCACCTGTGGTACTTGCCCGGGGAAGCTGGTTTTAACAATGACTTGCACATCGGATAAATCGGGTATCGCATCCAATGGTGTTTTCATCAGCGATATGATGCCCCACACGGTCAGAATCACCGTGGCTACAATCACCAGAAAACGGTTTTTGATGGAAGCTTCTATGATTTTAGCAAGCATTGGACACCTCGAATAATAGGGTGTTTCTTCTGCGCGTCAACAAGTCATCATATCCTAGGCGCACTTCGCGGGGAATGCTTATTGACTTCACAAGAAGTGCAACAACGGAGATGATGACTTTTTGGCGTGCCTTTTTTATTAGCTGGTGCGGCTTAGCCAGAAGAAATACACTATTGTTTGAGATGTCCATGACTATTCTCCGCTCATCCGGCGGAAACTGGCTTGTAGATTACTTTCAGAATCAATCATAAATTGTCCTGAAACAAGTATCATATCGCCATCATTAATACCTTCTAAAATCTCAACCTGTCCTTCTAATTTCATTCCTATTTTAATTTCTACGGGCTGATACTTTTTAGTTTTTCCATCATCCACAACATCCGCAACCACTTTGATGATACGCGGTTTGTTTTCATAATAAATAATAGATTCAGATGGCACGGTTAATACTTTTTTTGGGTCGTTATAAAGCGTTACATCGGCAAACATATTGGGTTTAAGTAACTGTTTTGGGCTATCAAATTTAAGTCTGATTTTAAGCGTTCGTGTTAAAGGGTTTAATTCGGGGTAGATATAATCAACCATGCCCGTCCATGTTTTCCCCGGCACGCCTTGCACTTGAATTTCAGCCTTATTACCCTTTTTAACCCAAGTGAGTTGGTGCTCAAATACATCCACGAGAACCCAGACGGATGATAAATCTGCAATCGTATAAAGCTCTGTGGTGGGGGTGATGTACATGCCGTTACGAATGCCGACACGCGTGATAACGCCATTATTCTTGGCAATTATAGGAATACGTTTTTGTGTCTTTCCAGATTTTAATACTTGATTAATTGTCTGTTGAGGCACGTTTAAATCCAACAGACGAATTTTAGAAGATTCAACTAAAGAAGTGCCTCGCCCAGAAAGTGCAGAACCTACGCGTCTTGCGCTGACTAAATCTTTTTGCGCCGATAAAATATCTGGTGAATAATATTCTAATAAAGTTTTACCTTTACTAACGGGGTCACCTAATGATTGCGTATAAACCCGTTCGACCCAGCCGTTTGAGCGGGTATGAATATGGTGTAAAGTATCCTCGTTATAGCCAACCGTTCCAATGGTTTTAATGGTGCGCGAAAGCGTATTGATTGTCGCTGTTTCAACTCGAATCCCCATATTTTGTGCTGTGCTAGCATCAATCGTAATTTTAGGAAATTTATCATCGGTTGAGTCATCTTTAGCGCTTTCATACACCGGCACAAGATCCATTCCCATGGGAGATTTCCCTGGCTCATCTCGACGATAATTAGCATCCATCGGGGCAACCCAGTATTTTATTTTTTTCTTGACTGAAGTTTTTGTTTGTTTTTCTTTTTGGGGTTTAGGTGCTTCTTTTTTTACCAAATCCATACCACAGATTGGGCAATTACCGGGTTCACCTTTAACAATTTGAGGATGCATCGGGCATACATAATTAGGATCAGCATGACGTTTAGAATGTTCCAGTACGGAGTCATTGATGGGATTGTCAGCGTCTTTACTTAACGCTATTCCAGTAATAGGCTGAAAGTTATGTTGATAGAATTGCTCAAGTGTTTTTTGCCCACCGGCAAACCAAAAAATGCTTAAAGCAGCGAGACTAATAAGGATTAAAAACAGTAAAGTGCTGAGTATTTTTTTTATAAATTTCATAACTTTCTCTGGTGCTGAATCATCTGATTCAACAAATAATAAGTGTAACAATCAACTGTTTACATAAACAGTGAACGCAGGGATTTATTTAAAGAATAGTTATAGGAGGACGATATAAAGAATCAGCAACTTTAGAATAAAGCAAAGGCTGAATAGATAGTTTAAAAGTAGACGTTTTATGTGTTGGTAACACGTTGGTAATCGTATTTACTAGTGATGAACCTACTTGACCATTATCACAATCGCATTGAGAATTTACTTCTTCACAACAATCATGCATATCGCTCATTATCGCAGTAGAAACTGCAGTCGAGGCGGACGTTTGTGTATCACTCATGACAGATGAATGATCTAAAGATGTGCCAACTATAGAAGAGCCAACTAAAGAAGAAGTATGCTGGCATTGAAAAAGTGAAGCAGAAGCAGTTAACATCGGTAAAACGCTCATCAGCATAATAAGTAAAATACTAATTACTTTTTGTTGATGACTTAAAGTTGTACTGTGTGTTGATGCTAGTTGCATAATTCTATTGTACGACAAAAATTGTTGATTTGGATGCTTTTTTGATAATTGGTGGGTCTTTGTTACAAAAGATATACAAGATAAAATCAGTTTGTATTATTTTTTAATTTTTATCTCACCCTTTATGAAAGGGGAACGAGGGGGATTTAAGTTGTTGGAAGTAACGTCTATTTTAAATCTCCCCAAACCCCTCTTTGTTAAAGAGGGGAGCTAAAAACATAAGATAATCTACACTATTATGATTCACACCCTTCTAAGGTAAGATCAATCGCTTGCTTCGCACCAAATTAATTTAAAACTCACTAAAAAAGTGCAAACCTTGCATAACTACTTTTCAAATTTCCTTAATTTAAAAAAATACCCGATATTACAATAAGATAAAACATGTTCATTCTGGCATGACTTTTGCTTTTATAGAATTATATGTTTCGATAAATCTATTTATGTCGGGTTTATAAAATTAGGTTCAGTTAAGGAGTAGCAGAATGAATAAAATTGAAATGACCGAAGAGATTATGGTCGCAAAAAAGTCCTCAGGAGTCAGCTGGGAAGAGCTGTCAGATAAAGTAGGTATATCACCCGTTTTTCTAACATCCGCCTGTCTTGGTATGAATAGCTTGCTGAAAGAACCTGCTGATAAAGTCTGTGAAACACTCGGCTTACCCTGCGAAGTCTCTGTCGCCTTGCAGGAGTTCCCACATAAGAGTTGGGACAAACTGGTGCCAACCGATCCAGTGATTTATCGCTTTTATGAAATCGTAGGTGTTTACGGGGAAACCATTAAAGAAATCATCCATGAAAAATTTGGCGACGGAATTATGAGCGCTATCGATTACTCGATGCATATTGATAAAGAAGAAAACCCATTGGGGGATCGTGTCGTTATCACTATGAATGGTAAATTCCTACCCTATAAATCATGGTAAGTGTCGATGCGCTTATTTTTGGCATAATATTTGCTTGAAAAATATTGAAACTAATTCATAAACCTAAAAAAGGAATAATTTTATGTCGTATTTAGAACCGACAGAATTTGTCACAAAGATGGTCGACGCAGGTGAATCTAAAGCTTATATGTCGACCAAAGATACGTTAATTCGTGCTTTTATGGCGGGAGCAATTTTAGCACTCGCAGCAGTTTTTGCGATTACCGTTGCCGTCAAAACTGGCTCACCAGTACTCGGGGCGATACTCTTCCCCGTAGGTTTCATTATGCTATATTTGATGAAATTTGATTTATTAACTGGTGTATTTACTCTTGTCCCATTGGCACTGCTTGATAAACGCCCTGGCGTCACCTTTGGTCAGGTTATGCGAAACTGGGGACTGGTATTTATTGGTAACCTTGCGGGCGCATTATCGGTTGCCTTTATGATGTCTTTCATCTTAACCTACGGATATAACACCGATGGCGGTGTAATTGCAGAAAAAGTAGGAAGTATCGGAGAATCTAGGACGCTGGGTTATAAAGAACACGGTATTTCTGGGTGGATAACCATCTTTATTCGTGGCATGTTGTGTAATTGGATGGTATCAATGGGCGTTGTTGGTGCAATGATCTCTACTTCGGCAACCGGTAAAATGGCTGCTATGTGGATGCCTATTATGCTGTTTTTCTTTATGGGTTTTGAGCATTCAATCGTTAATATGTTCTTATTTCCATTCTCAATGATTATGGGTGGTGATTTTACGGTCGTTGATTATGTCATTTGGAATGAATTACCAACGGTGTTAGGAAATTTAGTGGGTGGCTTTGTATTTGTTGGTTTGCCCTTGTACTACACGCACGTTAGAACCAGTGCTGAGCGTAAATTGTAATAAGATAGCTTCTTATTAGGGCCTTCACTCTATTTAAGCAGAGGCTTCTTAAATAGAGTGAAGGCTTTTTTATGTCGAAATTATTAAAAATATCTGTAGGACAGTATTCAGACAAAGGCCGCAAGGAAATCAATCAGGATTTTCACGGCGTTTTCATCCCTAAAGAACCCCTTTTGACATCCAAAGGAATTGCCGTTGCCATTGCTGATGGGATCAGTAGTAGCGAAGTCAGCCAGATTGCAAGTCAAACCGCTGTAACGGGCTTTTTGGATGATTATTTTTGTACTTCGGAAGCGTGGTCTGTCAAAAAGTCGGCTCAACGCGTACTGGACGCAACTAACTCATGGTTGTTTTCACAATCTCAGCAAAGCCCGAACCGCTATAATAAGGACAAAGGCTATGTTTGCACATTTAGCAGCATGGTTTTCAAGTCTACAACAGCTCATATTTTCCATGTCGGGGATGCACGGATCTACAGAGTACAAGGCAACTCACTAGAACAGTTGACCAACGACCATCGCTTTTGGGTTTCAAAGGAAAAAAGCTACCTTAGCCGCGCTTTAGGCATCAGTCCGCAACTTGAAATTGATTATCAAGCGTTGTTGGTGGAAGAAGGCGATACGTTCTTGCTCGCCACGGATGGCGTTTATGAGTTTGCTGATGCCCGTTTCATTACCAGTGCAATCAAAGAGCATAAAAATGATCTGGATAAAGCGGCGAAAATTATCGTAAACGAGGCCTACGGAAAAGACAGTACGGATAATCTTACTGCGCAGATTATCAGGGTCGATGAATTACCCAGCCAGAATACCGATGAGATTTACCAGCAGTTAACCGAGTTGCCGTTTCCCCCCATTCTGGAAGCAAGGATGGAGTTTGATGGCTACAACATTATCAGGGAAGTCCATGCCAGCAGTCGTAGTCATGTTTATCTAGCCGAGGATACTGAAACAGCTGCTCATGTCATCCTGAAAATTCCCTCAGTCGACCTTCGTAGTGATGCGGCTTATCTGGAACGGTTTCTGATGGAAGAGTGGATCGCACGGCGCATCAATAGCACGTTTATCCTAAAGTCCTGCGAACAGACCCGTAAACGTAACTACCTCTATACCGTCACGGAATACATCGAAGGCAAGACATTGACCCAGTGGATGGTTGATAACCCAAAACCCGATATAGAAACCGTACGCGGCATAGTCGAACAGATTGCCAAAGGTTTACAGGCATTCCACCGCCAGGAAATGTTGCATCAGGATATACGACCCGAAAACATCATGATCGACAACACAGGTACGGTGAAGATCATTGATTTTGGTTCGACCCGAGTGGCTGGTATCCTAGAGATTACATCACCGATTGAACGATATGAACTGCTCGGTACTGCGCAATATAGTGCACCAGAATATTTTCTGGGTGAAAGCGGCACACCGCGCTCGGACCTTTTTTCTTTGGGCGTTATCACCTACCAGATGTTAACGGGCAAGTTACCGTATGGAACACAAGTTGCAAAATCCAGAACAAGGGCTGCACAAAATAAACTGAGATATTATTCACTACTTAGTGATGAGCGGAACATCCCGGTCTGGATTGATGATGCTATCAGAAAGGCAGTACATCCTAATCCATACAAGCGTTACGAGGAACTGTCCGAATTCATATTTGACCTGTGTAACCCGAATAAGGCATTTCTGAATAAAACCCGCCCGCCACTAATGGAACGAAACCCTGTGCTTTTCTGGAAAAGCGCTTCATTTATCATGACAGTCATTATTGTGATTTTATTAATAAAGTGATCAATCATTTAAAAAAATCATTGTGGTAATCTATAAACCTATTAAGTTTTCTTTAACAATGCTTATGCTATATTCAAGCCATGCCTGCCAATCAAGCACTTACCCAGCATATTCAAAATCAAATTCAACAGAATAAGATTGAGGCTGACCCTAGACAGTTAGAAGCGATTGATTTATTACAGGAAATTGCGCTACAACTTGATTTTCAATCTGAGCAACAAATGTCAAAATCAATGCTTACTAAAAAGTCATTTTGGCAGTTTTCAAAAAAGCACAATGATTCCAAACATAACTCAAAACACAATAAAAATTTAGTCAAAGGCATATACATTTGGGGCGATGTCGGTCGTGGTAAAACGTGGTTGATGGATCAATTTTATGATGCGGTTGATATCGAGAAAAAACAACGTTTGCACTATCACCAATTTATGTTGGATGTGCACAAAGAATTGTCACTGTTGCCATCCCAAACAAACCCATTAACGGTTGTTTCTGAAAAAATGGCAGAGCAGTACCGTTTAATTTGCTTGGATGAATTTCATGTTTTGGATATGGCAGATGCAATGATTTTACATGGTTTACTCAGCGGTTTATTTGAGCGAGGCGTAACCTTGATAACCACCTCTAATCGACATCCTGATGATTTATTTAAGCAGGGTGCTTATCGAAAACGTTTTATGCCGGCAATTGCTTTAATCAAGCAAAATACAACCGTGTTCCAATTAGATAATGGCAAAGATTATCGTATACAGCATTTGCAAAACAATTACCAAAATGATGTGTTTTTTATGCCGCATGATAATTCTGTAAATGAATCGTTATTACAGTTGTTTAATCAATTCGCCGATAAACAAAATAAGCTTATTTCCGAGAATAAAAGCATCACTTTATACGGCAGAGACATTCCCGTTGTTTTGGTTGCTGACAAAATAATCTGGTTTGATTTCGATACGATTTGCAGAGGTACACGTTCTAGTAGCGACTATATTCAAATCGCACAGCAGTACAAAACAGTTTTCATTTCAGAAATTCCGTTACTGCATATCGGCGAAGAAGCACCGGCGAGACGTTTTTTAAATTTAATTGATGAATTCTATGATCAGCACACGTTTTTAATACTATCCTCAGATGTATCATTGGATAAAATATATCAGGGTGATTTATTGGTATTTGAGTTTCAGCGTGCATTGAGTCGTTTGCAAGAGATGCAGAGTCGTCGATATTGGGAAAATTATGAATAAGGCTGTATGTCTCTCTGATTAATAAAAGTGGGTTAAAAATGAAAGAAACACAACAACGCACCGTTTTTTTCGTATCCGAAAGTACGGGTATTACTGCCGAGACGCTGGGTAATAGTTTGCTCTCGCAATTTCCGCATATTGAATTTAGCTATCGTCATCGTCCTTTTATTGATGATATGGAAAAAGCCGAGACATTGTTGGCAGAAATTTCCAAAGTGGCACTTGAAGAAGGCGAAAAGCCGTTTGTATTTGCGACCATGCCAATCCCTAAAATTAATAAACTGTTGGATCAATGTGGCTGTCATTATTATGAAATATTTGAGAATTACTTAGATAAGATCGCAAAAGACTTAGGCTCTGAACCTAGTCACGAATCTGGCATTAGCCATGGTTTGGGAAATCAAAATACTTACGACACGCGGATTGACGCACTCAACTACACCATCACCCACGATGATGCGATGGTTATGAAAAATCTTGATCAGGCAGACGTGATCATTGTGGGCTTATCGCGTTCGGGTAAAACCCCGACATCACTTTATCTGGCATTAAAATATGGAATAAAAGCGGCGAACTATCCCATTACAGATGATGATTTTGAACGCCATGATCTACCCAATGTACTGATAGAAAATAGCGATAAATTAATTGCTACTACGATTAGTGCTCAGCGGTTACACCAAATTCGTGAGAAAAGACGACCGAATAGTCGCTATTCTGCACTCAGCACTTGTCAGTCCGAAATCAAAAAAGCCCATGCCTTATATGCGCGATATAACTTAACGCCGTTGGATGTAACTACGCAGTCTATCGAAGAATTAGCGACTCAAATCGTACGTATATTGCATTTAACGCCAAGACAATACACAACAACGAATAAAGCTTCGCTACAACGTATAGAAGAAATATAGAAGAAATAAAAAGGAATTACTAATATGAGTGAAAACATTATTTGGTTAGATCAGCTTGGTATTGACGATATTGAAAAAGTCGGTGGTAAGAATGCTTCTTTAGGTGAGATGATTCAGAATTTGACGGACTTGGGTGTACAAGTGCCGGGTGGTTTTGCAACCACAGCTTATGCATACCGTACATTTTTAAAGCATCAAGATTTGGGTAAACGTATTAATGCTTTATTAGATAAATTGGATGTAGATGATCTACCTGAATTAGCAAAAACAGGCGCACAAATTCGTCAATGGATAATGGAAGTGCCTTTGCATGATGAATTGGAAGCAGCGATCAACGATGCTTACGCAAAATTAGAAAAACAGTACGGTAAAGATGTGAGTTGGGCAGTTCGTTCGTCTGCAACGGCAGAGGATTTACCAGATGCCTCATTTGCGGGGCAACAAGAAACGTTTTTGAATGTGTCAGGAATTGAAGATATTAAAGTGGCAATTCATAAAGTCTTCGCTTCATTGTTTACCGATCGTGCAATTTCGTATCGGGTGCATCAAAATTTTGCGCATGAACACGTGGCATTGTCGGTGGGCATTCAAAAAATGGTGCGCTCCGATATTGCCGCCAGCGGGGTTATGTTTACATTGGATACTGAATCGGGTTTTCCTGATGTGATTTTAATTACGGGCAGTTATGGTTTGGGTGAAATGGTAGTGCAAGGCGCAGTTAACCCTGATGAGTTTTATGTGCATAAACAAACGTTGCAATCAGGTCATTCCGCTATTTTACGACGAACACTCGGTAGTAAAGCGATCAAAATGATACATACGGATGCTAACAACAATTCAAACGATGAGCCGGTTGAAATTGTCGATGTGGATGAATCAGAGCGTTTAGATTATTGTATTAATGATACGCAAATTGAAACGCTGGCGCGCTACGCGCAATTAATTGAAGATCATTACAAACGCCCGATGGATATTGAATGGGCACTGGATGGCAATGACGGTGAGCTTTATATCGTACAAGCTCGACCCGAAACAGTACAAAGTCAATCGACAAGCTATACAGAGCGATTTGAGCTTAAAGAAAAAGGGACAGTCTTGGCAGAAGGTCGTTCTGTGGCATCCCGAATCGGCGCAGGAACAGCCAAAGTCATCATGAGCTTAGCGCAAATAGATGATGTTAAACCTGGCGATGTATTAGTCACCGATATGACTGACCCTGATTGGGAACCGATTATGAAACGTGCCTCGGCGATTGTTACTAACCGGGGTGGGCGCACCTGTCATGCCGCAATTATCGCCCGCGAATTAGGTGTGCCTGCGGTAGTAGGGTGCGGTGATGCAACTGAGACGATCACTAATAATACTGAAGTCACCGTTTCTTGTGCCGAGGGTGATACTGGTTTTATTTACGATGGCAAACTCGACTTTGAATGTATCCGCACAGAAATAGAAACAATGCCCGACCTTGATCTTAAAATTATGATGAACGTCGGTAATCCAGATCAAGCCTTTGATGCTTGTCAGTTTCCTAATGATGGCGTTGGCTTGGCACGCATGGAATTTATTATCAATAATATGATTGGCATTCACCCTAGAGCGTTATTAGAAGTTGAAAAACAATCAGATGAAATGCAACACATCATAAAACAACGCACACAGGCATATGAAAGCCCACGTGAGTTTTTTATTCAAAAAATAGTGGAGGGCGTTGCGACCTTAGCGGCAGCCTTTTATAAAAAGCCAGTGATCTTGCGTTTATCTGATTTTAAATCAAATGAATATGCCAACTTGATTGCAGGTGAAAATTACGAACCACACGAAGAAAACCCTATGATCGGTTTTCGCGGTGCGGCACGTTATATCAACAAAGAATTTCAACCTTGTTTTGAAATGGAATGCGAGGCGATCAAGCGTGTTAGAAATGATATGGGCTTGAGCAATGTTGAAGTGATGGTACCGTTTGTAAGAACATTAGATGAAGCAAAAGCTGTCACAGAGTTATTAGCAAGCAATGGCTTATCAAGAGGGGAGGATGGACTGCGTTTAATTATGATGTGCGAATTACCTTCCAATGCCGTATTAGCCGAAGACTTTCTCGAATATTTTGACGGATTCTCAATTGGTTCAAACGATATGACCCAATTAACACTGGGCTTAGATCGTGATTCTGCACTAGTTGCAGAAGGTTTCGATGAACGTAACCCTGCCGTAAAAGCAAT
>Ga0209633_10005784_pt1 | contig 10751 bp, 11 predicted proteins | sample Cruoilmetagenom1_FD_187290 | JGI IMG/M metagenome (GOLD analysis project Ga0209633, IMG submission 187290) | Oil polluted marine microbial communities from Coal Oil Point, Santa Barbara, California, USA - Sample 1 (SPAdes) (version 2) | ecosystem: Environmental > Aquatic > Marine > Oil seeps ... | reverse complement strand
GTACAACCCTGCTGTCACCAAAACCTCGGTCGCTACGATCGCTACGCGCAGAAATCTCGAATCCTCTCTGTTCTTCGGTCTGCGCATGGGCGGCTGTCCATGACATCGTGACCAATAAAGCACTAAAAATTAACGTATTAAGCAGTTTGTGTTGCAAGATCGTTTTCATAATTAACCTCATCATTTCGATATCCGAGCATTAGCAGCGCCGGTAACAGGAAAAAATTTACAAGTAGCGCAATCAAGATGGCGATCGCTGTCAATAACCCCATTTCCATGTTCACCTGGAAGCTGGATGTTGCCAGCCAGGCAAATCCTGACACGAGAATCATGGCATTCGCGGCAATCGCCCAGCCTACATTCTTGAACGCATACTCAACCGCCACAGAGCGATTCGCGCCTATTTCACGTCGTGCACGTAGATACTTGGTTAAAAAATGCACCGTGTTGTCCACAATAATCCCTAATGATGTCGCCGAGACCGTGGCCGCACCCATGCCGACTTTGCCGACCAGCAAGGCCCACACACCAAATGTCATCAGCAGAGGAATCAGATTGGGAATAAGACTTAGCACACCGAGGCCAACACTTCTCAGGCTCAACATCAGTACCAGCGCGATGCCGATGACCGCAACGACATTACCCCGCAACATGCCTTCGATATTGCGTTCCGAGATATAAGAGAACATCACTGTCGGGCTGGTCGGCGTTATCCACATGTACTCAGGTGTATTGTGACTCAGCCAGTCCCGGGTCGTTTTAAGAAACTCGCGAACGGCAGCGGTATGCAATTCCTTAACCGTGACGGTCACTCGGGTGGCGGATTTGTCCACGCTTATGCGGTCATTAAGATCCAGGCCATACGGCAACGACAATTCGTACAGCAGAAGATATTGTGCCGCTAGTTCGCGGTTGTTGGGCAGGCGATACCAGTTTTGATCGTCGCCATGCATGTTTTTGTTCAGCCGTTTGATGATATCGGCATAACTGTAAACATGATCCACTTCTGGCAAGCTGCGTAACCAGGTGGTAAATTTTTCGAGGTTTTGCAGATATTTCGGTTCGCTGATACCCTCTGGTGCTTGCGCCGGCAAGGAATATTCGAAACGGTATAGTCCGGTCAGATTATCCATGGCAAATTCGGCATCTTGCCGGAACTCCATATCGTGATCGAAATATTTGACCCACTGATCATTAAGCTCAATCTTCGGTACCAGTGAAATCAGGCTAATGGCGACAATGCTGCTGATCACCAGGATGGGATGGTGACGCGATGTGACAAAGTTCGAAAAACGCACCATAGCAGGTGTCGAAACGGCATGTTGTGCAGCGTGCTTTCGAACCCTAAACGGCAGTACGGCAATCAAGGCCGGTAGTAATACCAGTGAGTATAACCAGGCCGCGGCAATACCCATGGCAGTAATATTCCCCAAGTACCAGAATGGCGGGGACGCGGAAAAATTCAGACTCAGAAAACCGATAATAGTGGTAATACTAGTCACGCTTACTGCCAGAAAATTGATCCGAAGGCTTTCTTTCAAACTGCTGATCTTATCGTGCCCATCACGCATCAAGCCAAGCATGGTAACCAAAACATGCACGCTATCCGCCACGGCCAGCGTGAGTATCACAGTAGGTGCGGTCATGGAAATCGGATCCAACACGATCCCTAAATGGCCTGCCAGGCCAACTGCGGTCACTGTTGAAAAAGCGATCACCACCACCGTCACCAGCATGCCAAACACACTGCGCAGGACGATCAAGGTTACCAGTATCAATAACAGATACATCACCGGCATCAGTGTATTGGCATCGACCTGCGCCACGGAAAAGAATGCATTATTCAGCGCGGAAATGCCGGTGATCGCCACCTTAATACCTGGGTAGTCACGCTCGATCTCTGTTGCTATTTGTTGCGCGACTGCCATTGCATCCGGCAACTCCGACAGGTTTTTTTCCGGGAAATTCATGGTCACGTTGACGCCAGTGGTGCCGGCATCCGTTGAAAGTAACTTCCCGCTTAACAGCGGCTCATCGAGCGCGATCTTCTGTAACGCCTTTAACTGCTGCCGGGATAAGGACTGCCCATCCCGATACAGGTTCTCAACCGTCAATTCATCACCATTGGCCCAGCTGTTCTGAAAGTTGCTCACCGAATCAACCCGGGTGGCAAAAGGTATCTGCCACGCCCTTTCGGTCAGCTCTTCAATTGCCGCGGCGGTACGGGCCGTGAAAACGGTATTCTCGGTGGGTTTGATAACGAACAGAATATTATCAGTTTTAGAATAGGTCTTCTGAAACTCCTTAAATGCCACCAACTCCGGATAATCGGGACTGAAAAATGATTGATAACTGGTGGATAAAGTCAGATGCCGCACACCAGTGGCAACCAATCCAATAAAGATGATTGTCACGAGCACTACCAGCCAACGCCTACGTACTACGAAATCGGCAAGGGCCTGCGCCATACGATCAGTTTTCGATACAGTATTGTTCAATTTTTTTCCTTTACACTTTTTAGCATCGTCTAGCGCCTAACATTAAAAGGAGAAATTCAATGACCTGCCTACAACCGTGTGGCGCTAGCGATCCAGGTGGTTCCGCGCATACGCAGCGCGCCCTCTACTTCATTTTGACTGGCTGTAGAAACGACGTTTTCGATAAATCTGTCGCGCGTTTTGCTGTCAAGCTGGTCAACGAGCACCTTAACTGGACCGGCAAGATCCAGCATGGTTGCACAATAAGTTGCCGCGCTATCCACTTCGATGATATCGACCACCATGTCTTCAATTTTGATATCGACAAACCCAGACACCTGTAATACCGTTCGCAGGCGTTCGGCGTCGGCGAAGGAAAACATTCCTGTTGCGTTTGGCGTTGGCTTAGGCATCTCTCTATATTTGGCCAGTATCTCCATGATCACGCTGACAAATGGGTTGCGTTCCGGTTCCGCCCAGCAAGCTATCACAACGCGCCCGTTATTTTTCAGCTGCCGATAGACACGCCTAAGGCAAGCCTCCGGCTCTGGCATAAACATCAAGCCCCAGCGAATGGTGACAGCATCAAAACTAGACGTCACAAATTCCAATGCCTCGCCATCGATGCAACGGAATTCGATATTCTTGAGCTTCGCATGTGTGGCTTTCTCGCGCGCAACGGTCAGCATGTCATCGACCAAATCCGTTCCGATGACCCTTCCCGTATCACCTACCCTTTGTGCCGCGGAGATGGCCGGCTCACCTGTGCCTGAGGCAATATCAAGCACATGATGCCCAGTACCAATAGCGGCCAACTCAAGCATGCGTTCGGTCACGGGTGCCGAGCTTTTTCTGAGCAATTCATCGCGTCGGCGCCAACCCTCAGCCACGGCGGCCCAGGTTTTGCGTTCGTGTTCCTTTAATTCCAGGTTATTCATGCTGTTCATGACATGCTTGTTCGATGACACAGTTGCCTTCATCGGTTATCTCCAACGGTTTGCGTCCGATTTTTGTTGCAGGGTCACGCAAACCAATAGCGACACACTGCTCCTAGCCAAGGGCATGGCGGTTAACCACTACGCTGACCATCACTGCCAGGAAGCTGAGGTAAACCACCTTGCTCGGTATCGGTAAGAAGCCTAAACTATGCAGATATATTTGATAATATTGAAAATATGCATATTATTTATTCTAATTTTGAATTAATCGACACTGTCTCATGAATGTGCTCTTGTCCATGACGGTATTTCGCCGCGTCGCCGAAACGGGGAGTTTTTCGACCGTCGCGCGCGAAACTGGTATGTCCCAGCCCACTGTAAGCAAACACGTCGCGGCGCTTGAAGAACACCTGGGCACAAAATTGATCAGTCGCAGTACGCGCCAGCTGAATCTGAGTGAGGCAGGAAAGCAATACTATGAGCAGTGCACACGCATCCTTGACGAACTCGCCGAGGCGGAGGCAGGATTGCGCCAGCAACATGCCCTGCCGAAGGGCACGTTACGGGTGAATGTCCCCGTCACTTTCGGGCGGCTTGAGATTGTCCCGCGCATGTGGGAATTTCTTGCGCGCTATCCCGACCTAAATGTTGAGCTCATTATGGACGATCATCAGATCGACCTCGTCAAGGAAGGTGTCGATATGGCCATACGAGTCGGCGTGCTGGCTGATTCAAGCTTGATTGCACGTAAGATAGGCAATAGCCCGCGGGTAACGGTGGCCAGTCCCGATTACCTCGCCACCAATGGCGAACCCCAAACGCTACAGGACCTCAAACAACATGACTGTATCGTTTACACCCTATTGTCAACGAAAAACACATGGCATTTTACCGGGCCACGAGGTAAAGAGTCGATTCGTGTGCGCGGCCGTTTTAGCACCAATAACCCGGACGCCATTCGCGAAGCAACTTTGGCAGGAACAGGTATCGCCGTCACACCGACGTGGCTTATTGGTAACTGTGTTGAACAAGGAAAGCTCAAGGTTCTTCTGAACGACTATGCCCCAACACCGTTTGAGATTCACGCCGTGTATCCGGAACGACGTTTTGTTCCGGCCAAGGTAAGGTGTTTTATTGACTACCTGCGTGAAAGCTATATGCTGTAAGGGTTACGCAGGCTCGGTAATCTAAGAATCTTAATCACCCGGCCCAAGGCAGGTCAAAATTATAGAATACGGATAGACGGGTTAAGTCCGTACGTTTGTCATTTTATCAGCTGGTATGAAACATCTGAGTCAGGTTGTGTAGGAATATAGATACCCGACGCCTTTTTGGTACACTGAGGATCTGTTAATGCGGCCCTGGGTCTTCTCGGGGTCGCTTTTTTGTGGGCCGGAAGAAAAAACCTTTCTCAACAACAAAAAGGAGGCCCCCATGTCACCCGAGAAAATACCCACCCGCACTCGCCTGGCGCTTGCCCAAAAGATGTGTTTCCTGCGCTTCACCCGCGGCTGGTTGCAGGAGGTCCTGGCCGAGCTGGCCGGGCTTCACAGAACGTACATCAGCCAGATCGAGCTAGGTCAGGTGAATGTGAGTATCGATAATTTAGAGAAACTCGCCAACGCCTTCGAGCTCCCCGTCCCCGAGCTCCTGACTCCCCCCAGCCCGGCGGACCTCAACGCCCATTTCAAGGACCTCGGTATCGAGGAGCCGCAGGCGCACTATGGCCCGGTGGCGCCAGGCGTGATGCATTAGCCGGTTGACCCACGAGGACCGGTCGAGTGTCGGCCGGCCCTCAATCGGCCTATCGCACCGGGAGGGTATTTCAGCATTCCCGGAAAAACCCTTGTTTACGCGGGGGAAGGAAGTAAACTTTGTTATTAGATCCTTATTATAACTCGTAGCTTGGTCCGTCTAAATGTAGTTAGAGGGCAAAGAAAGTCATGACTCATAATCAAAGGGATGCTCTTGACGAAGCAAGAGACGCCTTTCATTCCGGAAAATATCCAGAGGCTCTTGAAAAATACGATTATTTTTTCGAGCATGCGCTGGATGATGATCCCCATTCGCTGTATGGGGTGCGTCTTTCATATTGCTTAGATGAGTGGGCACAACTGGGAAAGCAATACCCAGAAGCTTTAGCACGGCTCGAAAAGAAAAGAGATTGCGCATTAGCCCGGCTTGAGAAAACAAAAGAACCTGAACGGTTTCATGACTATATTGCCATCTGTAAATATTTGGAGTCCCCTGACCTACCAATTAAGCAGTTTAGACGATTTCACTCTGAAGATAGGGAACTTGCCAATACCATAGTTAGGTTTATTTGGGACATGTTGGTTAAAGAAGGATTGTGGGAAATATGTATTTCGTACTTACCTGATCCGAAGGAAAAGTACGAACACTCTGTATATAAATTCGATGAAGCTATGAAAGTGTGCAAATCAGATCCAAGCCTCGGCGGAGAGGATTTTGAAAGGCAAATAAAAGGATGGTATGTTCGAGACGTGAGCAACATTCTTCTTGTTTTGAAGAACAGCGGACAAGCAGATGAGTTTTCACGAATACGTGAATGTACATACTCTGATTTACAGTCAAGAGGATATCCTGAATTATTAGTGAAAATCGATGAAAAAGTTCCCCTATAACAAGAAAATTAACATGGACAAATTAAAGCGGCGCTCCTATTGTCACGCCACTTTAATTTGCCAGTTATTTTGTCGTTAAGTGTAGTCATGAAATACGAAATAATGTACATAGAAGAAAAGGCGGGAGTTGCCGCATTAGAGGCGAATATAGGTAAAGTAGCGCTTTCTAAAACCGGTAAAACGCTGGAATATAAAGGGCGAAAATTTCAATCATTAAAAGGCGTTGGCTATAAAGCGAATTATTTCGATGTAGATACTGGCGAACACTATTGGATATCAAAGTGTCGCAAAGACGGAAATGATGCGTTGTATAAATGCAAAGTTTATGTTGATGAAGAAATACGTGAAGAATATTGGATAGATATTCGTAATATGCCTGAGCGTTCTAAGCAAGAATCATTTTTGTCGACGGGTAAGCATCGTGCAGGCGGAAAAGAACCGAAAAACAAGAGAGAAAACACTTAACAATCACATCAAGTTCTTTCCCTACGGTCGCCGGACCTCGCCGAGCACTTCAAGGACCTGGGCATCGAAGAGCCGCGCGCTCACTACGGCCAGGTGGCAGTTGGTAAAGTACATTAGCCGCCTAAGCCACGAGGACCGGTCGTGTCCCGCCGGTCCTCAATCCGCCTATCGCAGCGCTAGCGTGTATTAGTATTCCCTGAAAATTTCTTGTTAACAGGAAGAAAGCAGATATACTGGTAAGTATAGGTCCGTTTTCTAACCCGTGAGTTAGATCGTCTATATGCAGTTAGGTGATATAAAAGGAGAATAGGTGTGTCAGTTCGTCAACGCGGTTTAATATATTTTTTTGGACTCGGTGCCTTATTTATACTTTTCGCTTATTGGATCGCAAATCCAGATTCATATCCATTCGATTACTATCCAACAGGAATCGGGGCGGCTTTGTTAATTGGGGCACCCGGCGCCGGTGCAATTATTGGCCTTATTGAGCTTACTACTGGCCAGCCATTCTACAAGCTTGAAGAAGTGTGGGCAAACCTCAAGGGCTGGCAACGTGCTTTTGGCAGTATTTTAATTGTCGTTGTTGGTGGCGCAATTCTATTTACTGCGATTGCATTTCTTATCTAATAACACTTAACGAGGCATTTCAAACTGCAGGAAAAAAAGCCCTACTCGGACGGCACAAACAGCGCGCTGCCATTTAATTTTTCTGTTAGCTCAGGAAAAACATGAAACTATACTACATAGTTGTATTAGCTATTGCATTATCAGCATGCAGCCAGAAGAGCAATATTAATGACTATATTGAAAGTAGGCCTATTGATAGAACTTTTTTAAGTTTGGTTAAAACCATAAAAGAAAAATCTGGGAAAAGTGTTTGCTTAAACCCTCCTGCAACTAGCCAAGAAATTTCCAAGGCTGAAGATGCAGTAGGTCAAACTTTTCCAGAAGAAATCAAAATTATCTACAAACTTGCGAATGGGCAAAAAGATGGTCCGAATTGTGCCCCTATTTTTTTGGAAGGCTATAGTTTTTTACCACTAAAACATGTCATTGAACAATGGAGCATCATGCAACAACTATCCAATGGAGATCCAGATTTCAGTACTCTCTATGATATACATGGCGCTGTGCATGGATACGGTTGGATGCCTAAGTGGATTCCTATAGGGTATCATATTAGCGGTGATTTGGTCTGTTTAGACTACGATCCAACTGCTTTAGGTCGCAAAGGGCAGATCATAGAATTTATACATGATGATACGAATAGAAACCATCTAGCGATTGATTTTAACGCTTACTTAGGTTATATCGAAAAAAATCTAGTTGCCGGTAAATTTATTTACCGCGAAAACTGGGGTGTTATTACAAAGCATAAGGACTAACAATTTAATGCAACAGACGCAGTATGCTGCTAATTAGTTGGCTTAGGTTAGAAGTGAAAATGTCTTATGAATTTAGAGCTTGACCATTTTTTTATTCTTGTCGAACCAGGCGCAAAGGTTGCGGAACGATTGATTGCACTTGGTTTGACAGAAGGTGCTCCCAATACGCATCAAGGGCAAGGGACATCAAACCGGCGCTTCTATTTCTCTAACTCTATGCTGGAACTTCTATGGGTTCATGACGCCGCGGAAGCGGCCGGTGGTCCGGCCCAGAAACTTTATTTTCCTGAACGAGCTACTGATCCGATCGCTTCGCCATTTGGGGTGATTTTGCATAGAACAGATAATTCCAGCTTGGAAATGCCTTTTCCAGGGTGGGAGTACCAACCTGAATATTTTGATCCACCGTGGGCGTTCCACATCGGGGCGAATTCCAGTGATTTACTCGAACCCTTGTGCATCTACGCACCCTTTGTGGAGCCCCGCAAGAGAACATTGGAATCGGGTAAGTTTAGGACCATAAGTGAGGTGCTTATTACAACCCCATCTAAACCATTGTCAGATATATTAGGTATTGCAGGGGCTGCCGCCGGGCTAACGATAGAACATGGCACCGAGCACCTGATGGAAATGTCATTTGATGGACGACGGGAGAGGCGTTCAAGTGATCTGAGGCCGGATCTGCCAATAATAGTTCACTGGTAGCGGAAGAATTAGTTCTTCTATATAGTAGTTATGTGTATTAATTTGATCCTATTGAATAACGGTAAGGAGAGATAATATGGACATTAATGCTTTACCCAAATACGATATGAGTGACAATCCAACAAACTGTTGTCCCAGATTCAAATCAGAAGGGTGGGATGAACAAGAACTCCACTTCAAAGATAAATTATTCATAAAAGCCAAAACTAGAAGTATTTTTCATATCCCGCTTAATATGGGTTCTGTCTTTCCTAAAACATTTACAGCCATAGAAGAAGCAAATGCAGCAAGTAAGGACAAATTTATTGTTTTATCTCATGATCCATCGGCATGGATTGGCGAGCACTATTTCTCAGTAACAAAAGATGTTCCTGGGCAGGAAATGGTACACATAACAGGTGATTTTCTGACAAAAGTTTTTGAGGGGCCATACAAAGATGCACCCAAATTGGAAAAAGAAATGGACACATTTGTTAAAAGTAGAGGAAAACAATTAAAGAAAACATATTTTTTCTATACTACATGCCCCAAGTGTGCCAAATACTATGGCAAAAACTATATGGTGGCTGTATCAGAATTACTATAAATGGGAAAGATGTCTCCCTGTTATATAATTCAGTAATAAAAAATTAAAAGGGCAGGGGTCTATAGCGAATACTTTGTAGGCCGGAAGAAAAAAACCTCTTCAACAACAATAAAGGAGGTCCCCATGTCACCCGGGAAAAAATCTCACCTGTATCCGCGCGACCCTCGCGCGGAAACTGCGCTTTTTGTGATTTACCCGCAAAAAAAATGTCGGAGTGATCAAAATTAAATCACTCCTACTCCTTTAATAACGCCTTTTCAGCTGTGCTCTTTCGTAGTTTTTCCCTATTTCTATTTTCTCAAGTTTCTGAATCAGTGTTCGGAAAGTTTGGCCGTTCTCATCAATCAATTCATGAGGAAAGATGAATACGGGTTCAATGCCTGGAGAGACTCGTTTAAGCTGAAAAAAGTAGTCTACAACAGTCTGCCCCGCATTTTTCTCACAACCGAATCCAGACAGATCCACCAGCCCGGTGACTTCCTCAGCTTCACCGGTGGGGAAAGCAATAAGGTCCACCACTCGGCCGGCATCTCCGACGACAATGTCCTCCCTGAAATCCACGCTCTCCTCCTGAATATTCTGGCGCACTTCCTTTATGCTCCGTTTGCTTGATGTCTCCAGGGTGAACCTCAGCAGACTGCCGAGTAGAGATTCGCTTAAGACGTCTATAGCGGACCCGCGCTGATTCCTGCTTCTTTCCTGACGAAGATAGGCGCGCCATAGGTAGTTTGATATGTTTGACCGGCCGTGCTCAAGCTGTTCAAAGTTTCGATGCAGATAATGAAAGGCCTTTTTCTTAGGCCGGCTCATCAGTACATTCAGCTCACCTTTGCGTTTATCGGCATCATCGCCTTGTTTGAATGCACTAAGGTTATAACGGGTAATATCCCATAAGTAGAATATGTAATCCCGTTCTTTTCCTTGCAGGGCGGCACCGGCTCCGTCCAGAACAGCTTCGCCATTGCTAAGCACTCTGAGAACCTTGTCTTTCATAAACTTTACATAGGGTTCGTTCTTGAGAAGGAAATAGCACAGCGCCACATCGGTTTCCATGTCGATCTTCTTACCTGTGGTTTTCTCAAGCTTTTTAACTGTCTTCACCACATATTCCAGATAACGATCGACCATGCCGGTTTCGATACCCTTGTATTTACCGCTAGTGGCCCTTTTTGAAGATTTAACATTCTGCTCACTGTGGTCAATCACGACGGCAGAAGGATGTTCCGGCAAGCTCCATTGCATCACATTGAGTTCGTTGTTATAGACATATTTATTGGAGAACTCGATAATGTCAGCGGGGCAGCGATAGTGCTCGTCCAACATCACCGAGGCCTGTTTGATGGATTTTACCAGGCCAAAAATATGTGAGCCGCCGCCTTTGAAACCGCGCGCCTGGGTGGACCTCAGGTGCTCATCGAGCTCATGATCCTTGAAAAGATAGTCGTCGATAACCGAATCTTTTTGCAGCACGGTTTGCTTATCATCACCTACCACCAGCATCTTTTTCGCTCTATACATCAGTGACAAGGCGTCATCGACCCGGCATTGGG
>Ga0209633_10005783_pt1 | contig 10751 bp, 7 predicted proteins | sample Cruoilmetagenom1_FD_187290 | JGI IMG/M metagenome (GOLD analysis project Ga0209633, IMG submission 187290) | Oil polluted marine microbial communities from Coal Oil Point, Santa Barbara, California, USA - Sample 1 (SPAdes) (version 2) | ecosystem: Environmental > Aquatic > Marine > Oil seeps ... | reverse complement strand
GCTGCTTCAGGGAAGAGGTGAAATTCTAAGAGATATTCAAAAAGAGATTTTTACACTGGCAGAAATAAGCTCTCACAATACTGTATTAGATATCAATGCAGGAAGTGGATTGCTCCTTTGGGAAGCTGCCAGAAGAGTAAGGGAAGGAGGAGTTTACGGACTAACAGGCAGCCATGAGAACCTCCTGTATTTACAGCAATATGGAAATCAGATTCCGGAAATGGAGCGACCTGTTATTTTAAATAAAAATTTAATTAAGTTTGTTCATGAAAATTCAGAAAATATCCAGTTTGATATAATTTTAGGAAGAAATTCTCTTTCCAGAGTTGCAAACAGACAGGAATTCATAAAAAATATTTACAAACTTTCTGCTAAAGATGGAAAACTAATTTTATCAGAAACTATCCCTTCTGAATCTCAAAAACTCTCATCTATTCTTCTACCCCTTGTTGAATCTATTCCTGATTTCAAAGAACCGGATATGGAACTTATTTCAATTCTAAAAAATGCTGAAAAATATATCTATGAATCAGAAGAAAATCCAACAACCAACTGGAATGAAAAGAATCTTGTCAGCTGGATAGAAACTGCAGGATATAGAGATATTCAAATAATAAAAAAAGTATACAAGGAAAAGAAAATCATTACAGAGAAGGACATTATAAATTGGTTTAATCCCGGAGGATCTCCTTTTAGTTATGGGAATATTCTTACAGAAATAACCGAACCCAATAAACTTAAGCAGCTAAAATCTTTACTTGTAAGGTCTATGACAAACAAAAATCTTAACTGGGAATCAACTGTTTGTTTTTTAAATGGAAAAAGTTGATAAAGAATCCTTAAAATAGCAAATATCAGATCATGTCTAATTTGCTTATTTTCTAATGGTATAATGACGAAAACGAGTTATAATATATTCACTTACTTCGCTAATGTTTTCCAATACACATGAAGCATTCCCCGATCTAATATAAAATTTTTCTACCGGACCTCCACCTTTTCTACTAATCTTAGTATAGAGAGGTTCTTTTCCACGCCGGATCAGGATCTGACAAATCTCAAGGCCTTCAATTACAGGAAAATCTATTTTCAAATTTTTGGTTGTATACCCTAAACCATAGCGTGAAGCCAGTAGATTTCTAATATGAAGCTCATAAAAATCCTTACCGGAATCCCGCAGAACACTATAATCCATATTAAGTCCCAAAATTTCCCCATCATCAGATACACCAATCAGGATAGTTCCTCCATCTGAATTATTAAAGGCTGCTACAGATTTAATTATAACCTCTTCCAGTGTTTTATTTAGTTTTCCGTCTCTGTAGTCCCATCGGAGAGAAGATTTGAACTCCATTTTATGAGTTTCTCCACGATTAATTATTTCCCTGATTATTTCTTCCGGCTTGATTGCTGTCCTGTAAACATGTTTATAATCCTGAACCAAACGAAAAATCAGAAAGCTTGTGGAAAATAATAGTATTATTAGAAATATTTGCAGTGGGAAAGAGGCTTGAACAGTCCAAAGTGAAGTCTCAGGGATCAGAGTACCAAGAGAAATAGTTTCGCTGCCCATATTTAGATGTCTAAATTCTGTAAACCAGGTTTTTCCTTTATAAGTAAACCTAAAATGGATTTCCCCGTCATCCGGACTCTCTCCTGCTGAGAGCAGGGAATCTGTAAGCAAACCGGCTCCATCATTTAATTCATTGATTTCTTCAGGAACACTTCCTTCAAGAGCTTTTACATTTAGAGCAAGAATATCACCAACGGGAAGAAAGATAAAATCTTTTTGGGACGGCATTAGTAAAAAAATTACAGCATCTTTCAGGGCTCCTTCATGTTTCAGTCGTAGAGCCATTTGTTTTAAGGGTAAATCAAATGTAAGATTAAGACCGTTCCTATTATTGTCTTTAGTAGAGTCCAGATGAAGACTGATCCCAGGCAGATCAAGATAAGGGAGCAAATAGGGAGAACTGATCCTGATTGGGATCTCTTCTTTCAGTTCAACAGAATGAATAGTATCTCCATCTGCCAGAGATAAGTATCTTATACCATTATTTTCTCTCATACTGGTTAAAGATTTCCCGGAACCAGAAGAGGTAACATACCAGTTTTTATCTTCATTACCGGATAATTCTATAACAAGTTCATGATTCTCATAGTCGGTCATACTAAAGGAGGAAATTGTACCAAGCTGATTCAATCGGGTCTCTAGAAAATACACGTAATCTACAGGGCTTCCAATTGTATCAATTCCACCAATTCTACTCCACAAAGTGGAAGAATAGATAAATTCGATCAAAGGGGTAAAATATCCATCTACAGCCTGGAAAGTTCTTGATGAAAGGTTTCCAAAAGCGGAATCATCCAACACACTTCTTAGTGTACTGTTACGGATAACCACAACAGATCCAGCGCTTAGAAGAAAAGTGAGAAGCAGTGGTAAAATCCGAAAAAGAAACTGCCTAATTTGTGCTGGTCTCAGGGTTTTCCAGCTATAATGGGTAAGATTGATAATATGCCTCCATAAATAACTTCCTAAACTTTACTCTTTTGTCTAAGCTAAGGTCAATAATAGCGGCCTGAATAGAATTCGCTAAGATATGAATCTTTGTATTCTTCATTCCTTCACTAAAAATACCAGGGATAATTCATAGTAGACCACCCTTGCATATCTCTTGACAAAAACCCAAAAAATGGACATATTAGCTGGACGCTGACATGGTGGATATAGTTCAATTGGTAGAGCACCAGATTGTGGTTCTGGATGTTGCGGGTTCAAGTCCCGTTATCCACCCTCCTGTTTCTAGGGATCAGTATAGCGTGCGCCCGTAGCTCAGCTGGATAGAGCGCCGGACTTCGAATCCGTAGGTCGTAGGTTCGAATCCTACCGGGCGTATAAGTCTATTTATTGTTTGTAAGCAAATAAATGGACTAAAAAAAATATGAGAGGGCCGTTAGCTCAGCTGGTAGAGCAACAGACTCTTAATCTGTGGGTCGAAGGTTCGACTCCTTCACGGCTCATATTTTTTCTCATGCGAGAGTGGTGAAATTGGCAGACACGCTAGATTTAGGATCTAGTGCCGTAAGGTGTAAGGGTTCAAGTCCCTTCTCTCGCAATTTTAGAACTTGTTTTAGAGAAATTTTTAAAACTTGTTTTAAAAAATATACATAATAAAAAGTGAAACGAAAAACGCGAGAGTAGCTCAGCGGTAGAGCTCCACCTTGCCAAGGTGGATGTCGAGGGTTCAATTCCCTTCTCTCGCTCTTTACAGACTGTAATTTTGAAGAGCGATCTATAATTATAGATCGCTTTTTTATTGCCCAAAATCCTATTCGGTAGTATATTACAGACAATTTTTGAAATATCGCCTGTCTTAAGGTTTAAGATATAAAAATAATTTAGTATAGTATGTTTTCATACTAGTCAGGGTAACAAAAAGAGGTATTAAATGATCGCCAGTAAAGAAGTGAAGGCAAAAGAAAATTCTTCAGTGGAATTAACAGTAACTATAAAAAAAGAATCTGCTAAAGAAGCATATACAAAGCTATTAAACGAATATAGTAAAAAAATTCAAATTAAAGGTTTTCGTAAAGGGAAGGCTCCTGCACATGTACTTGAACAAAAGTATGGTGAAGGCATTAAGGAAGAAGCGGCAATGAATATTGTTGAAGAAAGCCTTAAAATTGTTTTTGATGAAATAGATGAAAAACCGCTCCCCTACTCTGTCCCTGCTCTTCAGGAAGGATCAGAAATGATGGGATTTGATGAAGACTATAAATATTCTGTTGTATATGATGTTTTTCCTACTCTAAAGGTTGGATCTTATAAAGATATTGAAATTGAATCTCCGGATGCAAAGGTATTAAAAAAAGATGAAGACAGAGAAATTGAAAAACTGCGGGAACAAAATGCTGTAGTTATTGAGAAAAGCGACGGCAAAGTTGAAAAAGATGATATTGTAACCATTAATTATGTCGAACTGGACGAAGAAGGAAAAGAACTTGAAGGTACATCCAGAGAAGATTTCGTATTTACTGTAGGAACAGGATACAATATTTATAAATTCGATGATGATATTGTAGGAATGAAAAAAGATGATGAAAAAATTCTGGATAAAGAATTTCCGGAAGATTTTGACAATAAAGATCTTGCTGGTAAAAAGGTAAAAATAAAAGTAACTGTGACAACAATTAAGGTTAATGAACTTCCTGATCTTGACGATGAACTTGCCCAGGATATTTCAGAAAAATATGAAACACTTAAAGATCTACGGGCCGATGTAAAGAAAAAAATGAAAGATACCCTGGATAAAAAGCTAAAAGAACTTCAATTTGAAAAAATAATGGATAAAGTTATTGAAGGTTCTGAAATTCCAGTACCTGAATCAATGCTTAAAGCAGAAATGGATAATTCCTGGCAGAATTTTATGGTTCAGTCCCGAATGGATGAAAAACAATTACTTCAAATCCTTGAAATGCAGGGAAAAACTAAAGAATTACTTTTAGAAGAATGGCGGCCCAATTCCACAAAATCTTTAAAAGTGCAGCTTTTATTGGCAAAACTTATAGAAGATGAAAAAATTGAAGCAACAAAAGAAGAAGTTGAAGAGGAAATAAAAATTCAAGCTCTTGATTCAGGTCAGAAATATGAAGAGTTCAAAGAACTTATTGAGAAAAATAATTATACAGCTCATATTGAAGGTGATGTTAAAAATAAAAAATTCATTGATTTCCTTATAAGTAAAAATACTATAACAAAAGGAAAGAAGGTGGATTATCTTGATTTACTGGAAAATAACTTTTAAATTGATATAAAAGGAAAGACTATGAACGAACAGATGAACACACTGGTACCAATGGTTGTTGAAAGAACCGGTATTGGTGAAAGATCATATGATATATATTCCCGGCTGCTTAAGGATAGAATAATATTTATTGATGGTGAGATAAATGACCTTACTGCAGATCTTATAGTAGCCCAGCTTCTTTTTCTTGAATCCCAGGATCCTGAAAGAGACATAAGTATATATATAAATTCTCCTGGAGGAAGTGTAACAGCAGGACTGGCTGTATACGATACAATCCAATACATCAAACCCGATGTCCAGACAATTGCAATGGGACAGGCATCATCAATGGGAGCTATTCTTCTTGCATGCGGTACAGCAGGGAAGAGAATGGCACTCCCATCTGCAAGAATTCTAATCCATCAGCCATGGGGCGGTGCACAGGGTCAGGCTATAGATATCGGCATACAGGCAAAAGAGATAGTCAGACTTAAACAACTTCTAATAAAATACTTTGCTGATCACACAGGGAAGAAAGAAGCAGAAATTGCTTCTGCTCTTGAACGTGACAACTTTATGTCTGCTGAAGAAGCTTTAAAATACGGCCTTATCGATACTATTCTAATAAGAGGAAAAGATGGCAAAAAATAAAGGTGAAGGAATGAAGGTTTGTTCATTTTGTGGTAAAAATGCAGATACTGCTCGTAGGCTGATTGCTGGCCCGGGAGTATTTATATGTGACGAATGTATAGATGTCTGCAAAAGAATCCTGGATGAAGAAAACGATATGGTAACTTCTGAACTCATGGATGAAGTACCAACACCTATGGAAATTAAAAATTATCTGGATGATTATGTAATTGGTCAAACAGCAGCCAAAAAAGTTTTATCTGTTGCAGTTTATAATCATTATAAAAGAATAAGCCAAAAAGATAAAATTACAGATGATGTAGAGATTGAAAAAGCTAATGTCCTTCTTACAGGTCCTACTGGAACAGGGAAAACACTACTGGCAAAAACATTAGCCAGAAAATTAAAAGTTCCATTTGCTATAGCAGATGCCACAACCCTTACAGAAGCAGGATATGTTGGTGAAGATGTTGAAAATATACTTCTTAAACTTATTCAGGATGCAGGAAATAATATTGCAGCAGCTGAACGGGGTATTATTTATATCGATGAAATAGATAAAATTGCCAGAAAAAGTGAAAATGTTTCTATTACCAGAGATGTATCCGGTGAAGGAGTACAGCAGGCTCTTTTAAAAATTATAGAAGGAACTATTGCTTCAGTACCTCCACAGGGTGGTAGAAAACATCCAAACCAGGACATGTTAAAAATTGATACAAGTAATATTTTATTTATTTGCGGTGGCGCGTTTGTTGGTTTAGACAAGGTAATTGAGGAACGAATCAGTTCCCACCCTATGGGATTTGGAGCTGATGTAAAGTCTGCAGCAGATAAAGATATTGTAGAACTATATTCTCATATGCATCCGGATGACCTTGTTCATTTTGGACTGATTCCAGAATTTATAGGACGACTTCCCATAAATGTAACCCTTTCAATGCTTAAAATTGAAGATTTAAAAAGAATAATTACTGAACCAAAAAATTCAATTATTCGTCAGTATCAAAGTTCATTAAAACTTGATAATGTTGATTTGGTTTTTGATGAGGAAGCTATAATTGCAATTGCTCAACAGGCTGTTGACAGGAAAACAGGAGCAAGAGGACTTAGGTCTATTGTTGAAAATGTGATGCTTGATATTATGTTTGACATACCCTCTATAGAAGGAGAAAAAGAGGTTCATATTACTAAAAAAGTGATAGAGGAATCTGCAAGACCAGAAATTAATCTTATTAAAAAGACTGCATGAATTTAAAAAACATGCCGGGAAAATTAAATAAAACAGAGCTCCCTCTTGTACCACTTAGGGAGCTTGTTGTTTTTCCCCATATGGTAGTTCCTTTTTTTGCAGGTCGTCCTGCATCAATAAAGGCGATAGAAGAAGCCATGTCCAGGGATCGAATAGTTTTTTTAGCTTGCCAAAAATCAAATATTGAATCTCCAGATGAAAATGACATATATACTACTGGGGTAACGGCAAAAATCCTTCAAATGTTAAAACTACCTGATGGTACTGTAAGAATTCTTGCAGAAGGACAGCAGAAAGGCAGAATCTTACGATTTATTAAAAGAAAAGAGTCGATGCATGTAAGTATCCAGACAATACCGGAAAAGAGAGAATTAAATTCTACCCTGACAGCACTAATGATTACAGCAAAACAGGCGTTTTCCAGATATACAAAATTTCAAAAAAAACCCTCTAAAGATATTATCTTATCTATCGAAAATGCAGAGTATCCTGAGAAACTTGCAGATTTAATAAGTGCAAATATAAATATAAAACCAGAAAAAAAAATTGAAATCCTGCAAAAAGATGAAATTGAGCAGCGTTTGGAAACCATCTCTATTATACTTGAAGCAGAAAACGAAGTTCTCTCTATTCAAACTAAAATCAATTCCAAGGTTCAAAAAAAACTTGAAAAGAATCAAAAAGAATATTTCCTTAATGAGCAAATTAAACAGATAAACAAAGAATTAGGAAATAATGAGAATGACCAGAGTGAAGTAGAAGAACTTAGAACACGAATAAAGGGGAAAAACCCCTCTTCAGAAGTTTTAGAAAAAGCAGAAAAAGAATTAAATAAATTGCAAAAACTTCAGCCGATGTCACCTGAATCGGGTGTGTTAAGAACCTATCTTGACTGGATAGCTGACCTTCCATGGAGCGAACAAAGTAAAGATAATCATGATATAAAACTTGCAGAAAATATTTTAAATGAAGATCATTTTGATATGATAAAACCAAAAGAGAGAGTTCTGGATTTTATTGCAGTTCATCAGCTTAAGGAATCAATGAAAGGACCAATTCTTTGTTTTGTAGGACCTCCTGGTACTGGAAAAACATCACTTGGTCGTTCTGTTGCACGGGCTTTAAACAGGGAATTTATTCGAATATCTCTTGGAGGAGTTAGAGATGAAGCCGAAATCAGGGGACATAGGAAAACTTATGTAGGAGCTCTTCCTGGGAAAATCCTGCAATCCCTTAAAAAAGCAGGAACAATAAATCCTGTATTTCTACTGGATGAAATTGATAAAATGAATTCCGATTCAAAAGGCGATCCATCTTCGGCTCTTTTAGAAGTATTGGATCCTGAACAAAATTCTACCTTTGTTGATCATTATCTGGAGCTTCCATATGATCTTTCAAAAGTAATGTTCATTACTACTGCTAATTCAATTTATTCAATTCCTCATGCTCTAAGAGACAGAATGGAAGTTATTGAAACTCCAGGATACACAGATTTAGAAAAAGAAAAGATTGCTTCTTCATTTATTATTCCAAAACAAATTAAGGAAAATGGACTGAATTGGGCAAATATAAATTTCCAAAAAACTGCAGTTCTTGATATTATCCGTAATTATACTATGGAATCCGGAGTTAGAAATCTGGAAAGAGAAATTGGATCTGTAATTCGTAAAATTGCAAGAAAAGCAGTTACCGAGGGTTATACTAATACTGAATCAGATAAAGATAAAAAAGAGTTTAATATAACTATCTCCAGGAAGAATTTGCATTCCTACATAGGAAATGAGAAGTTCAATGGTGATCTTGTTTATAATAAACCAAGACCAGGTCTTGCTCATGGCCTTGCATGGACAGAGATGGGAGGAAGACTGCTTCCGGTGGAAGTAGCACTTTTAAAAGGCTCGGGAAAATTGATTTTAACAGGTAGTCTTGGCGATGTAATGAAAGAGAGTGCCCAGATTGGGCTGTCTTTTATTAGAGGACATAATGAAGATTTTGGAATTGACGCAGATTTTCAAAAAGAACTTGATATACATATTCATGTGCCTCATGGTGCAATTCCTAAAGATGGACCATCAGCGGGAATATCTTTAAGTTCTGCTATGTTATCTGCATTAACCCATAAACCAATTCTGGATCATACTGCAATGACTGGTGAAATAACTCTCACAGGTAGAGTCCTGGCAATTGGAGGAGTTAAGGAAAAGGTTCTGGCAGCTTATAGAAATGATATGACTACAGTACTTCTTCCAGCTGAAAATAAGAAAGATATTGAAGAACTTCCTAAAGAAGTTAAAAGTAAAATTAACTTTGTTTTTGCTTCGACTGTTAAAGAGGCACTTCTAACTCTCTTTCCTGATTCATTTCTTTCCAATAGAAAATAGTTTTTTTGCTTGATTTAGATAGGCTTAAGAGCCTATACTGATTAAATAATAGTACGAGGAGCAAGAACTTGAAAAAGCTAATACTGTTAATAACCATTGTAATGATCGTAGCATCTGTAACCGCATTTGCGGAAACATCAGAATTCTATGTTAAAACACTGCCAATTGTAAAGATTTATGACCACAATATGGGTTATAGAGTTGTATATATGAAAAGTAATTTTGAATTAACTGCTTTTTATATACCGAAAGATTGGTTTGCAGCTGCTGCAGAAACAGGAGAACCACCTAAAGCTGAATTAGTTGCAGGAAGAGATTCTGCATATCCTTATTTTTCTGTTTTCTGGAAGGGAGCTGACTTTGATCATATTAGGATCTATATACAAAGTGACCTGAATGACCCGTCCTGGGGAGATCTTGATCCAACTGTAGATATTTCTGAAAAATTCAATGTGGAAACATTAAAACTGAATTTGTAAGATTGTTTATAAAAAAAATAAATTTGCACATATAACCATCTGTCTTCTCAGATGGTTTTTTTCTTCCGGAGATTTTTATGAATAATTATATTGTACCTGACAAACTAATACAAAGCCTTCAAGAAAATGATTCATTTATACTGATTGGTCATAAAAACCCTGATGGAGATTGCTTAAGTTCTCAAAGAGCCCTGGGGAGCTTTTTGGAAAGAATGGAAAAGAATGTATTATTAGTTTCACCGGGGCCTTTTAACAGATCAGAAATTGAAAGTGAGGAAAAATACTTTCATACTCATATTCCTGTAGAGTGGAAAGAAAAGAATTCACTGGTTGTAGTACTTGATTGTTCTACAATAGATCGTATTGGATATCTGGCAGATGAAATAAAAGGTATGAAAGTTGCCGTAATAGATCACCACGATTCGGGAATGGATTTTGGGGATATTCAGTATATTTGTCCGGATGCTCCATCTGTAACTTTTTTAGTCCATAAAATAATTGAATCATTTAATATGGTACCAAACACCAAAGAAGCAGACCTACTCCTTTTTGGACTGGCAACAGATACAGGTTTTTTTCGGCATTTGGAATCAGAATCCAATGAAATATTTCTCTCTGTAGCAAAACTTACAGAATATGGTGCATCACCAAAAGAAATACATGCAAAAATGTATGGTGGAAGAACACTAAAATCCAAACAACTAATGGGAAAACTCTTATCCCGAATCCGGAGTGAAATAGAAGGAAAACTAATAATTACCTATGAAACTAAAGAGGATCTAATTCAATTTGGAAAAGAAAACAGAGATTCAGATGCTTTCTATCAGCAGGTTCAGGGGATAAAGAATGTTGAAGCTATTGCATTAATACGATTTGAAAGTGATACAGAAATATCTGTAGGATTAAGATCAAGACTATATGCAGATATAGGGGCAATTGCAAAATCTTTTGGAGGAGGTGGACATAAAAAAGCCGCAGGTTTTACATGGAATGGCTCTCCTGAAGAAATTACAGAAAAACTGATTGAGATTTTTAATAATATACTGTAACTTCCCTTCGATTACTTCGATACATTTTTGTAAAACAAAAATACTCAGTAACCGAACATTGTTCAGAAATTCAACCGGTTACTGAGTGATTTTGCCCTTCGATACAATTTCTTTTATGGTAAAATTATGAAGTAGAACGAAATCACTCAGGGCACGGGGTTTCGGTCACTGAG
>Ga0209633_10005782_pt1 | contig 10752 bp, 10 predicted proteins | sample Cruoilmetagenom1_FD_187290 | JGI IMG/M metagenome (GOLD analysis project Ga0209633, IMG submission 187290) | Oil polluted marine microbial communities from Coal Oil Point, Santa Barbara, California, USA - Sample 1 (SPAdes) (version 2) | ecosystem: Environmental > Aquatic > Marine > Oil seeps ... | reverse complement strand
GCCAATGACGTCATGGATATTCAGGCCTGGCTGGTGGGCCATGAGCTTGATCGTAATAAGCTAATCAATGGCCTTGTCGAAGGTATCAATGGTGATCTGGAACACATGTGCATGGGCCGCTCGGCACCGGCCCGCCTGGAGCGCGCACTGAAGTTTGCCGATGAGGCCGGTTTACAGGTGCCGACGCTACGCAGGATTTATCAACAACACGTCAAGGAATGACACATGCCCCCAAACAACGGACAGGACAAAACACTCTACTGGCACGATTACGAGACCACCGGCACGGACCCCAAGCGGGATCGGCCGATGCAGTTTGCCGGGGTGCGTACCGATGAAGACCTGAATATTATTGGCAAGCCACTGACGATCTACTGTCGCCTTGCCAATGATACCATCCCCCATCCTGAGGCCTGCCTAATCACCGGCATCACCCCGCAACTCCTTGGTGAAAAGGGTATTGTTGAGGCCGATTTTATTAAACACATTCACACGGAACTCTCCCGTCCCGGCACCTGCGGTGTCGGTTATAACAGCCTGCGCTTTGACGATGAATTTAGCCGCTTTACCCTGTATCGGAATTTTTATGATGCCTATGGCCGCGAATGGCAAAATGGAAATTCGCGCTGGGACATTATTGATATGCTGCGGGTTACCTATGCCCTGCGCCCCGAGGGTATTGAGTGGCCACTGGATGATAATGGCGTCCCCAGTTTTCGACTGGAGTTACTCTCTGCCGCCAATGGTATTAGCCACGAAGCGGCGCACGACGCCATGTCCGATGTCTATGCCACCATCGGCATGGCAAAGTTGATCAAGGAAAAGCAGCCGCGTCTGTACGATTATGTCTATCAAAATCGTGACAAGCGCAAGGCCGGTCTGCTCCTGAATGTCAGACAAAAGGAACCGGTGCTGCACACCTCACGGATGTTCCCTGCCGTACATGGCTGCACCGCCATGGTGGTGCCCGTGGCGCTGCACCCGAGCAATAAAAACTCCATTATTGTCTACGACCTGCGCTATGCGCCGACGGGCCTGCTTGGGCTTAGTGCAGAGGAGATTTATGCCCGCCTGTTTGTCGCCAATAGCGACCTGCCAGAGGGTCAGGAGCGTATTGCCCTGAAAGAGATCCACCTTAACAAGTGCCCGGTGATCTCCCCCATGAATACGCTCAGCCCACTGCGTGCCGAGGCATTGCAGATCGACCTGGCGAAAGGCCTGCAATACCTGCAAATGATTAAGGATGCCGAAGACAGCAGTATGCGACTGGCCGATAAAATTCAGGCTGTTTACAAGCTAAGCCAATATCAGAATATTTCCGACCCGGATGCCATGCTCTACTCCGGTGGGTTTTTCAAGGAGCATGACAAACGCATCATGCAGGATATTCACACACACTCACCGACACAGCTGGCAAACTTTCACCCGCCTTTTCATGACGCTCGACTAGCGGAGATGTTGTTTCGCTACCGCGCGCGTAACTGGCCGGAGACACTAACGGCACCAGAGCAACGGGACTGGCAGGAATTCCGCCAATTTCGCTTACAGGACAATAAAGAAGACAGCACCTTTACTCAAACGGCCTGCCTACAGCGTATAGAGGAACTCATGCTTGAGCATAGTAGCGATGCCGCAAAGAAAAATGTCCTGACTCAACTGCGTGACTACACCAACAACCTAATATAGATTTCCCCGTCTCCACATAGCCATGTCTTTTTTCTTACGGCATGCTGCCTGGGAATTATTTAATATCGTTCAGGCGAGGCAGGAAATTGATTCTTTAGAGATGAAACAGCAATTGCCGACATTAACTGCGCTTGATAAGCTGCGCCTCCCTGATACTGGTAGAAGCATATGGCAACCGATAATCCGAATATTTATGAAATTCAACTGGAAAATTTTGATGCCCGAGTCTTACAGGACTCCCACCATCGTTCCGTCCTTGTGGACTTCTGGGCCGACTGGTGTTCACCCTGCATTGCCCTGGCACCGGTACTAGAGGCCATCATCACAGAACATGATGGCACGATTGCCCTGGCCAAACTGGAGGTCGATGAGGGGGAGAATATGAAACTGGCAGGTCGTTATCAGGTTCGTGGCTTTCCCACGGTAATCCTGTTCAGAGACGGTGAGGAACAGGCACGCTTCAGTGGCGCCCAGTCAAAATCTTATATCGAGGCATTTATTGATAGCGACTAAACCCAAACCCATCTGATGATTTACTCAGCGAATAGAAATACGGTGCCCCATAGGGCCGCCGTGCCACTACCAACCCGATTAGAGTATTTCCCGATATAAATATTAGTCAATATTTCACTCTAAATTTATATGTCGGTGTGATTTTCAGGTGTGGGATTTGATTTTGATTCTTTCTGTATGAAGTCTTCAATCAACTTGACCGGTACGGCACCTACCTGCTGAACCACCAGCTCGCCTTTTGGATTATATATCAGGAAGGTCGGTGTCCCCACCCAGTCGGCCCCCGTCAGGTCAACGAACCATTGTGCAACCTCAAGAGGTTCACCAATCAGGTTAGGAAAGGTGGTGTGGTGACGCTGTATAAATTTCTCAGCCTCGGCTTTTTTTGCCTGACCATCAATGGAAATTCCCAGTATGCGGGCATTTTTATTTTTATATCGATCATGGAAATGAATATAGTGTTTCGCCTCAACATTACAAACATGGCAGTCAGAGGCCCAGATCATCACCACCAGCCATTTGCCCTGACCCGTAAAATTTTTGATGGCCTGTGGCTTACCGTTAAAGTCCTTTAGCGGGTCAGCCTCCGCCACTGTTCCCATGAGCAGTAACACTGAAAGAAATAGCGATTTATTCCAGCCCGCCAGGTTCATTTGTTTATTCATTATCATTCCTCACGGCTGTGCATTGTGGGATAATCCAAATTGCTTAGGCTTCACCCACGAGCCTATTTAATTTACCCATCTCCTCCTCAATGTCCCCTGCACTCAACTCGGCAAAAGACGCGGCATTCTGTACCACTATTTCTCCCCCGGCCTCGCTCCAGCTAAAACCCGAGGTCCAGTCTTGATGTGTAATTTGACTTTGTATTCGTCGCGGCATGGCATACAGGCTATTTGCAGTATAGATTAGATTATAAGGGATAGCCTGTTGGTGCCAGGCGCTTATTGCCTGCCATGCCTGTTGTGGATCAGCATATCGATAACAGGCAAGTGGATACGCCACCGAGCCACCATTGTGCCGCCACTGTGGCGACATCACGGCCAAACCTTCCGCTTCAAGGAACCACTGGAAATGCAAATGATTTACCGAGGCAAAGGCACCCAAAGAATTATAGCCAACCCCCAGGCCGTGAAAATGCTCGGCACAGCCTTCCAGTAATTGCCAGATAAGCTCGTGTGCAGAACGCGTCAGATATTGGGGCTGTTGTCGATCCCGTTCGGGCACCAGCAAGCCATGATAGCGAGCAAAGGGAAACTTGTTGTAATACCATGAGAGTTGTTTACCCTGCCACGGACCTTCCCAGAGGCATTCCTTCTGAATAAAGGGCTTATTAAAATTAAAACTATCGGTGCTGTAATCCTGATAAAGTGATACCTCTGTTTTCCCCGCCATGCGCAGCGGCCGCATCGTGCGCAAGTGATTGAGCTGGCATCGCCAGTGGCCTAGCTGCCGGTATTGTACTGTGGGGATGGTATCTAAACCCCGCTCCACAATTTTTAGAAAAACCGCCTTGTCTTCCGTCGTTGCGGTTAGTGCCCCCGTATCCAGGGCCCCGGCCATCAGTGCCTGCTGTAATAAAGCCAACTGCCTTTCGATATCAGGCAACATCTGCCGATGCAGCGCCGGGTCGGCATAGGCATTGGCACAGGCCAGGATAAAACACCCCAGATCGGGCTGTTGCAGAATCGCTTGCAAACCTTGAGCAAAGGTCTGCTTAAAACGGTCTTCATTTAAAAACAGCCCGTGCCGCATTAAGCTTTGTCCTCTGTCCGGGTGATATCCAGTATGGTAATGCACTTATCTTCACTGACCTGCCAGCGAATATTCTGATCATACAAGCCCAGACCATAGATCCGACCCTGTTGCCGGTCGCTCTGTTGATGAAAGGCCGGGCGCGGGTCCAGACTGAGAACCCTGCAAAGCAGTGCCTTAAATTGTGGGTAACTGGCCTCCAGTCTCTCTGCCTGTCTCCTGGCCGGCTCTGTAAATACCACCTCACAGACCGATTGCGGGGCCTCACTGGCGTAGCCCGCTAACGCATCCGGGACTGACTCGGCGTAGGGTAAATACGGCTTGATATCCAGCACAGGTGTGCCATCCACCATATCCAGGCCACTCACCTCCAGCACCACATGTCCCGATTCGGCGTCAATTTTTTCCAACTTTACCAGTGAAAGGCCAATAGGGTTAGGGCGATGGGTTGCGCGGCTGGCGAATACCCCCAATCGGACATTCCCCCCCAGACGGGGTGGCCGCACTGTGTTCCTGGCTGTCTCACTCTTGAGCTGGTGGAAGACAAAGACGACCCAGAGATGTGAAAAACCCTCCAGTCCACGCACCGTCTCCGGTTGATCATAGGGTGATATTAGCCGGATCCTGCCCCTGGCATCGGGTACCAGGCCTGGCTGACGCGGAATACCAAAATTTTCCGGGAAACAGGACTCCACTTTGGCAATGGCTTGGAGGCTAAATTCAGTACTCATATCAAGAAAATAATGTCGATTATATGACGCAATAGTTCAATTTTTTGACTATTAACATCTGTTTTTATATGTCTTATGACGAAAATTTGTCGTTTTGTGACAAGTTTCACATATCAAGCCCAGCCTTCAGCGCTATTAAACCCATTCTGTGACTTGCTTCACAAGGATTTTGTGATGCACGTCTCATTTGGCATGTCTCGTGCAACACAAAAACCAGAACGTAAAAATACAGGTTAGGAGTTCTGATAAAGGCAACTCTCCCTAAAGGGAGAAGACGCAAAGTCACCGGTCTAAAGGGAATGGGCGACACCCAAAGACAGCGGGACTACCGGAACTTCCAGGTAATTCAGTATCAGTAATTGTACTCCTGACCACATAAGTAACAACGCTTGTGACAAATGGAGTGCGACCATGAAAGATACAATCAAAAACGAGAACAGCCTTACCCCTGTAAATTATTTATTCATCACCCTCTCACTGCTTTTGCTTCTCAGTCTCGTTGCCAGTCGGCCTGCACAGGCCGGTACCTGGAATCTCATCCTCAACGGTAAAGCCATACATATCACCAAGGCACCAAGCGGGGAGACCTACAATGAAAACAATTGGGGTGGTGGCTTCCAGTACGATTTTGACGAGATCGATGGCAAATGGGTCCCCTTTATTACGGCCTCTGGTTTCAAGGATTCCTTCAAGAGGGATTCTTATAACGCCGGTGGTGGCACCATGCGACGCTTCAAGTTTGGTCAGGGCTGGCACTTTGATGCCGGTGTCTATGCCTTTGCCATGACACGTAAAGACGTCAACAATAATTCACCTTTTCTGGGTGTACTGCCCGTTGCCTCTGTGGGTACCGACATGATCTCCGTTAATATGACCTATATCCCCAAGGTTCATCCAAAGTTTGCTGAAATACTTTTTTTCCAGTTGAAGATCAATACCCAAATTTTTAATTAATTACAATTTAACGGTTGCCGCAAGCACTTTGCCCGCCATCCCTGGCGGGCTTTTTTTAGAAACCTAATATTAATCCAGAACAATCGAGTTAGCGTGATTGTAAGTCAATTATTGAAAGTTTATGGATGGGCACTAACTAATCCGCTTCAGCCGGGCGGCTAAAATAATATCCCTGCACATTAGTGCAAACCACTGCTTGTGGTGCAAGAAATTGTTCTTTGCTGCCAAAACCTTCGGCAATATACGGGCTGGCTTGTTAATTCCAGAATTGTTGCGGCATTATTATAATAGCCATGTCTTTATTAACCAGCTCTCTAAGGCGTGGCCTTTGCTATCACAGACATCATTACAGTCTTGCTCTCAGGATATTTCTTATCTGTTTATCTGATAACACTATCGGATTGGTCTTCATGCTACTGCCACGACAATTAGCAATGATCAGGTCAAAGTCGCTTACACTGATACCCTGCATGGACAGGCTTGGCAACTTCATTTGTTCAGTCCAATCCTGCAATAACAGGATTAATGCATTGAAGGCCGTTTCCTGATCCACGAAATGACAACCGCATAAAACTTCTGCAATTTTTGCGTAACGACCAAGCGCAGGATGATCGACTTCCTGTTCCTGCATGGCCCTGATATTCATCTCAGTTGCACTGGCCACCAGGGTGCCACACGCCACCCCATGGGGAACCGGAAAAAAGGCACCCAATGGTGCGGCTAGGCCATGCACCGCACCAAGGCCCACTTGTGCCAGGCTGATACCCGATACCAAGGCCGCATAGGCCATATTACTCATAGCCTCTTTTTCCAGCGCACCATTTTTATACCAGACTAATAGACTCTCCTTAACCGCGTGCAAACCGCTAATGGCCAGCGCATCAGTAAAAGAATTGGCCTTTAACGAGACATAGGACTCCAATAGCTGGGTCAACGCATCCATGCCATTGGCGGCAATCAACTCCGGCGGGCAGCTCACCAGCAGACTCGGGTCAATAAACGCATACTCCGCCACTAACTTGTCATGACGAAAGGATTTTTTAAAACCCTCCTTACCACGCAGACTCAGTACCGCATTCCTGGTGGCCTCACTCCCGGTGCCCGCCGTGGTGGGAACGGCAATAAAGGGAATGGCAGGTCCCAGGTAATCCAGTTCAGGTCCTACTCCCTCGAGGTAATCCATTACCGAACGTTTTACCTTAAGCAAACCGGCGATCGCCTTAGCCGCGTCCATGACACTGCCCCCACCAATACCAATAACAGCATTATAATTAATATCCGAATGGGCACGAACCACTTCATCGACCCAGAGGGGAGAAGGTTCGCCATTGACCTGACAGTGCCCATAGGCGATGACATTGATATGCATTTCATGCAGCAAATCCAGCCAGGCCTGTGACTGAACGAAGACGTGGCTACCAGTGACAAACAATACCGGACTAGCGTATTGCTTTATGAGTGCGGGTAATTTTTCCAGCACACCGTATCCAAATTCAATTCGCGGCAGGCGTGCAACAGAAAAGCCATTCGTCATTTGTTTTATCCTTAGAGAAAAATCCGTAAGCGTAATAAGGAGTCGTCACTTTTACCCTGCAACAGCCTTCGCGGACAATCTTTACACTATTCAACACGGGATAACCCCGGATTTTTTATATCACCGTATCCCAATGATAAACGGGATGTCGCACAAAAGACTACATTATTCACCTTATTACAGACGGCACGGCAATGACCTAAATCATCTTTCACTAATATAGCAGTCTCTATGCTAGCGTTTATGAATTGTTACTTTGGAACCCACAAAAATATGGCTTTCAGGAATGCCCCCACCTCTAATAGTCATCGTGATAATACAAATCGTATTCTCAGCTGTTTCAAAACACCGTCGCTATCACGTCAAGTTACCTGGCATGCCTAATATCCTTATTATTTCTAAAGTTTTATTGCATTTAGTCGACAACCTAGCTAATGTTTTTCACCCTGATATTTCTCAGTAGCTGTAGAGGTTATATTGCATGTTTTACAGAACCTGTATTTTATTCCTAGCTCTATTTACTGTTTCCCAGGTCAGTGCTGCTGTTGATACCTTATCGAATGATAAGACCATTACCTGGGCAGGTTGCGGTATTACCAAAAAGGCCTTTATGAAGGAATTGGCCAAGGCCTACGAGGCAAAAACCGGCATCAAAATTATACTACAGGGAGGTGGGGCCACCAAAGGAATACGCGAGACTGCCGCAGGCACCGTCGATATGGGAGGCAGTTGCCGTATGACCCTGCCAGAGGCGGATCATAGCGAACTGTATGTCGGCCTGCATCCGGTCGCCTGGGACGCACTGGCCATTATCGCCAATAAAAACAACCCCATTAACAATCTGACAACAGATCAAATTAAGCAGATATACACAGGCACTATCACCAATTGGAAACAGGTAGGTGGTCCAAATGCACCGATTCGACTGTACATCCGTCGAGGCAAAATATCCGGAGTCGGTTACGCCATTCGCCAGTACATTTTCAAAGATAGTAATTATGAGTTTGTAACGAACAAGCAATATATCGTCAAGTCATCTGGCCCACTGGAAAAGGCAGTCGAAAAGGACCCTTTGGCATTGGGCATCACCGGCATTAGCTCGGCGCGCAAACGCCACGTCAAAATTCTGAATTTTAATGGCAAAATCCCATCTTATAAAAATGTCGCCCAGGGCAAATATACTTTATATCGACCACTTTACCTCGTCACCAGCGCATCGCCATCGAAAAAGGTACGAGACTTTATTAAATTTGCCATCTCCAAGGAAGGCCGCGCCATACTACGAAAAAATGGCACAGTCCCCTATCTGGATTCTCCAGAACTGATGTCCAAGATGTTGATTTATGGATTTGATGTGCACTGAAGAACGACTGCCAATCTAAAATAAAAAGGCTGCCTGGCAGCCTTTTTTATTGTCTTGATTATTAGCCTCATGAAAAATCAATCCAGGAAGGTCAGAACCAGTCATCTAGCCCTGCCACCGGACCATTTTGCAATCACTGTTATTATAAGCTAAACGATACTACAGACTTCAGTGAACTCAAGTCGAGGTTGCCGTGGATGTAATTTACTTTTATCACCGTATCCAATTGCACATATAAATAGCGATTTTACTCTGCCTTCCGGAAAGAACTCCTTATCCAGAGTTTCATTATTTACCCCGGACATTGGCCCGGCATCAAGTCCCAGACTGCGGATTGCGGTAATCAAATAAGCCCCTTGCAGGGCAGTATTGAGAAAAGCAGCGTTTTCAATCTTGGCCGGATTACCTGCAAACCAGGAACGTGCATCAGTATGCGGGAAGAGAATAGGCAGCCTGTCATAAAACTCCAAATCCATGCCAATAATTGCCACTGCGGGCGCCGACATGGATTTATCGACATTGCCTTCATGCAAATGCGGTTTTAATCGTTGCTTGGCTACCTCTGATTTCACGAACACCAGTCTCCCAGGGCAGGAATTGGCGGCCGTAGGCCCCATTTTCATCAAAGCATAAATGGCGTGCAGCTGCTCATCACTAACCGGTTTATTCTGCCAGTGACTAAAGCTGCGTGCGCTATTAAACAGAATATCAAGGGAATTTTGATCTAATTGCATAGAAGCCTCACACGGTTTTTTGGTAGCCATATTTATATCCCTTAACCCTACGGGTCAAGGGGAGGAGTTATTGTCAGCACAAGTTTACCGGTCGTATGACCTGTTTCTATCTGTACATGTGCTGCGCTGGCCTGTGCCAGCGGCCATGTCTGTGATACATGCAATTGCAACTTGCCTTTGTCCAACCACTCGCCACAGTAGCGTAAAATTTCACCGTGGTGTTCTAAGGCATGTGGCATGGCACGTAACATAGGCGTTAACATTAATTCAAAACTAACGCGCAAATTTTTATTGCGGGCATTTTTCCAGTCAATACCATTACCCGGGTCCAGCAAGGTTATCAGGTTTCCATACACCGCCATGCTGTTAATGGTATCTTGAAAAACCCCGGCACTGACCGACTCCAGGGCCACCTCCACGCCCTCGCCGTTGGTCCAGTCCATGACCGCTGCAACAAAATCCTGCTGTTTGTAATTGATGACTTTCTCGGCACCCAATTGCCTGACAAAATCGGCATGCTCATCTGTGCCCACGGTGGTGCATACCCGCGCACCTGCCAGCCTGGCCAGTTGAATGGCCACGTGACCAACACCACCGGCACCGGCATGGATGAGTACGGTCTGTTCTGCCAACAAACCGGCGCGGTCAAAAAGCGCCTCCCAGGCGGTAATTAACACCAAGGGCCCTGCTGCCGCATGGGCAAAATCAAGCTGCATGGGTTTGCGTTGCGCAATCGATGCGGGCAAAACAGTAAACTCGGCATAATTCCCCTGTGCCCCACCAAGACCACCGTGGCAAAACCAGACTTCGTCGCCCGGCTTCCAGATCGTTACGCCACTACCAACCTCGGTCACTACACCCGCGCCGTCACAACCCGGAATGGCTGGCAGGCCATCATCATAAAACACACCTCGACTACGAATTTTGGCATCAAGAGGATTAATGCCTGCCGCCTTCAGCTGTACCTTGATCTGATCGGCTGCCGAAATTTCCGGTTCAGCAACTTCCAGCAGTTGTAAAACTTCCGATCCACCCACGGCATGCATTTGCACGGCTTTCATAATACCCCCAGTTATTGCGACGTCTTATTTCAGTACATGACACACTATGATGCGGTCGGAAATTAATTTTTGCAAAAGCGTTTTTTTAACATGACGAATTTATTTAGCATCACCACCCCCTCGATGTTGCGCACATCCGATGTACGCCGAGAACATCATGCTCGTTTGTCCCCCTCAGTCACAGAGATTGCTTTTCTTTGAACTACTGGGCGCCAGGGACGGGCATCCCAAACAATCTACGCCTTGACGGAAAACATCCGCGCTGAGGAACCATGGAAAATTGACGGCCATATTGTGAATGTCTGGAGTGTCAAGCATGAGCTGTCCAACCAGTATCAATACTGGCAGGAGTGTTTCAACTCACCGCAGGTGGGCTTGGAGGCATTCATTGCCCACGGACCGGGGGCGAGTATTTGGATGG
>Ga0209633_10005781_pt1 | contig 10752 bp, 10 predicted proteins | sample Cruoilmetagenom1_FD_187290 | JGI IMG/M metagenome (GOLD analysis project Ga0209633, IMG submission 187290) | Oil polluted marine microbial communities from Coal Oil Point, Santa Barbara, California, USA - Sample 1 (SPAdes) (version 2) | ecosystem: Environmental > Aquatic > Marine > Oil seeps ... | reverse complement strand
ATTCTCCTCCAACTCAATACTTATTCTTAGATCAGAAACGAAAACTAAGAATGGTAAATAGAATTAAAAAAAATATAGCTAAATTTGACTTAAATCCCGAAGAACTCGGAATTGTAACTAATTGATAATCAATAATAAAATTTGACGTTAGTCAGAATTTGGCTAAGTTACCAAGATTTGGTATATTTGAATAAATTTTAGTCAAAATGGGAAAAAACACATCAATATCAATCGGAAATCATTTTGAGGAATTTATCAAAGATGAAGTAAAATCTGGAAGATATAGTTCTGTGAGTGAAGTAATTCGTTCGGCATTAAGATTGCTAGAACGAGAAGAAAAAAAGGAAAGGGAATTAATTAAAGCTCTTGAAATAGGGGAACAAAGTGGATTTGTTGAAAACTTCAACCCAAAACAGCACCTAAAAGAATTACATCGCCAACACTTATGAGCAAAAACAAATATCTAATAAGTAAACAGGCAATTAACGATTTAAATGATATTTGGGTTTACACATTCCATAAGTGGTCTAAAGAACAAGCAGACAGATATTACGACTTAATAATCGGAGAAATTGAATTTGTCGCGGACAATTTTATGATTGGAAAATCAGCTGAACAAACTCGAAAAAATTATAGAGTGACTAAAATAAAATCGCACTTGATATTTTATAGAAAAGTTGATAATGGAATTGTAGAAATAGTAAGAATTCTACATCAAAGAATGGATATTAAAAAACGACTGAAATAAAAAACTACACACACCTTATAAAATTAATAATTTACTTTTGTGTATAAGCTAAATGGTAATTGTTTACTTAGCAACGGATTTTCCTACGGTAAATCAGCCACTTGCATAACCAATTACTAACTTTATACCAACCGTCAGACTACGCAAAAACTCAATATTTTGAGTTTATTAATATTGATAATCAGACGGTTAAATTAATTAAAATAGTAAATTTAGGGGTTATTGCGTAGACTCCCGTTGTCATTCATTAAAAAAAAGAAAAATCCCACCGCACAAATAGCACATTTGGTTTTTTGCTGACACATAAGCCAACGCTTAAAAACCAAAAGAGCTATTTTTTTCCACCGCTCACCGACTGTTAATAAATTCACGAAAGAAAATTACTTAAAATCCAAAAAGACTTTATATATTTGACACTTATTGTCAAGTATAATTAAACAAGTGATATTTCACAAATGAAAAATAACAAAACAACAGGAGAAATACTTCGAGAAAAAAGAGAAGGAAAAGGATTGCTTTTGCGACACGTTTCAGCCAAACTCGATATTGATACTGCAATACTGAGCAAAATAGAAAGAGGAGAACGTAAGGCAAACAAAGAGCAAATCGTTAAACTTGCTGAAATTCTTGATTTAGACAGAGAAAAATTAGTTGTTCAATATCTAAGCGAAAAAATACTTTATGAAATTAAAGATGAAGAATTAGGCGAAAAAGCTTTGAAAGTGGCAGAACAAAAGATAAAATACATTAAAAAGAATAGCAAAAATTGATGGAATTAAAATTAGAATTATTAGAATATCAAGAAGTAGCAATCAAGTCTATTGTAAATGTATTTGAAGGAAACGACAAAAACACATTTGACAATGCTTGTACTGATGGTATTCGTTCAAATATCTGCACACTATCAAATGAGCAATTAACAGAAAATATTAATTCTATTCTTATAGAAAACGGAATTGATGAAGATATTGCAAAACTCACAAATGAACAGGAATTAACTATTGAAATGGAAACAGGAACAGGAAAAACTCTTGTTTACATTAAATCTATTTACGAACTTTTCAAACACTACGGTTTTACAAAATTCATTATTCTTGTTCCGTCTGTTGCAATTCGACAAGGAGTTTTAAGTACTCTTGAAACTTTTGAAAAACAATTGGAAGATATTTATGGTTTCACGCCAAAAGCGTTTGAATACAGCAGTAAAAAATTAAACAAAGTAACCAATTTTATTGAAGAACAACATCCACAAATAATGGTAATGACTTTAGCTTCTTTTAATTCAGAAGATAAAATTTTAAATCAAGCCAAAAGAGAAGACCTTTTTGCAAATATTCCATTTATTGAAGCCATTGGACGAACAAATCCAATCATAATAATGGACGAACCGCAAGAAGGAATGGACACAGAAAATTCAATAAAACAAATTGCTAAACTAAATCCACTTTTTAAAATTAGATATTCAGCAACTCATAAAGTTGCCAAAAACAAAGTTTATCGTCTAACACCTTATGACAGTTACAGTCAAGGCTTAGTAAAAAAAATTGAAGTATTAACTGTTACAGAAAAAAATGATGAAGCCACTTTAAAACTGGAATTATCAGAAACCAAAAACGGTAAAAGCCCAATTCAAGCCAAAATAAAAGCGTGGCATCAAGCCAAAAGCGGAAAAATTGAATTTAAAAACACTAAATGGCTAAAAGATGGCGAGAATTTAGGGAAAGTAACGAACAACCCAAGTTATTTAAAATATACCATTAGTAGAATAAATAAAAGTCTAAGAACGGGAAAATGGTCTGTTAGTTTTCATAATGGCGTTGAAATATTTGAAAAACAAGCTTCTGGAAACGTGCAGAGCATTTGGAATTTACAAATGGAATGGCTCATACTTCGCCACTTCACAAAAAAACAAAAACTAAAAGAAAAAAACATAAAATGTCTTTCACTTATTTTTATTGATAAGGTTGCCAATTATGTAAGTGACGAACCAATAATCAAAAATATTTTCATAGAAAAATACAAAGAAATTTATCCTGAATTTCACGACAATAAACAGCCAACGGCAGAGCATATTGATGCTATTCAAGGATTTTATTTTGCTCAAACAGGCAAAGGTGAGTTTACAGATAATGAAAACTCAATGCGTAAAAACAAAGACGTTTTTGATGCCATTCTAAAAGACAAAAAAGAATTATTGAGTTTTGGAAATTCGGTTGCCAATCAAATAGAATTTATCTTTTCTCATTCAGCTTTAGGTGTTGGTTGGGATAATCCTAATATTTTTAATATTGCCACTTTGAGCAATTCTTTTTCTGAAATAAAAAAACGTCAAGAAATTGGTAGAGGATTACGAATTTGTGTAGATACCAACGGACAACGAATTTATGACAAACTAAATGTTGATGATACAGAACGAATTAACCAACTAACCGTAATTCCAAACGAAACTTACGAAACTTTTGTAATACAATATCAAGAAGAAATAAAAGATATATATGGAACTTCATTTGACGGTGCAGAAATGACACATATACACAAAGGAAAACCTAAAAATGAAGTCCATTTTAAGCGTAACAAAGACGAAACAGTAAATAAAGCATTTAAACGTTTCTGGAATGCATTAGCCAAAAAGACAGATTATACCGTAGGCTTTAATGAAGATACTTTAATTAAAAGAAGTATTAAAGCTTTAAATAATATTGAAATTGCCGATTATATTGCAGAAGTAAGTAGCAGAACTATTGGTACTATTAATGAAGAAGGTATTACTGATGAATTTGGAGGAACAGAAAGTTACAAATTAAAAGCTCGTTTCTCTGCCTTAGACTTAGTAGAAGAAATAAGTGAAAATACAGGATTAAGCTATAATACGCTTTTTACAATTGTTCAAAAAATTAAAAATCATGAACATTTTGTGAAAAATCCACCACAATATATTAACCAAGCTTCATCAATTATTAGAAATATTGAAATGGAAGAAATGTTGAGAGGTTTAGATTATCATTTAACCAATGAAAGCTTTCCTTTTGAATTTGAAGAATATGAAAGAAATATTGCTGATAACAAATACGTAAAAACCCCCAAAAGAGGTGTCTTTGACAAATTGATATTTGATAGTGACATAGAAAGGAGTTTTGCTTTGACAGCTGAATCTGATGATGAGGTAATTTGCTTCCTAAAACTGCCAGCTTATTACAAAATACCAACACCAATAGGAGAATATAACCCAGACTTTGGTATTGTTATGAAACGTAAAAGTTTGCGAGACGGAAAAGAAAGTGAATTTTACTTTGTGATTGAAACCAAAGGAACAAACGACATCAATGATAAAAAGGCATTGAAAGAAAGCGAAATTTATAAAATTGAATGTGCCTTAAAACATTTTAAAACTTTGGGTATCGAAGTACAATATAAAGCACCAATACAGCATTACCAAGTTTTTAAAGATGATGCTATCAATACGATTAACGCATTAATTGAAAAATCATAATGGCTAAAAATAGAAAAATAGAGGTTAAAGGAATACCTATTACGATTATTAAAAATAATAAAGAAGAGTTTGTTTCCTTAACAGATATGCTTAAAGCTAAGGATGGAGACTTCTTTATTTCGGATTGGCTAAGAAATCGAAATACCATTGAATTTCTTGGGATTTGGGAATCGGTTAACAACCCTGATTTTAATTATGGCGAATTCGCCACAATTAAAAGTCAAGCTGGCTTGAACAGTTACAAAATAAGTGTTAAAGAATGGGTGAAAAAAACTAATGCTATTGGGCTACAAGCTAAAGCAGGAAGATATGGCGGAACGTATGCTCAAATAGATATTGCTTTTGAGTTTGGAATGTGGATAAGTGCTGAATTCAAAGTGTATCTTATCAAAGAGTTTAAAAGACTCAAAGAAGATGAAAGCAACAGGCTTAAACTTCAATGGAATTTCCAAAGAACACTATCTAAAGTAAACTACAAAATACATACAGATGCTATTAAGAAAAACCTAATACCTAAGCAAATAAGTGGCAAACAAACATCTATTATTTATGCCAACGAAGCAGAAGTCTTAAACATAGCCTTATTTGGAAAAACTGCTAAGCAATGGCGAGAAGAAAATCCAAGAGAGAAAGGAAATATTAGAGATATGGCAAATATTCAACAATTAGTTGTACTCTCAAATTTAGAAAGTATTAATGCAATGCTTATTCATCAAAACTTGAACCAGAAAGAGAGATTGATGCAACTTAATCAAATGGCTATTTCACAAATGAAATCATTGGTTGAAAACATTACTATAAAGAAATTAGAAAATGAGTAAAAAAGATACGGCACTAAAAATATTTCAAGAACAAACCGTCCGTACACATTGGGATGAAGAGCAAGAAAAATGGTTCTTTTCCATTATTGATGTAGTTGTAATTCTGACTGAACAGAATGACTTCCAGAGAGGTAGAAATTATTGGAAAGTGCTGAAATATAGACTTACAAAGGAAGGAAATGAAACGGTTACAAATTGTAACCGTTTGAAAATGCTTGCACAAGATGGCAAAATGAGAATGACAGATGTGGCAGATACCGAGCAGTTATTCAGATTAATACAATCTATTCCTTCAAAAAAAGCAGAACCTTTTAAACTATGGTTAGCAAAAGTTGGTACAGAAAGGTTAGAAGAAATCGAAAACTCAGTACTGGCTTTTGACCGTGCTATGGAAACCTATCTTAAAAAAAAATCCCGCAGATTTCGCAGATTAACGCAGAAAAAATGCAGCGATTATCCACAAAATCAGCAGATATCAACGTAATCAACGGGAAATAAATTAAAAACAATGACAGAAAACGATATATCATACAAAATCAGAGGAGCAATATTTAACATTTATAATGCTTTAGGTCCTGGATTATTAGAGTCTGTTTATGTTGCGGCTTTTGTCTTTGAATTAAAAAAGGAAGGATTAAAAGTTAAAAAAGAAGTTCCTGTACCTGTTTATTATGAAGACGAAAAGTTAGAAGTAGGATTTAGACTTGATTTATTGGTAGAGAACAAAGTAATAATAGAAGTTAAGTCAGTAGAAAACTTAGCCGAAGTACATCATAAGCAAGTACTGACCTATTTAAAAATCACAAAATTAAAATTAGCGATATTAGTAAATTTCAATGTAGATAATATAAAATCAGGGATATATAGAAAAGTAAATGGATTATAAAAATCTGCGGACATCTGCGTAATCTGCGGGAGAAAAAATATAACAATGGAACAATTAGACAAAATAAAAACACCAGACTGGAACAAAGAACGTTTAGAAACACTCAAAAAACTATATCCAGACTTGTTTGCTAACGAGGGAAAAGTAAACCTACATGAAATAGCCAAAATAATGAATTATGCAAGCATAAACGAAACCGAACGTTACGAGTTTAGATGGTTTGGAAAAACCAATGCCAAACGTGAAGCTTTTACACCTACTGACGCAACGCTTGTTTTTGACGAAAACAGAAGTGTAAACCCAACCGAAAGCGAAAACCTAATTATTGAAGGTGAAAATTTAGCGGTACTAAAACTATTAAGCAAAAGTTACCGAGAACAAGTAAAGTGCATTTACATTGATCCACCTTACAATACAGGAAATGATTTTGTCTATTCAGATAAATTTAACCAAGATAAAAAGGAATATTGGGAAGATGCAGAAATGACCGAAAACGGCTATAAAATAGACACCAATGTAGAAACAGACGGACGTTTTCATAGCAATTGGCTTAATATGATGTATAGTAGATTGCTTATTGCAAGACAACTATTGCGAGAAGATGGTGTTATTGCAATTCATATTGATGAACACGAAGAGCATCATTTAAGAAAATTATGTGAAGATGTTTTTGGAGAAGAAAATTTTTTAGGAAACATTATTTGGGATAAACAAAATCCAAAAGGTGATGCAAAATCCATTGGATACCAACACGAAAACATAATGTTATTTGCTAAAAATAGTGAAACGTTATTTTCTATTTCTAATTTAAAGAGAGAAAAACTAAACGCAAGTCAAATATTAAAAAAAGCAGAAGTGTTTTTTAAAAAAATATCAAAAAATGGATTAGAAAAAGTTAATTCGGAATTTAAGGAGTGGTTAAAATGCCAACCTTTTAGTGGTGGTGAATTAGCGTATAGTAAAATTGACAAAGTAGGTAATGTTTATAGAGGTGTTTCAATGGCGTGGCCAAATAAGAAAAAGGCACCTGACCAATATTTCATTCCTTTGATACATCCTATTACAAAAAAAGAATGTCCACTTCCTGATAGAGGCTGGAGAAATCCACCTGAAACAATGGCGGAATTATTGAAGAAGGATTTAATTCTTTTTGGAAAAGACGAAAACAAACAGCCTGAAAGAAAATACCTTTTAAAAGAAAATATGTTCGAAAATATACCGAGCGTTATTGGATATGCAGGTAGTGATGATGCTTTATTTAAACAATGGAAATTAGAATTTGACAATCCTAAACCATACAAATTTGTTAAACAATTTATCAAACCTTTCATTTCAAACAATGATATTATTCTTGACTTTTTTGCAGGTTCAGGAACAACAGGTCAAGCCATAACAGAACTCAACCAAGAAGATGGCGGAAACCGTAAATACATTTTAGTACAGTTACCCGAAACCACAGACGAAAAAAGTGAAGCTTACAAAGCAGGCTACAAAAAAATAAGCGACATTACCATTGAGCGAAACAAACGAGTAATTGAAAAAATCATTAAAGAAAAGAAACTGGCTAAGCCAGACTTATTTAAAAAAGAAGAAAGTGAGCAAGAGCAATTAAGAGGTTTAGGGTTTAAAGTATTCAAACTACAAAAATCAAACTTTCCAAGAGTAGAATTTGCCCCAGACCCTGAAAAAACAGAAGAAGAAAACATTGAGTTGCTCAAAAAATACATTGATGATAAAGAAGCACAATTAACATCATTATTTAACCACAATGAGTTAATCACTGAAATATTGATTAAAAATGGCTTTAAACTCAACTATACAGTAACCAAGCAAGAGCAATTTAAAAAGAATGAGATATTCTTAGCTACTGATGGCAACAAAGAAACCCTAATTTGTTTAGATGTTACTATTGCAAATGAAACGGTAGCACATTTTAAAACAAATACAGAACAAAAATTAATAGTTCTCGAACGTGCGTTAGATACCACCAAAAAATGGAATTTAAAGCATTATATGGGCGATAAGTTTAATGCTTTTTAAAACAAAAACTAGATGAAAAATAAGGTGATTGATTTATTTGGAAATAAAATAATTCCCAATACAGGTGTAAAATATTCTGAACTATTAGAACAATTTATGAGTCCATTTATGGATGATTTTAAAGATTATGAATACATAGAAGATATTTTTGAATTTGCAATAAATGCTTGGAATATGGCTAATATAAATATTATTATGCCAAATGAAGATTTTGAAAAAGCAATGAGTTCAATTCAACAAGAAGAAGAAAGTATTTCTTTACTAAAAAAAATGATAGCTCACAAAGAAGATAAATTTAAAGAGTACACCAATTTTATAGTAGATTTTGAACTAAAGGAAACTAGTGGTGAACCCATTCTATCAGTAATTACGCAAGAAGAAGAAACTTATTTATCTAATATGATGGATACTTTAGATAATGAAGTTACACAAGATGATTTTGAAGAGAATTATATTAATCGTATTGCAATAATTATAAAACCCTTACAACCATTTATAGATTGGCATAATAATTTATATCCTGATAGTACAATTAATGAGACAGATATTGATATCGATTTATATCTCGTAAATGACCAAATTGATGATTTGGAAAAATTTCTTAAAAAGAAATTTGATAAATTCTTTATGTTAGAATTAGAAAATTGGCATACCAACAAAAAAGAATGGCCTCAAAGACGAAATTATAAAATGTTTAAGCTTTGGTTTAGAGTTGAAACATCCGAAATAGTTTATGATTTAGAAAAAAACCCAGTCTTAAAATCAGAATAACAAATGAAAATACCATTAAACGAATTTGAGCAACTCATTGATGAAAGAATCCTAAAAAGAGGACTTTCGTATTTTAAAGGAGGAGCAATAACCGATTTTACAGAAGTTTCAAATGGAGAATATGAAGCCAATGTTTCAGGTACGGAAGAATACACGGTTCAACTTGTAATTAACAACAGTACCATTATAGAACATAATTGCGATTGCCCTTACGATATGGGACCCGTTTGTAAACATATAGTTGCTGTAATTTTCTATTTGCAACAAGACAAATTGAATTTAAATCAACCTAATCTTACCATTCCGAAAAAGAAAAAAACGAAATCCGCTTCTCAACAAGTTAAGGAATTGTTAAAAGCAATATCACATAAAGAGTTAATTGAATTTGTACAAGAAAATAGCAAAAAAGATAAGAAATTTAGAAACTACTTTTTAGCATCATTTGGACATTTAAGTCAAAATCAGTCTAAAGAGTTTTATCAAAAACAAATTCATTCTATTTTACAATCAGCAGCAGGTCGAGATGGTTGGATTGGTTGGTCAGATATGAAATATGTGGTAAACACCATAGAACCATTTTTAGAAAATGCAGAGAAATATTTGGCAAATAATAATTTTGAAAATGTTTTTTCCATAAGCACAGCTTTGCTAGAAGAAATGACTAAAGTTTTTCAATATGGGGACGATAGTAATGGTGATTTAGGGTATTTTGTAGAATCGGCTTTGGAGTTACTCTCAAAATTGGCACACGAAAATCTTCCTAAACCATTGAAAGATGATATATTTAAGTACTGTATCTCTTCTTTTAACAAAAAACTATTTGAAGGTTGGGATTGGCATATAGGCATGTTATATATTGCCTGTGATTTAATCGAAAAAGAAAGTGATGCAGATATTATATTGAGCTGTTTGGACACCATTAATGGTGAATATGAACGGGAACGAGCTCAAACTTTTAAATTGGACTTGTTAAGACGTTTTAAAGATGAAATGGAAGTTGAGAAGTACATCAATAAACATATTTCAAATTCATTAATTAGAACAAAAGAGATTGAAAAAGCATTTAAAAGCAAAAACTTTGAAAGAGTAATACTTCTTTCGAATGATGGCATTAAATGTGACGAGAAAAGCAAACCAGGTTTAGTAAAAATATGGTACAATTGGTTGCTAAAAGTTGCTCAATCTGAAAAAAACACCGCTAAAATTATTCAATATTCTCGATTTTTATTTATTCATAATTTTCATCCTGAACAAGATTATTATCAGATTTTAAAAGATAATGTTGATAATGAAAAATGGCATCCTTTTTTAGAAGATATAATAAACGAAATCACCCCCAAAACGAGATGGAGATATACCGAGTTGGTAAGAAAAATATACATTAAAGAAGAGTGGTGGGATAGATTGTTTATTATGCTAAAACAAAATCTTTCAATGGAAAATATTCAACAGAATGAAAAGTATTTAGCTAAAGACTATTCTTCTGAATTAATAGAAATGTACAGTGAAAGGATTATAAATTATGTTGAAAAATTTGTTGGTAGAAACCATTATCAAACAGCTTGTAGATATTTACGTAGAATGAAAAAATTAGGAGGAAATGCCAAAGTAAATGAATTGATTGAGCAATTTAGAACTGAGTATCCGCAACGTAGAGCCATGATGGACGAATTGAATAAAGTATAATTGAAATAGCCAACGCATAAGCCGTACACATTTGCAATTACTCACGATATTTTATTTATTTTAAGAGTTCGTGAATGTAAACATTGTAAACATTTCGCTCAAAAAAGCCACTAGCACAAGGCAAAATTGCAGGCAGCGTATGTCTTGCCACCGCTACAAACAGGACGAATATAAAAAACGAAATGACTAATCCGAATTCAGGGCAGTTTTCAGCCTCTATGGGGATATAGATGATAAGTGTAAGGCAATCCGTTCCCAAAGTTGGGATACAGTGAAGTAATTCTACTAATTTTCGAGGCTTAATTTAAGT
>Ga0209633_10005780_pt1 | contig 10752 bp, 6 predicted proteins | sample Cruoilmetagenom1_FD_187290 | JGI IMG/M metagenome (GOLD analysis project Ga0209633, IMG submission 187290) | Oil polluted marine microbial communities from Coal Oil Point, Santa Barbara, California, USA - Sample 1 (SPAdes) (version 2) | ecosystem: Environmental > Aquatic > Marine > Oil seeps ... | reverse complement strand
GATTAAATTTGGTCATGAGGAAATAAAAAAACATTGTCAAGCTCAGTTAGAAATGGCTGAAGAAAAAGGTGTTAAAGAAAAAAGAGAATATAGTCACGAAGAAGAGGGTGATGAATTGTTATTTGCAAAACTAGAAAAAGCTGTTTCAGAAAAAATACATAAAGTAGTTTTATCAGCTTTACCAAAACATGAACGTTCTGAGCAATTTTCTGCAATAAAAGAAGAATTTGTTGAAAGTCTTGAAGTTTCTGAAGGAGAAGAGGTTAATACAGGATTAATTGGTGTGTATTTTCATGATATTGAGAAAAAGGTTGTTAGAGAAGTTGTTTTAAATGAAAGAATTCGTTTAGATGGCAGAAAACTTGATGAAATAAGACCAATCTGGAGTGAGGTTGATTACTTACCTGGTGCACATGGTTCAGCAATTTTTACTAGAGGTGAAACTCAATCATTAACTTCTGTTACATTAGGTTCTCCTCTTGATGTTCAAATAATTGATAGACCACTTTTAAGAGGAAAAGAACATTTTATGCTTCATTATAACTTCTTACCATATTCAACAGGAGATGCAAGACCATACAGAGGAACAGGAAGACGTGAAATTGGACATGGAAATTTAGCACACAGAGCAATTGCTCAAGTTTTACCAAATAAAGAAGATAATCCTTACACAATTCGTGTTGTTTCAGATATTTTAGAATCTAACGGTTCTTCATCAATGGCAACTGTTTGTGCAGGAACATTAGCTCTTATGGATTCTGGTATTCAAATTAAGAAACCAGTTTCTGGAATTGCAATGGGTTTAATTACTGATGAAACTGGAAAATTTGCAGTACTTTCTGATATACTTGGAGATGAAGATCATTTAGGTGATATGGATTTTAAAGTTACAGGAACAGAAGATGGAATTACTGCTTGCCAAATGGACATTAAAGTTGATGGACTTTCTTATGAAATTTTAACTGAAGCATTAATGCAAGCAAAAGAAGGTAGAGCTCACATCTTAAATGAGATGATGAAAACTATTTCTGAACCAAGAGCAGAATTTAAATCTCATACACCTGGAATAACTTCAATTTTTATTCCTGGAGATTTAATTGGAACTGTTATTGGACCTGGGGGAAAAATGATACAGCAAATTCAAAAAGATACAGAAACTACTATTACAATTGAAGAAGTTGATGGACTTGGAAATGTTACAATTATGGGACCATCGCAAGATGCAATTTTTGAAGCAAAAAACTTTATAAAAGGTTTAACTGCTGTGCCTGAAGTTGGAACAGTATATCAAGGAAAAGTTAAAAGTATTAAAGATTTTGGTGCTTTTATTGAAATATTACCAGGAAAAGATGGTTTACTTCATATTTCAGAAATTTCTTGGGAAAGAACAAATAAAGTTGAAGATGTTTTAAAAGAAGGACAAGAAATTGAAGTTAAATTAATTGGTCTTGATCCAAAAACTAAGAAACTTAAACTTTCAAGAAAGGCTTTATTGCCACGTCCTGAAAGAAAAGATGATGATAAAAAATAATATCATTATTGTATTTTTTTTAAAATCCTCAATCTTTTGATTGGGGATTTCTTGTTATTACATTATATTTATAGATTTTCACTTAAAGTGCTAATAATTTGGGCTTTTCTATTCAAATTACAGTAAAAAAAATTGATACTTAGTTGAATATGCATATATATTGTATATCAATTGAGAGGATAGGCATGAATATCAATGTTTATCCCGCTATTTGTCCTAGAATGTTATTCTTCTTGTACTTAACTTTTTATCTACTTTATTTTCTTTTTAAGTTAAAAATATTTATTCGTATTTTGGGACACCACTGTCTGTCTTGTTTTACAATGCTATACGGTCAATTTTGACTTGTTTATAAATTTTAATAATTGTGAACATATTGGCTTTTCAATAAAATTGTATCTTTACTCATAATCTTTGTTTGTTTTTATTGTTTTATCAAATAACAATGATTTGTTATTTAAAAATATTCTAAATTAATTAAATTTTTCTTATGCTTGCATAATAATTTATATATTTGGATATTCAAATTCTAAAAAACATATAAAATGATTGGACAAATTCTTTTTATTGCAATTACTATTATTGCATTCGGTATTTTAGCTTGGAGTTTTTCAAGAATATTTAAAATTATTAGTCTTTTAAAAACACCTTATTCAATTAAAAATGTTGGTGAAAGATTAAATAGAGTTTTAAAGGTTGTAATTGGGCAAAAGAAAATAATGCGTTTTCCCATAATAGGATTTATGCATGCATTGGTATTTTGGGGATTTATCTTAATTCTTGTAGGTTCTGCAGAAATGATGCTTGATGGTTTTATTGGAAACCCATTTGATGCAAACCCTGCAAATGATAGAATTTTTTCTGTTTTTGGTATTGCTTATGATATTATTATTGCTGCTGGAGATATTTTTGCATGGATAATTGCAGTTTTAACATTAGCATTTCTTATAAGGCGTAATTTTATGAAAATAAAACGTTTCGAAGGAAAAGAAATGCGACATAAAGACCATAAAGATGCATCAATAGCTTTACTTATTATTCTGGTTTTAATGTTTAGTTTAATTGGAATGAATGCTGCTTATATTGTACATGCTGGCAATCAAGTTCATGGCGTGTTTCCTTTAAGTTCATTAATTTCAAATTTAATTCCTGAAGGTTCTGCTCATATAATTGAACTTGCAATGTGGTGGACGCATATTTTATTAATCTTCTTCTTTGCAAATTATTTACCTTATTCAAAACATTTTCATGTATTTATGTCTGTGCCAAATGTATATTTCTCACGTACAGAGCCTTATACAAAAATGAGTACAATGGAAACTGTTACAAATGAAGTTAAATTAATGATGAATCCTGATGCAGAAGTTCCTCCTATGGATGAAAATACCGATCCTGAAAGGTTTGGAATGAAAGATGTTGAAGATGGTACTTGGAAAAATTATATAGATTCTTTAGCTTGTACTCAATGTGGAAGATGTACTTCTGTTTGTCCTGCAAATTTAACAGGCAAATCATTATCACCACGTAAAGTTGTTTTGGATTATCGAAGACGTATGGAAGAAAAAATGAAAGGACTTCTAAAAGAAGGTAAATCATATTCTGACGAAAAATCACTTTATCCTAATTATACAACTTATGAGGAACTTTGGGCTTGCACAACTTGTAATGCTTGTGCACAAGAATGTCCTGTTAGCATTGACCATCCATCAATGATACTTGAAATGAGAAGATACATTTTTCTTGAAGAATCAGCTGCACCTTCATTAATAAATGCAATGTCAACAAATATTGAAAACAATGGAGCACCTTGGAAATATTCAGCTGCAGACCGATTTAATTGGGCAAATAATATTACAAGAAAAGACAATGATGCAGAAATAGAAGTTAAAGTTCCTTTAATGTCAGAAAAACTTGCAGAAGGCAAAAATCCTGAATATCTTTTCTGGGTTGGTTCAGCAGGAAGTTATGATGAAGGAGGTATTGAAATATCACGTAATTTTGCAAAAATTTTAGATTATGCAAAAGTAGATTATGCATGTTTGGGTACAGAAGAAACAGATTCTGGAGATAATGCAAAACGTGCAGGTAATGAGTTTCTTGCACAAATGCAAGCAATGATGAATATAGAACTTATGAATGGTTATGAAGTTAAAAAAATTGTTACTTGTGATCCTCATGATTTCAATACATTAAAAAATGAGTATCCAGAATTAGGAGGAAAATATGAAGTTATTCATCATACACAATTTATTAAACAACTTATTCAGGAGGGAAAATTAGATATTGATAGCAAGGTATTGGTAGATAAAAAAATAACATTCCACGACCCATGTTATCTTGGAAGAGGAAATGGTGAGTATGATGCACCAAGATTTACATTAAATAAAATAGGTAAAATTAATGAACCTGAAAGAACAAAAAGTCGTTCATTATGCTGTGGTGCAGGAGGAACGCAAATGTTTAAAGAAGCAGAAAAAGGAGATAGAGAAGTATATGAACTCCGTACAGAGCAACTTCTTGAAACAGGTTGTAACTTAATAGCAACCGCTTGTCCAATGTGTATGACAATGATGAAAGATGGTGTTAAAATGCTTGATAAAGAAAAAGATATTGAAGTTTTAGATATTGCTGAAATTGTTGCTAGAAGTTTGAAAATCTAAATAATATTAGTTATTTAAAAAAAATCTTTTTTTTTGAATATGTTAGCTTATGTTTAAAGTAGTATTGATATTGTTTAATATTAGTTTAAAACAGTTGAAAAGGTTAATTATCAATTTATTATATCAATCCACGATTTAAGTCGTGGATTGAAATTATAGATTTTAATTTAATTGTTTTAACGATTTATAAAACAAATTAGATGAAAAATCATTACCTTCAAAAAATAAACAATGCTTTTTTAACCTAAGCAAATATATTTTATTTGTTCAGTAAGTTATTGTAAGGTTTGTATTTTTATAAATTATACAAATAATGAATTTCGTTCAGCATCAAGTCTTAAGAAAATAAAAAGGAACAGAGAAAATGAAAATAATGAAGAACCTCCATAGCTAAAAAATGGTAATGGAATGCCTATAACAGGAGCAAGTCCAATTGTCATTGCAATATTTACAGAGTAATGGAAAAATAAAACTCCAACTAATGAGTATCCAAAAATTCTGCTAAATTTTGACTTTTGCCTTTCAGCAAGAAACATTAACCTAAATAAAAAGATTGTAAAAATAATTAATACAAAAGCAGAGCCAATAAAACCCCACTCTTCACCTACTGTGCAAAAAATATAGTCGGTATCTTGCTCTGGCACAAAATCATACTTTGTTTGTGTTCCTTTAAGGTAACCTTTTCCACTAAAACCTCCGGAGCCAATTGCAATTTTAGATTGATGAGTTTGGTAACCAACTCCAGTAATATCTTTATCTGGAGAAAAAAGAATAGTAATTCTTGCACTTTGATGTGATTGTAGAATGTTTTCAAAAACATAATCTACAGAATAAATAGAACTAATATACATTAATAATAATGCAGGAACTATTAAATAATTTAAAAACATTTTTTTAAAGGCTTTAAATATTGCAATTAATGAAACGAAGAAAATTGCAAAAGCAATAATTATATGTACTTTTATTTTTACATTAAAAAGTACTATTAATGCTAATCCTAAAAGAATAATAGTTGAAATTATTAATAAACCTAAATAACTTTCTTTAGCATTTCTACTTACATATCTGTGAGCTATTAATGCCAATATTGTTAGTATTATAAAAATTAAAGATATATTAATGAAAAAATAAGAAATAAAAACAACTATTCCTAAAAAGAATATTAATAACCAATAAAAAGATAATCCTTGTCTGTATAGTACAAAAATAAATGAGGTAAATACTAGTGCTGATCCGGCATCTCCTTGCAATAGAATTAAAAATGTAGGAATTGCAATAATTATTAAAACGGAAAATAAACTTCTAAAATCCTTTGTTAATTTAAACTTATCTTTTCCTCCAACTTTTGCAAGCATTAATGCTGTTGCTAATTTCGCTAGCTCTGCTGGTTGAAGTTTAAAACCTCCAATTGAAAACCAAGATTTTGAACCATTTGTAGCACTACCAAATAATAAAACTGAAACTAATAGAAGAAGTATTATTATGTATGAAATATAGGCAGAACTAGGAATAATATCACCATTCATGAAGAATATAATAATTAATATAATAATATTTATACCAATCATTATCAACTGTTTACCATAACGAGAGCCAAATTCAAAAGAACTTCCAGTGTATGAAGATGAAAAAATATTCATCCAACCCATTGTTACAAGTATAAGGTATATTAAAATACTAAACCAGTCAATATTATTTGCTATTTTTGATTTAATAGGCATAAATTATTTAATTATTAAATTGCTAATTAAGTCTCCCTCCATTATTCGTTTTTCTTGCCAAGTTTTTGTTATTTTATTAGTTAAATATTTTTCAATTATTAATCCTGCAATCGGAGCTGCCCAAGTAGATCCAAATCCTGCATTTTCAACATATACTGCAACAGCAATTTTAGGATTATCTTTAGGTGCAAAAGCTATAAAAATAGAATGATCTTTCCCATGAGGATTTTGAGCAGTACCAGTTTTACCACAAATTTTAATTTCTGGATTGTATATTGCATAACCAGTACCAGCAGAAACAACTTTTTCCATTGCATCAATTACAGGCTTAAAATATTTACTTTCAATTTTTGTATAATGTTTTTCTTTAAATTTATTGTTAATTGTATCCCCTTCAATTTTTTTAATAACATGAGGAGTGTAAAAGTAACCTCTATTTGCAATTGTTGCCGTCATATTTGCAATTTGCAAAGGTGTAAAACCTAATTCTCCTTGCCCTATTGCTAATGAAATAATTGTATTATAATTCCAATGACCTTTTCCGTAATACTTATCAAAATATGTAGAAGGGTAAATAATTCCTTTTCTTTCAAAATCTAAATCGGTATTTAAATATACACCAAGACCAAAAGATTCAACATATTTTTTCCATTCTTCATAAGCTTCAGCATAACTTGGAAATTTTTTATTTGAAATAATTCTTTTATATACTTGGCAATAATATGCATTACTTGAATGTTGAATTGAACTTTCAAAAGTAACCGAACCGCTTACATGATCTTTAACAATATGAGTTCCAGCATCATATCCATTTAAAACAAGTGTAGTTCTGGGTGTAATAACTTTTTCTTGAAGCCCAATTAGTGCATTTATCATTTTAAAAGTAGAACCTGGAGGATACATTGAACGTAATGCTCTGTTAAATAATGGCTTTCCTTTTTGTCTTTCAATTTTTCTGTAATTTTCAGATAATTTTTTTCCAACAAATAAATCCGGATTATAAGTTGGGCTTGAGACAATGCTTAATATTTCACCAGATGAAGGTTCAATTGCAACAATACTTCCAATTTTATTTTGCATTAACTTTTCTCCATATTCTTGAAGTTCAGCATCAATTGTAGTAAATATATTCTTCCCAATAATTGCTTTTCTGTCAAATTTTCCTTTTTTATATGGTTCTTTAATTCTTCCTAAAGCATCAACAACATATATTTTTTCACCTTTTCTTCCTCTTAAAACTTCTTCATACGTTTTTTCAATTCCACTTTTTCCAATGAAATCTCCCGATTTATAATAATTATCATTCCTTAAATCCGCAACATTAACTTCAGAAGAATAACCAACAAGTTGTGAAGCTGTATTTTGATTATACGCCCTTAATGTTCTTTTCTCAACATAAAAGTCAGGAAATTTATACAGTTGCTCTTGAATAGCAGCATATTCTGTATTTTCCATTTGTTTTTTTACAGTTATTGGCTGATACGATCTTCTATTTTTAATTAATTTTTTAATTATTTTTTTTTTAGGAATATTTGTAAGTAAGCAGAAGGATGAAGTATCAAACTCAGAAAGACTTTTCACAACAACTTTTAAGTCGTAATAAGCTTTATTGCTAACTAAAACTTTTCCATTTCTATCATATATCTTTCCTCGTGAAGGATATTGTGTTACATGCCTAAGAGCATTATTGTCAGCAGATAGTTTATAACTTGTGTCAATAACTTGAATATAAAAAAGCCGTGCAATGAAAATCAATGCAGTTATTCCTATTACTGACCCTATGACAAATATTTTATTCCTCAATTATTTTTTGTAAACTAGGTATTGGCTAATTATAATTAAAAATATAGTTATTAAACTTGTTAGAATAATTTTAAAAAGTGTAATTGTAAAATGAGCAAAACTCATTTCTAAAACTAAATAATAAATAAAACTATGAACAAAAGTAAGAACAATTGCATATTTAAAGAACCAAGATATTCCATACCAAAAAATTCCTGGTTTACTCTCGGGGGAATATCCACCTCTAACACTAAAAATTTTTAAAATAAAAGGTCTTATAAAAGCTATTGCAACTGTTGCTGCAGCATGTACGCCACCAGTATCTTCAAAAATATCAATAAAAAGTCCTAAAAAAAATGCAAAAAATAATAATGACCACTTAGGAGTTTCAAAAGGTAAAATTATTATAAGGAGTATATAGAAAAAAGGTGTAATACCAAATTCTGTTAAATTTATATTATTTAATACAAGTACTTGTAAAATTGCAAGAAAGAAAAAAATACCTATATATTTTAATAAAATATTTAAAGTCAAATTAATATATTGAAAAAAGCATTAATAAAAACGTCAAAGATAAGAACTATTTATTTTAAATCATAATGTAGAATGTAACAATTCATTAAATTTACATATCAACAAACCATTAACATCTGAATAAATTTTTTATATTTGCGAACTGCTAAAATAAAGATTAAAATACAAAGAATATGTTTGATAATTTATCAGAAAGACTGGAAAAATCCTTTAAGATAATAAAAGGACAAGGTAAAATTACAGAAATTAATATTGCAGATGCATTGAAAGATGTTCGAAGAGCACTTCTTGATGCCGATGTTAACTATAAAATTGCAAAAGATTTTACAAATAATGTTAAAGAAAAAGCAATTGGTTCAGATGTTTTAAAATCTGTAAAACCTAAGCAACAAATAATCAAGATTGTTCATGATGAACTTGTTGAATTAATGGGAACTGATCATTCTGAAATTAATTTGCAACAAAAAGATATTACAATTATTCTTATTGCAGGTTTGCAAGGTTCTGGTAAAACAACATTTTCTGCAAAACTTTCAAGTTTTTTAAAAACTAAAAAATCTAAAAATCCATTATTAGTTGCATGTGATGTTTATCGTCCTGCAGCAATTGAGCAATTAAAAATTCTTGGTGAACAAATAAAAATTTCTGTTTTTGCAGAAGTAGAGAATAAAAATCCTGTAAAAATTGCAAAAAATGCTATTAATTTTGCAAAGAAAAATGCACATGATGTTGTAATTATTGACACTGCGGGTCGTCTTGCAATTGATGAGGAAATGATGAAAGAAATTAGCAATGTTAAAAAAGCTGTAAATCCTCATGAAATCCTTTTTGTTGTAGATGCAATGACAGGACAAGATGCTGTTAATACTGCAAAAGAATTTAACGATTTACTAGATTTTGATGGTGTTGTTCTTACAAAATTAGACGGTGATACAAGAGGTGGAGCTGCATTAACAATTAGAAGTGTTGTTAAAAAGCCTATAAAATTTGTAGGTATGGGTGAAAAAATTGAAGAACTTGATGTTTTTTATCCTTCACGTATGGCAGACCGTATTCTTGGTATGGGTGATATTGTTTCTCTTGTTGAAAAGGCAGAAGCCCAAATAGATGAAGAAGAGGCAAGAAGACTTCAAAAAAGAATAGCAAAGAACCAATTTGACTTTAATGATTTCCTAAAACAACTTAATTCTATTAAGAAAATGGGTAACATTAAAGATTTGGTTTCTATGATACCTGGTATGGGAAAGATGGTGAAAAATCTTGATATTGATAACGATTCTTTTAAAGGAATTGAAGCAATTATCCAGTCAATGACACCTACAGAGCGATTAGAACCAAAAATTATTAATGGTAGCAGAAGAAAAAGAATTGCTGCTGGAAGTGGAACTAACTTACAGGAAGTGAATCGTTTAATAAAGCAATTTGGCGACACAAAAAAGATGATGAAAATGGTACAAGGTGGTGGAAATGTTCGTGGAGCAATGAAAAATATGAAAAAGAAAAAGCGTAAATAAATTATATTTAGCTTATAACATTTTTGTGTCATTTTTTGTGGCACATTTTTTTATTATCAAAAAAATGATATTATTATATATTCTCTTATTTTTTATTGTTATTACTTTTTTATTAGTTCATTTTGTTTCACCTCAAATAATTATTAGAACAAAAGGCGGTATTTCAAAATTTACACGCAATAATAATTTTGAACTTCTGCATCCTGATGATTTATTTCTTGAAAATGAAAAATTAAATGTTTTTACACAGGATAGTTTAAACTTATCAGCTTATCTTATAAAAACGACTTCTGAAATTCAAAAAGGAACAATAATTCTATTGCACGGAATACGTTCAAGAAAAGAAAATAATTTATGGCTAAGCAAAAAACTTTCTGATGAAGGATATAACTCTGTGGTAATTGATTCTCGAGCTCACGGATTTAGTCAAGGGAAGTATTGCACATTTGGCTATCATGAAAAATACGACATTAAGACTTTAATCGATATCTTATATTCTTATGAAGATTTAAATTTAAATCTTGGAATTTGGGGACAATCGCTTGGTGGTGCAGTAAGTTTGCAAACTTTAGAAATTGATAAAAGAATAAAATTTGGTATTGTAGAAAGTACTTTTATAAATTTTAGAACAATTGTTCATGATTATTTTAAAAGATATATTGGTATTGATATTTCTTTTTTAACAAATTATGCTTTAAAAAGAGCTGAAAAACTTGCAAACTTTAAAATTGATGAAGTTAGTCCTATAAATTCTACAAAAAAAATAACACAACCCATGTTAATTGTCCATGGCAAAGATGATGAGAAGATTAAGTTTGAATATGGAAAGATATTGTTTGAAAATTTGGCAAGTAAAGATAAGGATTTTATAAATATTCCAAACTCAAGTCATTCAAATTTAAGAGAAATTGGTGGTGATGATTATCTGAAAAAAGTTATAATTTTCATTAATAAAAATTCAAAATAATTACTGTTTATTTCCGAAAAAAAAACACCTTTGTAAAAAAATG
>Ga0209633_10005778_pt1 | contig 10755 bp, 8 predicted proteins | sample Cruoilmetagenom1_FD_187290 | JGI IMG/M metagenome (GOLD analysis project Ga0209633, IMG submission 187290) | Oil polluted marine microbial communities from Coal Oil Point, Santa Barbara, California, USA - Sample 1 (SPAdes) (version 2) | ecosystem: Environmental > Aquatic > Marine > Oil seeps ... | reverse complement strand
TAATGAAGTTAGTTTCACAGCGGCAAAAGAACTCCAGACCTATTATCGAGCCAATTTGCCCCCCAATATTGGGCATACCTGATGAGGATGAATGGCAGAGGGATTTTGGGGATGAAGCTGGCCCAAACAGTTTTTAAAGGTTGTGCAGCCGGTAGCGCATTATGTTATATTAAGCCAGATGGTGAGGTCTGGGCTTGCCCTTTTATCCCACTAAGCACCGGGAATGTGCGCCACACCCCGCTAAGTGAAATATGGCACAAATCCGAGTTATTCCACAGTCTACGCACCAGATCTAATCTCAAAGGCAAATGTGGAGAATGCTGCTATAATAATATTTGCGGTGGTTGCCGTGGCAGGGCCTATGCCCACAGCGGTGATTTTTTGACTGAGGACCCCTTGTGCTTTCTTGACTGCTGGGGAGAGGAAAAGTAGATGAAAGAGTATTACCAAATCCTTGGCGTACCGGAGAATGCCGGCCAAGAGCAAATTAAGAAAGCCTTCAGAGGACTTGCTTTCCAACATCACCCCGATAAGAATCCCGGGAATGAAAAGCAAGCCGAAGAACGCTTCAAGGAGATTAACGAAGCCTACGGTGTGTTGAGTGATCCGCTGAAAAGGCAGCGATACGACCTGGCAAGATCGGGTAGATTTGCCGGAGCTGCTTATGGGGAAACTTTCCGTTATAGCCAGGAGGAAATATTCCGGGATATATTCTCCCGCGGAGAAGCTTTTGACGATTTAAGCCGGATGTTTGCCCGAGCTGGACTTAGGTTTGATGAAGATTTCCTCAAGAATGTTTTCTTTGGTGGCCGAGGCATTATCTTTGAGTTTTTCGGCCGCCCACCGGGGGCAAGATATAGATATTATGAAAGCCCGGCTTACCGGGAGGAGACTCGCGGCGATACTCTACAGAAGCACAGGAAACCCAACTTTGTGGAAAGGGCACTATTTAAGGCAGCTGGCAAGATAGTAAGCTATGGGCTAAAAAAGGTTTTCGGCCTGGAAGCTCAACCCAAAATGGAGAAAGGTGTTGACCTACATCAAGAACTAACCCTTTCACCGCAGGAGGCTGCCTCTGGCTGTGAGAAACAAATTTCATACTACAAGGACAACAAGAGGGGAAAAATCAAGGTGAGTATACCTCCTGGTGTAGTTAGCGGAACAAAAGTGAAGCTGAGAGGGGTAAACTCTTACCAGGATCGGCAAGGCGACCTCTATCTCCACATCAAAATCAGAGAATAGGCCTCTTCTAAAGAATAGCCCTTTCGAGTGCGGCAGTGCTGGCCACACCATAGGCTTTCATTAGCCAGGCGACCAGGTCATTTCCTGCGGCAAATGGAGGGCCCCCCAATCTTTTAAGAATAGCATTATCAACCTCAGGGGCAGCAGGGTTCACAGCGAAGCAGCCTAAATCTTCTCCGAATTCCCAAAAGTTATCCAGGCATTCCTCAAGTGGTATCCCATCCTCAGAGGAGCTGGCCCTATGAGACTGGGAGGTGGTGAGGCTTTCCGGTGACATTATTATGGCGCGCTTTTCCCGAAGCGTGTGGATAATCTCCTCTTTTGTCCGACCGCGCAGTTGGAAAATGAGAAACGGATCCTCATCGAAACGCTCTGCCAGCAGGTAATAGACACAAGCAATATGCTTGCACGGGTTAGCCCAATCAGGACAGGAGCAGCCGGTGTTGAGCTCTCCCTTGGAGGTGGGGAGAAGCGATACCTTGGCCTCCTTGAAGGCCTCCTCGATGTTCTGTGGCATCTCCCCAGAGAGCAACTTAGCGGCGAATATAGCTTGACAGGCCATGGCATCGGTCACCTTATCCCAAGCATCATCCGAAAGCACCTCCAGCCGAATCTTGACCGAATAAGGCTTCGGCCGGGTACCCTGAACCTTGGCCAAAACTTCACCTTTTTGGACATTGATAGAGGCCGCCTGCCCCTTACGGGCGTAAGAGCGACCGCGGGCTAGCCTTTCACCCATGTTGAATGATTCCAGAACACCAATCCAGCGTTTAGACCACCAGGTCTCGCCAATATCACCACGTTGGCTCTTGGCCTTAATGCCATCTTTTACCTCCCTTGGCCTGGCTGGCTCGTAGTATTCCCAGTAGCGACTCCATCGTCCCATGGTTTAATCCTCCCCTATCGCTTCACGGCTCAGGGTGAATATCTTCTTGAGCTCGTCAGTTGACATTTCGGTGAGCCAAGTCTCACCACTGCTGACAATACTGTGGGCAAGTTCTTTCTTTTGCTCGATCATCTGGTCAATACGCTCCTCCAAGGTGCCGAGGCAGGAAAACTTATATACCAGCACATTCTTCTTTTGCCCAATGCGAAAGGCCCGGTCGGTGGCCTGATTTTCCACCGCTGGATTCCACCACCGATCGAAGTGGAAAACATGGTTTGCCGCCGTCAGGTTGAGGCCCAGCCCACCAGCCTTAAGGGAGAGGATAAACAGTGGTGGGCCCCCATCCTGGAAACGCCGCACCATACTATCACGCTGCTTCTTGGTGGTGCCGCCGTGGAGGAAGAGCACCTCCGAGCCAAGCGTTTCCTGAAGATGATGGCGGAGCATAACCCCCATCTCGGCAAACTGAGTGAAGATCAGCGCCCTATCGTCCTCGGCTAAGATTTCCTCAAGCATCTCCACCAGGCGAGTGAGCTTGCCAGAACGCCCCGGCAACATACTGCCATCCTGAAGGAACTGAGCCGGATGATTACACACCTGCTTAAGTTTGGTCAATGTGGCCAACACTAGCCCTTTGCGCTCAATCCCCGCGGAGTTTTCGATCTTCTCCACCATCTCCTTGAGCACTGCCTCATAGAGCGAGGCCTGCTCCCGAGTAAGCTGGCAGAAGACCTTCATCTCCATCTTTTCAGGCAGATCATTGATGATGTTGGGGTCAGTCTTGAGCCGGCGCAGCACAAATGGCTGGATCAGGCGTTTGAGTGTTTCAGCGCGCTCAGGGTTGTGATACTTTTCGATGGGTATGGCAAAATTGGTGTGAAACTCCTTGGCAGATCTCAAATAGCTGGGATTGAGAAATTCCATGATCGACCACAGCTCAGCTAATCGGTTCTCCACTGGGGTACCAGTCAGGGCAACCCTACACTTGGCGTTGAGCCTCCTTATCGCTTGTGTCTGTTTGGCCGCCGAGTTTTTGATACTCTGTGCTTCATCCAGAGCCACACACTCCCAATGAATTGAGGAAAAAAGTTTCTCATCATGCTGCGCCAGGGTGTAGGTGCTGATGACCAGGTCGTGTTTTTTGACTTCCTTGCGGAAGTTCTCGCCGCAAAGTCTTTCTGCGCCATGGTGAATCATGACTTTAAGCGAAGGGGCAAAACGCTGGGTCTCCCTATGCCAATTGCCCACCACGGACATGGGGCAGATCAAGAGCGTAGGGCCAGGCGGTGACTTTTTCCCCCGACCAACGCGCTCATGGAGCATGAAGGCGATGAACTCGATCGTTTTTCCCAGGCCCATGTCGTCTGCCAGGCAGGCGCCCAGCCCGAACCGCTTGAGGAAACTAAGCCAGGAGAGACCATTAACTTGGTAGGGACGGAGTTTGCCATTGAAGGTTTGGGGTGGCTTGACTTGAGCTAGCTTAATGCCGCCGCCGAGTTCATTAAGGATATCTCCCACCCACCCCTCGCCGTCAATTCCGGCTACAGGGAGGCCAACTTCAGAATATTCTTGGCCTAATCCCAGCCGCAGCGCCTCAGCTAGCCTCATCTCGCCATCACCCTGCTTCTTTTGGAAAAAGGCAATAGCCTTCTCAATCTCCCCTGGGATGAGTTCCACCCACTGGCCACGTATCTGAACCAGAGGCACCTTCAGGCTGGCTAATCTGTCGAATTCCTCAACTGAAAGTGTCTCCTCTCCAATGGCAATCTCCCAATTGTAGTTCAGGATGCTGTCCACGCCGAGAAGACCCGAACCAGCCACCTTAGCTTCGGCCTTTGGCCTCACCTTCAGCTTAACGCTGATGCGCCCTGGTGGCTTTTGCCACCAGGGGGGGACCAGGATGCCGAATCCGCTCTGCTCCAAAAGTGAGGCATACTGGCGCAGGAAGGTGTAGGCTTGGTTGGTGTCCAGCTTCACCCCCACCGGGTGCGCTGCCTCGAGACTCTGGTCAATGACAGGAAAAAGTCTGGAAGCCTTACCGAGATCGGCAAGCAGCCGTTCCTGAGGGTTCTCAAAGTTGCGCTGGAGGAAGGTAAGCATACCTTTTCGTGCCTTCCACACCTCCTCGGCGGGAACCACGAGACTTCGGTCATCGTTAGCTTGAAGGTGAAAACTGACCCTCCACTCCTGATCCTTATCTGGCGACTCGAGCCTGAAGCAGGTACGAAATGGTGCCTCTGAGGGTTTTATCCGATCAAGCCAGCATCGGATGTGGTTGGCAAAGGCAACCAATCCTTCACCCTGTGCCTTGAGCCTGGGGTCAGCGGAGGAAAGTGCTCGTAGCCACTGCTCCGCCAATGGGACATCCTTGGGACGACCACGAGGTGAAAGGGCTATCGAAGCAAGATTGGTACGGATAAAGGCATCGGCACTTCGGTTAACAAAGCTCAAGATAACCTCCGATGGCCGGGTCCTCTGTTCACCCTGTGGTAGGATGTGTGCCCGACAGCAGGGAGGCATCGCCTTTGATAGCCAGCGCATTCGCTGGGTGTCTTGTTCACCAAGGGCCACCTCCCAAGCGGCTCGAAACAGGGTGGTGCCATTCTGTTTGTCTTCCTTTAGTGTGGGCACAAAGCACTGCCTGGCGATCAGCTCAAGTGAGAACTTAGCCACCTCAGTCCAGAAACCCAGTGAGCTGCTGAAGGCAACCCCTTGAGGGGGCTGGTGGGGCAAAGAGAGCAGGAAATCCAGAGCCACAGCCGGATCGAGAGCCAGGGTATCAACATCCCAGGGGGTGAGCCTGATTGCTTTTCCATCACTCGGCTCGTCTTGGGGAATTAGCCACGGGGAAGGCAGCGGCCTCTTCTGGGTAGCTGGGAGGAGAATCGTCACCTGTTGAGAAGCCAGGCTCTCTCCACTCAAACTCCCACCAAGGCTAGTGATCGCTTCCTTAAGCTCACTCGGCGCCAGGGCAAAAGGATGCTGCCGGGATTGGGGGGGATAATGCCCCTGACGTTTGGGAGCAGCTGCAAGCCGGCGGGAAGACTCCGCCCAGAGATGGAGTCTGCCACCGGTATCGCTTTCCCAGATTGCGTGTAAGACTAGCACAACCTTCTACCCAACTATATGATTACCCTGACAGGCTGTCCAGAAAGTGTCATTGCGAGACCATTCCGACGAAGTCGGAAGGCGAAGCAATCTCGGAGATTGCCACGGGCTTCGCCCTCGCAATGACAATGGGGCCTTTTTAGACGGCCTGTGAAAAACAGCGAATCTTTCAGGGGGTTTCATACAAACCCATCCTTCAAGGCCGAGATCGCCTCATCAACCTTCGCTTCTGCCTCGGGGAGGCCTTTTTGAATGCCTTCGAATGCCTCCTCTACCTTTTGGTTTAAGCCCTGATCCAGCCTACCATAAACTGCCACATAAGAGCCAAGACGCCTCTTAAGTGTGAACAATAACCTTTCTGATGGGAGCATAGCTTTGTACTCAGCTATCCTCTTCAGCAGGCTTGGCTTATCCTGAGGCAGCTTGCCTTCAATCTCCCACAGTAGGTTTGACATCTGGTCACTTACCAGGTAAGAATTGCAGTCGAGGTTTTCTATCAGCAGTCCTATCTCATCTATAACCTCATCCTCAGTTAGCTGGTGAAATTCGCCCTGCTTGAGCTTGTCATATAAAGGTGAACCTCTCCTCACCACCAGGCTCCTGATTCTGATGTAGTCGGGATTTATCTGGCTGAGAGCCTTGGCAGTCTCCAGGGCGTGCCGCTGGGACCACCTTTTTCCCCCCAACCCCGGCATCACATATTCCGACAATGATATGCCACTCTGAACAACCTTTCTTCCCCCCTCGATGTGTTCTTGTTGAGTTACCCCCTTTTGCATCTCCTGTAGTACCTCATCATAGCCAGACTCCAGCCCCACATGGAGCCGGGAAAGCCCAGCTTGTTGCAACTCTTTTAACTCATCAACTGATCTCTGGGCACAGGTCTTTGCCCTAGCATAGGAGGTAACCCTCTGGGTGCTGGGAAATGCCTCCTTCAGATACTGTGTAACCTCAACTAGCTCCGGGGTACGCATTATGAGGGTATCGGCATCCTGAAGGAATACTGTCCTTGCCCCTGATGAAAGCCAGCCGGCCACATTCACCAGACTCCCCAACCTTGCTCTCAGCACCTCGGAGTCTGCAAAGTCTGTACCATAAATTTCAGGATTGCCCCGGACTATCGCCCTCACTACTTCATCATTTACCCTTCCCCCATACCCCAGCCTCCACGATGTTGCCTTTATTTCATCGGCCAGCGCTCTTACTATATCTATATCCTGCTTTACTTCCTCCACACTGCGGTAGCCAAACCTTTTACCTTTGTACACATTGCAGAACTGACACCTATTCCACGGGCAATTTCTGGTTGCTCTCAATAGCAAGGAGTGATCGTTCCCTTCGCTCGGTGGTCTGATCGGCCCGAGCTCAAAGGAATAACCTTTTAGCCTTGCCAGGTTCATCCCCAGGTCCTTCACTCCTGGGATTCCTCATCCCCAGTTGCCGATGAGCGGTCACGAAGCCAGCGATGGATCTCATCAAGCACCGGGGGGGACACAGTAAACACCTCTATATCCGGGGGGAACTGGACCATATGCCCCTCCCTGATGAACAGGATACCCGCCTCCCCCGGTTCAATTGTTTCCTCTATCCTGTGGGCAATGTGCTGATACCTATTCCGGGAGGCTTCCAAATAAAACTCGGAGACCTTCATGGCCACCTTCTCGGTCATAAACCCTAAAAGGAGGCACCTCTCCCAGTCCATGGCCTCCTTAAGCAGTTCCTCATCCTCGACTGCTTCAAGTTGGGCACCGTTTTGGCACATTTGGCTCGCAATTTGGTAGCTCTTTGGATTGAGCCTCTCGATGACCTTCAGGCCATCTTCACCGGCTATAGTGATTGATTCGTGATAAATGCGGCCGGCTCGGCCAATTTTTGCTTCCAGTTTAATCACCTGCTCCTGTGCCTGCTGCCAATAGAGATTGAATTTATCAACGTACTCAACTGGGGCATCCTTACCTTGGAAGATAAGGGGGACAAGGTAAAGTTTCCTCTTCCCTTTGAAGCGCTGAGCCTCGGGTTTTTCTATCTTGCCCAGTTCCTCTGCCATGGTCACCTCCTCTTTGGCTAGCCCCTAATCTCTAGAAAATGAGGCTTAAGACCCCGCAGCTCAATTTTAGCATAGTTTCACCAAGAAAGAGCAGTGAAGTATAAGAGAGTTTGTGTCATTGCGGTGAGCCAAACCTCAGCGAAGGGGAAGCGAAGCAATCCAAAAAGGAAAACCAAATAGCGGATTGCTTGGGCACTTTATGCCCGCAATGACATGGAAGCAAAAGAAGTGGTGGGTTTCGCTACACTCCACCCACCCTACTTTCTTCTGATTTGATTTTTTGGGAAGGATAAGGCAATATGGGAAAAACTAAAAAGAGGGGAGGTAGACCAAAATGCCAAGAAGGTTTGAGCATGTCAAAAGTTTCGGCCTGGTGGCAATCTCAGGAGCTTTAATCTTCGCACTCCTGCTGGGCTCGGTTGTCCCCGCCAAGGCAGCCGGGGATAGGGTGGTGAAGATAGGGTGGCACGGCATATGGACTGGGCCAATAGCCGCTACTGGTGGTCCGGCAGGCGATGGAATAATGGAATATGTGGAAGAGCTAAATAAGCGTGGTGGCATCGATGGCATCAAGCTAGAGGTGATCTGGTACGAGACAAGAGCGACCGTGCCAGGGATGATTATCGCCCATAAGAGATTCAAAGAGGCAGGAGTTGTAGCGGAGTTTAGCATCTTAGAAACTGGGGTGGAGGCAATGCTGCCGCTCATCGCAAGAGATGGGTTCCCACATATCCTGGCAACAGCTCATAGCACGCGAGTAGTAACAAAGCCCGTTCCATGGGTCTTTACCGCCGAGCCTAGTGCTGGTGATTCTGGGGCAGTAATGGTTAAGTGGTTTAGGGATAATTGGACTGAGGAGCGTCGGCCCAAGGTTGGGGCTATACTTTACGATTCTGCATCATGCTGGGAATGGCTGGGTGGAGTGAAGTGGGCTTGTGAACAGTGGGACATGGAGTTTATTGGCCGGGAGGTTGTGCCTTTTGCTGGGGCTGTCGATACCTCAGTTGAGTGGCTGAGGCTAGTGGGCAAAAAAGCAGATGCTATTTGTGTTGCTACCTGTGGGGCAACACAAGTAGTCACCATCAAAGATGCTTTCAGGCTGGAAGTTCCGCAAAAGGGGATAAAGCTTTTAGAGCTAGGCTATTGCATAATGGACAATATGGATATATGTGGTGCAGAGGCTGAGGGGTGGTATTTTCCACTTTTTGCTCCCTGCACATGGGAACAGGCTGAGGAATACCCAAGTTTGAAAATTGCTTACGAATCAGCTCAGAAATTTCATGGCTTGAAGAAAGGAGAGGTATTATCCACGGCCTATTTTGTTGGCAGGTCGTATTATGTACCTATTGTAGTGGAAGCCATAAGGCTAGCTATTCAAAAGGTGGGCTTTGAGAATTTGACTGGCCCTGCTGTCAGGGAGGGCATGGTGAGTATAAGAGATTTGGACATCGGGTGTGGGCCTCCAATAACTGTGACTGATGTTAAGCCTTGGTTCGCTGATGGCGTGTATATATACGAAATTCGACAGGGTATGCCCCACTGCATTGATTGGCGGGAGTATCCCGGTTACTATAAGACTCTGCACTTTTACGAGTAGGTTAAACATTTTGGCTTTTTCAAGTTCTGGTGGCATGGTGTGAAGGTTATGTGGTAAGCGTGCCACGGCAAAGTGTAGCGGCTAACTGGGTGACGCCGATGGCGCAATAACAGAATAGAGGTACATAGGCAAAGATCAGCGATTTAGGCTGGGTGCAGGGTTTCGCCAGCTCAGCTAGAAGGGGGGCTACAAATCGCGGCGGGGTTTTTATCACCCGAGATACCGCTGGATCCTGCCAAGGCCATAATGGAGATGCCGAGGGGGTGAGGCATTATCAGCAAGGTAGAGTTAAGAAAGGACTAACCGGGAAATGTAGCTAGAAGGAGGAGAAAGGGATGAACATACTGAGAGCACGGATTAAACAAGGAAAGGGTATTGCAACAGGAGTGGTATCAACCATTCTGGCTTTAGCCATAGTAGCTAGTGCCTGCGCGCCGGTCACTGCATCGCCAGCGGAGAAGGAAAGGGTGGTAAAGATGGGAGTACAAGCTGTTTTAACTGGACCGGTTGCCGGCCCCCATCTCTTCCTGAACTATGGCGCCTTTGACTTTTGCCGCTATATAAACGATAAGGGTGGTCTTGATGGGATCCCTGTCAAGTGTCTATGGTACGATACGCGGGCTGAGGCAACGCGGGCAATTAGTGCTCATCGCAGGCTTGTGGATGAAGGCGAGGTGGTGGAGCTCTCCTTCATAGATAGCACTATCGACCCCATTGTGCCGTCCCTTCCGAGGGAGCGGATTCCTGTGATTATGACAGGTGGTTCGTCAGAACTTATGGTGACTAAGCCCGCACAGTGGGTGTTCAGTGGTTCCTGGTCATGGGCCATTTACATCTCTTACCTCTTGAACTATCTCAAGGAGATTTGGACTGAAGAGCGCCCCCTTAGGGTGGGGCTTATGAGCATTGACTACTCGCCAGTATTGGATGTAATTAAGATAGCACCGAAGTACGCAGCTGAATTAGGCCTGGAGTGGATAGGTCACGAAACTCCATCTATGTTCGGAACACTGGACACTACTACTGAGTGGTTGAGGTTAGCAGGGAAGAACCCAGATTGGGTCATTTTGGGATCCTTCGGTCAGACGCAGACAGTTCAGGTCAAGGACTCTGCTCGATTAGAGATTATGAAGAAGGGCATAAAGATAATAGTGCTATACACTTTCGACGAGCAAGCCATGTCGGTAACAGGTAAGAGGGATTGTGAAGGTTTTTTTCGCATATCACATATCCCATCGATGCTAGAAACAGAGCTACCAGGGGTGCAAGTTGTTGCGGAGTCGGCGAAGAAGTATCGTGGCTTAGAGGCTACCGGCATATACCTCCTCGGCTGGCTTGGTGCACAAGTTGCTCTCGAGGGCGTAAGGCTGGCAATAGAGCAGGTAGGCATCGAGAAGTTAACTGGTGCCGCAGTCAGGGATGCTCTTGCTAGCCTAAAGGATTTTGACACTGGCCTCATACCACCAATAAGTATGACTAATGAGTGGCCGGTATTTGCTCCGGTGTGCAAGATTTATAGGATTCATGACGGCAAGATAGTACCTTACAGCAGAGATTATATTAAGTTCCCATTCTATCTTTTGCATTCAGAGCATTTAGAGAAGTTCGGAATAGGAACACCGCCCAGCGGGGTCGCTATCAGTCAGTATATATTACAGTAATGTGGCGGGGCTATCCTCCCACATTAGCCCGCTAATAAGAGCAAGGTGCCGGCGACCCTTAGTGGTTGCATAATTGAGGATACAGAGAAGGGGATGGGTGCTACAAGCTAAGTAGACCATCATGGGCGGTTGCCCACCAGCGAATCATGAAAATAGGTATGTCGTTGCGAGGGGCAAGGCCCCGAAGCAAGCTCGGGGTAATGAGAGTGAGATT
>Ga0209633_10005777_pt1 | contig 10756 bp, 8 predicted proteins | sample Cruoilmetagenom1_FD_187290 | JGI IMG/M metagenome (GOLD analysis project Ga0209633, IMG submission 187290) | Oil polluted marine microbial communities from Coal Oil Point, Santa Barbara, California, USA - Sample 1 (SPAdes) (version 2) | ecosystem: Environmental > Aquatic > Marine > Oil seeps ... | reverse complement strand
GATCGAAGAGCTCGAGCAGGCCAAGTCGAACTCCGACCAGGCGCTGCGCCGGGCCGAGCAGGCGAGCGCCGCAAAATCCCATTTCCTGGCCACCATGAGCCATGAACTGCGCACACCGCTCAATGCGATCCTCGGCTTTTCGGAGATCCTGAAAGACGAGGTCATGGGCGAGCACGCCGTGCCTTCCTACAAGGAATACGCCCACGACATTCACCGCTCGGGCGAGCATCTCCTGAACCTGATCAACCAGGTTCTGGATCACTCGCGGGTCGAGGCGGGCCGGTTCGACATGCATGAAACGCCGGTTGCCCTGGAAGCGGTGGCCTCGGACTGCCGCAGTCTGTTGTCTCTGAAGGCGCAGGATGCGGAGATCGAAGTCATCGAGATATTCGAGGCCGATCTGCCGAAGGTGAATGCCGACGAAGGGGCGGTCCGCCAGATCTGGCTCAACCTGATCGCCAACGCCATCAAGTTCACCCCGAAAGGCGGCAAGATCGTCCTCACGGTGTGCAAGACCACGGCCGGCGGCGTCGCCATGTCGGTGCGCGACACGGGGCCCGGCATTCCGGCGGAAGAGATCCCGCGCGTTCTCAGCTCCTTCGGCCAGGGCTCGCTGTCCTACGAGACCGCCCAGGAAGGCGCCGGCCTCGGACTGCCCATCGTGCGCGGGCTGGTCGAACTGCACAGTGGCTCGTTCGAGCTCAAGAGCGCGGTCGGCATCGGAACCGAGGCCGTCGCCGAATTCCCGCGCAGCCGGGTTCTGCACTTCTTCCAGGATCCGGACATGCTGCGGGAAGTCGCCAACGGCTAAGGCCTGTCGTTTCAGCTTGCGGTCCACCCATTGGCATCACATGTTAACTGCCGCAACGGCAATCGCGGAGTTCAGCCATGTGGCCAACCAACCCTTTGACCGAACGCCTCGGCATAGATGTACCGATTATTCAGGCACCCATGGCCGGTGCCTCGACGCCCGAGCTTTCCGCTGCGGTGAGTAATGCAGGCGGACTGGGATCGCTTGGTCTTGGCACATCCACCCTCGACATTGTCGACAACCAGCTTTCCGAACACCATAAGATCAGTAACCGTGCCCTCAACGCCAACTTCTTCTGTCATGAAGAGCCGGGAGATGTTTCCAATTCAGCCAAAGAGATGCGCTCGCACCTTCAACCCTGGTTTGATGAGAAGGGCCTTGGACCGGTGCCACCGCCTTCGGTGCCTTATGGAACGTTCGGCGATGGCCACGTAGATCTGATCCGCAGGCACCGCCCGAAAGTGGTCAGTTTCCATTTCGGACTGCCGGCGCAAGACCAGCTGGATACGGTCCGCGACTCCGGCGCCGTCATACTGTCGAGCGCGACCACCGTGGCGGAAGCCCGCTGGCTGGAGCAGCGCGGCGTCGACGCAATCATCGCGCAAGGCACGGAAGCGGGCGGCCATCGCGGCACGTTCCAAGGGGCAGATATCACCATGCAACCCGGTCTGTTCGCGCTGCTGCCGCAAGTTTGCGCCGCCGTCAGCATACCCGTGATCGCAGCCGGCGGCGTCGTCGACGGACGGACGATCGCGGCGGCGATGATGCTGGGAGCGCATGCGGTGCAGATCGGCACGGCCTTTTTGAGATGCCCCGAGGCGGGGATTCACGCCGCGCACAGGGCCGCGCTCGCACAAGCGAGCGACGACGGATCCCGGCTGACACGCCTGTTCACCGGCAAACCCGCGCGCAGCCTGCGTAATCGTCTGCTCGACGATCATGCCGGGGCTGAGGCCGATGCGGCACCCTATCCGTCCCAGCTGTCGCTCATTGCACCCTTGCGCAGAGCGGCATCGGAGGAGAACGTGAGCGATGTGCTGGCCCTCTGGTCGGGGCAGTCGGCGGCACTGACACGGGAGATGCCGGCGGCGCAACTGGTGCGTGTTCTCGCGGAGGAAACCGGCCAACACCTCAAGAGTTTTGCTTGACCGGCGGGGCCGCACGCGTCACATCGGGGCGCCCGAGATTGCTGGATACGCATACCGTGACCGATCGCATACCGTCGCAGATACCGGACCTTGCGCGGCAATGGCTTGCCGACCTGCGGGAAAGCCTGGGCTTCCTGACCAGACTGCCGGTCCGTCATGACGCGCCGACGCCGCGCCCCGCCGCGATGCGGGCCTTTCCGCTGGCCGGAGCCGTGGTCGGGTTCTGCGGGGGCCTGATCTACTGGTGCGCCGACGCGGCCAACCTGCCGGCAAGCCTGTGCGCCCTGCTTGCGGTGGCGATCATGGTGGCGGTCACCGGCGCGCTCCACGAGGACGGCATCGCCGACACCGCCGACGGCTTCGGCGGCGGCGCCGACCGCGAACGCAAGCTGGAGATCATGCGCGACAGCCGGATCGGCTCCTTCGGCGTGATCGCCCTCCTCCTGGTGATCGCGATCAAGGTGTTCGCCATCGTGGCGCTGGCCGAGCGCAGCGGCAACCCCGCCATGCCGCTCTACGCCCTCATCGGATCGGCCGCCCTGTCGCGCGCGATGGCGGTGTGGCTGTTGCGGTTGCTGCCGCCTGCCCGCGACGACGGCCTGTCGGCGCGCGCCGGCCGGCCCGGGCGCCGGGTGGTGATGCAGGCTGTGATCGCGGGCGCCCTCCTGGCCGGCCTGCCGGTGTTGCTGGCGGTCGGCCTTAGCCCGCTCATTATGGCCGCGGCGGCGGCCGGGTTCGGCCTGTGGCTTGTCAAACGGCTCGCCAAGGCACAGATCCAGGGTCAGACCGGTGATGTCGCCGGTGCGTGTCAGCAGGTCAGCGAGTGCTTCTACCTGATCGCCCTGACAACGGCCGTGTGATCGCGCAACCTCTTGAAAGAAAAGCGGATATGACCAGTGAACCGACCGATTCGCCTTGCATTAAGGTCTGCGTGGTAGATCTGGAGACAGGGTTTTGCATCGGTTGCGGCCGCAACCGGACGGAAATCGCCGAGTGGATCCGGTTGAGCGACGCACAGAAACGCGATGTGGTGTCGGAGCTTCCGGCCAGACTCTCCGACATGACCCGGAACCGCAGGCGCAAAGGCGGCAGAAGAACCCGCCGGAGTTAGGATCTGTTGACGCGATGTTTGGCTGGATAGGACTGTTGTTTCTTGCCGTGTTCGGCAGCGCGTTGGTATTCGCCGACAACCCGGCCGCCTATATCGGCATGGCCGAGGGCAAAGCCGCAGATATTGCGCGCGGCGGTGCTTTGTCCATCGTGGTCGCCATCGCCTTTCTCATGAGCATGCGCGACCGCGCCGGTGCGGTTTTTCAGCAAGCCGCCGTCTGGGTCGCGATCGTCGTTACGGCAGGCGCGGTCTACAGCTATCGAACCGAACTGATCGGCGCCGGCCAGCGCCTCGCGGGAAACTACCTGCCGAGCGCCGCGGTGTCCGACCAGAACGAGAGCTATGACGAGCCAACCGAGAGACGGACCGTCGCCATCCGGGCGAACCAGGGCGGCCAGTTCGACGTCGACACGTTGATCAACGGCACCCATGTCAGCATGATCGCGGATACCGGCGCCACGCTCGTCACGCTCACCCATGAGGATGCACGCCGCATCGGCATCGACGTCAACGGGCTCGACTACACGGTCAAGCTGCGTACAGCGAACGGTCTCACCCACGGCGCCATGATTGACGTTGACGAGATCGAGGTTGGTGGAATATTGGTGCGCGAGGTTGCGGCGATTGTTTCGCAGCCAAACGTTCTGCACCGTAGCTTGCTGGGCATGAGCTACCTGAGACAAGTCAAGGCAGAGTTCGCCGACGATCAGCTGATCCTTCGCGAGTAACGCCGACAACCGCCGCGCACCCCGCCCCAAAAGGGCGACCGGTCGCGACACTCCGGAGAAGCTGATGTTTTCCAAACCGCGTGCCGACCTGGTTCCCAATACGGCTGAATTCGAACGACTGGCGCTGGTCAAGCCGACGGGCTTCCGCGAATACGACGCCCGCTGGCTGTTCGGCAGCGAAATCAACCTGCAGGGCATGCGGTTTCTGGGCCTCGGGCTCGGCACGTTCCTCCACCGCAACGGCGTCGAGCCGAAGATCGTGGTCGGCCACGACTTCAGATCCTATTCGGCGGCGATCAAGAACGCCCTGATCACCGGCCTCATGAGTTCGGGATGCACGGTCTACGACATCGGCCTGGCGCTCTCTCCGACCGCCTATTTCGCCCAGTTCGAGCTCGATGTTCCCGCCGTCGCCATGGTCACCGCAAGCCATAACGACAATGGCTGGACCGGGGTCAAGATGGGCGCCAACCGGCCCCTCACCTTCGGGCCGGACGAAATGACCGCGCTCAAGGACATCGTGCTCGAGGCGGACTTCGACGCGCCCGGCGGCGGCTCTCTGGTCGAGGTCGCCGACATGGCGGAACGCTATATGGCCGACCTTACCGGCCGCGATCCGATCGCACGCCCGCTCAAGGCGGTCGTGGCCTGCGGCAACGGCACGGCCGGCGCCTTTGCGCCCGAGGTCATGGCGAATATCGGCTGCGAAGTCGTGCCGCTCAATTGCGATCTCGACCATTCCTTCCCCAACCACAATCCCAATCCGGAAGATCTGGAGATGCTCCACGCCCTGAGCGACAAGGTGCGCGAGGTCGGAGCGGATGTCGGGCTCGCCTTCGACGGCGACGGCGACCGCTGCGGCGTGGTCGACAATGAAGGCGAGGAGATATTCGCCGACAAGGTCGGCGTGCTGCTGGCGCGTGACATCTCAAGCCGCCATGAGAACGCGCAGTTCGTGGTCGACGTGAAGTCGACCGGCCTGTTCCAGACCGACCCGGTGCTCATGGCCAACGGCGCCAAGACCGACTACTGGAAGACCGGCCACTCCTACATCAAGCGGCGCAGCCACGAACTCGGCGCCATTGTCGGCTTCGAGAAGAGCGGCCACTTCTTCTTCTCAAACCCGATCGGCCGGGGCTATGACGACGGGCTGGTGTCGGCCATCGCGGTGTGCGACATGCTCGACCGCAACCCGAAGATGTCGATGGCCGACCTCAGGCGCAGCCTGCCGCAGACCTGGGCGACCCCGACCATGTCGCCCCATTGCGGCGACGAGGTGAAGTACGACGTGGTCGACCGGGTCATCAAGCACTACCAGTCGCTCGCCGGCCGCGGCGAGCAGATTGCCGGCCAGCCGATCCGCGAGCTGATCACGGTCAACGGCGTGCGCGTGGTGCTGCAGGACGGTACCTGGGGCCTGGTGCGGGCGTCATCGAACAAGCCCGAACTGGTGATCGTGTGCGAGAGCCCGACGGCCGAGGAGAACATGAAGGCGATGTTCAAGAACATCGACATGCAGCTCTCCGAGCACCCGGAAGTGGGCGAATACAATCAGAAGATCTGACGGCCCGGCCCCGGTTTGCGGGGATAAGCCGAACTTTATGGATCATTCGGGTTATGCCGCTCATGCGGCTTAACCTTCGGTCGGGCCTGTTAAGAGAAGCCGCGGGCGAGAAGCACCACCACAAATCGCGTTGCCTGCGTCGACAGGCTGCCGAGGCGAATGCCGCCCGCAGCGATACGGCCCGCGAAGCTGCGCGATTGGCCGGGCCGCCTGAAGCCGACCAGCTTCCGGTTCTCCTCGTCCCAAAGGGCAAGGCTCCACGTGCCCACGCTGTCCTTGAACGTCAGACGGTTCACGGTCTTGAGTTCCGGGCTGGCGTCGAGGCATTCCTGGAGGCGATAGAACGGAATGCGGCTGCACAGATGATGCAGGTGGTGCAGTCCGATGCTGCCGCTGAGCCATTGCAGGGGCTTGGGCAGCACGTAATAGGAACTGCCGAGAATGGCGGCGGAGTGAAAGTCCCAGTCTTTGTTCTCCTCCCAGTGGGTGTCTTCGAACTGATGCTGGATATAGAACAGCCAGCCGCCGATCCACGACCCGAACAACACGACCGGCAGGAACAGCTTCGCCAGGGTGACGAAACCGATCATCATGCCGAGGCCCCCATAGGCCGCGATCAGCGCCAGATCGAGGCCGATCGTGCTGCCCCAGGTGTCCCAGAACGGACGCTGGATCGCTCCGGGTATCCGCTGGCGAATAGCGAAGTGAAACGGTGCGCCGAAGCCGAGCAAGAAGAACGGATTGCGGTAGATCCTGTACCACATGCGGATCCACCAGGGCCGGTCGTAATATTCCCGCAGCGTCCAGGTGGTGACGTCGCCGACACCGCGCCGGTCGAGATTGCCGGACGTGGCGTGATGCAGCGCATGGGCGCGGCGCCAATAGGCATAGGGCGTGAACGTTATCAGACTGATGGTGCGGCCGAGCCAGTCATTGACCCGTTTTGACGGCAAGAATGAACCGTGGCCGCAATCGTGCTGGATGATGAACATCCGCATCAACAGGGCGCCGGCCGGCACCGAGATCAGCAAGGTGATCCAGTAGCCGTAATCCAGACTTACCACCATGGCCGCCATCAGCGCGCAGAGTGGAAGGAAGGTGGCGGCGATCTCAATGAGCGCGCGCCGGGTATCCGGTTCCCGATAGGCGGTACAGTGGCGCGCCACGCGCCTACCGATTGCTGCCATGTCTGAAGAAGGGCCTGCCACTACATGGGTAGTGGCCCCGGCTTCCCCCGCTTGGGCCGGTTGCATGTCGCAGGTGTCGTCCCTCATGCGACCTTGTCACAGATTTGCGCGGCCGGCGCAACGAGATAAAGCGCCGCAGAGAATTTTATTTGTGGACCGTGCAAATCTGCACCAAGTCCATTTGCATACCTATGATGAGAAACCTCAATCCCGGGCCGTGGTCGGATCGATCATCTTGGTGATCTCGACGACCCGGCTGGCGGGAAACCCGCTCATTTCCGCATGTTTGTGAATCAGGCTTTCGTCTTTTGCCAGGTAGACGCAGAACGTGCGGTCGCCTGCAACGTAGGAATGCTGCCACTGGATGTCCGGCGCAAGCTCGGCCAGGACCTCGTTCGACTTGGCCGCCGCGCCCTTGAGCTCTTCGCGCTCGAGGCTTCCGACTCCCGGTATCTCACGTTCGATGACGAATTTCCGCATGATGTACTCCCTGACACGTATTTTTGTCCGTTCGCCAGTGTGTCCCCGCGCCGCCGGTAAAGCAACCGGCGAAGCCACTTGCCACGGCTGACAGACACAGACCACACTGGCGCGGCGATCTTATGAACCAACGGAGAGCTGACATGCATAAGAGCCGACTGGCCGGTTTCATCATCGACTGCGACACGGACGATCTCGACGGTGCGGCCGCATTCTGGGGCAAGGCGCTCGGCTTTCCGGCCAAACGGTTCGAGAACCCAGCGGAGGCGGACTACCGGCTGCTCGAGACCGGACGCGGCGGGCTGCATATCGAAGTCCAGAAGGTCGATCACCAGAGCCGGGTCCATCTCGACATCGAGACCGACAATGTCGACGCCGAGGTCGAACGCCTCGAGGCGCTCGGCGCCAAGCGTGTCGCGCAGGTCAAGACCTGGTGGGTCATGGAGGCGCCGTCCGGCCACCGGTTCTGCGTGGTCAATCCGACCGACGGTACGGACGACACCACGTTCAACGAATGGGACTAGTCACCACGGACCGCCCGTCAAGACGGCTCGAGCACCGGCTGGCCTCGCCGGGACGCGATCTCCGCAGCGGCTCGCACCAGGTCCAGGGCGTCGAGGACGACTTTGGCCCGCGCCCCTTCCAGATGGGCGTTCTGGCTCAGATGGCGGCGCCATTGCTTGGCGCCGGGCACGCCCTGATAGAGCCCCAGAATGTGACGGGTGATCTGATTGAGCCGGGCGCCGGCGGCGAGCCGGGTTGCGATATAGGGGATCAGCCGTTCGACGATCTCGTCGCGTGACGGCGGCGCATCCACTGCGCCGAAATAGCGGCGGTCGACCTCGGCCAGGATATAGGGCGACTGATAGGCGGCGCGGCCGAGCATGACGCCGTCGACACGGGCCAGGTGCCCGTCCGCTTCATCGAGCGTGCCGATGCCGCCATTGATGACGATCTGAAGGTCCGAGTGGCTCTGCTTCAGGCGGTAGACCCGGTCGTAGTTGAGCGGGGGCACGTCCCGGTTCTGCTTCGGGCTCAAGCCCTCGAGCCAAGCCTTGCGGGCGTGGATGACGAAGGTCGAGCACCCTGCCCCGCGCACGGCCGCGACGAACCGCTCCAGGTCCTCGTCCTCGTCCTGGTCGTCGATGCCGATGCGGCATTTGACCGTGACCGGGACCGATACGGCCTGGCGCATGGCCCCTACCCCATCCGCGACCAGGTCGGGTTCCGCCATCAGGCAGGCGCCGAAGCGGCCGGACTGCACACGGTCGGACGGGCAGCCGACGTTGAGATTGATCTCGTCATAGCCATAGGCCTCGCCGATGCGCGCGGCCTCGGCCAGATCGCGCGGATCGCTGCCGCCGAGCTGGAGCGCAACCGGATGCTGCTCCGGCTCGAACCCGAGCAGCCGGTCGCGGTCGCCATGGATGACCGCGCCCGTGGTCACCATTTCCGTGTAGAGCAAGGCATGGCGCGAGATCAGGCGCAGGAAGAACCGGTCGTGCCGGTCGGTCCAGTCCATCATCGGCGCAACTGCGAATATTTTCTCTTTATATTTCAATGATTTATGTTACATCTCAATGAGATCAGATCAGGAACAACATGGGCCAAATTGGACGAATTTGCACGGGTTTGTACCTCTTTTGATCTCCTAGTGCACGGATTTTGCACGGAATGAAAGGATTGTACGGGTATGGCAACCATAGTTCGCACGAAGGAGGGAAATTGGAGAGCGCAAGTCTGGCGCAAGGGCAAATATGCGTCTCGAACGTTCCGGCTGAAGGGCCTCGCGTCGGAATGGGTGACTGAAACTGAACGGCTGATCGCTATCGGTTGCGAGCCTTCTTCTCGGAAGACCGGTACGCCAATCTCCTAAGGCGCCTGACTCGAGAGCTCGTCGATCTGCGTCAGCAGACTGTCGTAGTCGGGAGAGCCTTCGGCCGCATAGTTGAAGTTCTTGAACAGCCCCGTCAGGCGCGTGAAAAAGTCCCGCGCCTCCTCCTTGTCCTTAAAGCCGTAGCCGCGGGTAACGAGACCGTAGACTTTGTTGAAGACAAGCTTCTGCCGCTCAATCGGCGTGGAGGCATCGACGGCGTCGAACGCATCCTGCTGGAGGTAGACCATGTCGAGGAACAGCGCCTTTTGGTGAGTGACGAAGTCTTCAAGTGTCACGCCCTCCTCGCCCGTGACCTGCATCATCTGGAGGACCGCGTCGGCGCGCTGAAGCAGGCCCTGCATCTCCGCGACCCGGTTGGTCCAGCCCGCCTCCATGTTCTCGTCGTACCAGGGGGCCAGCTGGCCGAGATAACGCGACCATGAAATCAGCGGGTCGACGGCGGGGTAGAAGCGTTTATAGGCACGGTCCGCCGACAGCCCGAGGAAGCACTTGACGGTCGAGAGCGTCGACTGGGTCACCGGTTCGTCGAAATTGCCGCCGGCCGGCGACACGGTCCCGATCATCGTCAGGCTGCCGACCGACCCGTCATTGGTTTCGACCACGCCGGCACGTTCATAGACGCCCTTGATGGAGGATTGCAGATAGGCCGGGAAACCTTCCTCGCCCGGGATCTCTTCGAGCCGGCCCGAGGTTTCACGCATGGCCTGGGCCCAACGTGAGGTCGAGTCGGCGATCAGGAGAACGTCGTAGCCCATCTGCCGGTAGTATTCGCCAAGCGTGATGCCGGTGAAGATGGAGGCCTCGCGCGCCGCCACGGGCATGGACGACGTGTTGCAGATGATCACCGTGCGGTCCATCAGGGTGCCGCCCGTCTTGGGGTCGGCCAATTTGGGGAACTCGTTGATCGTCTCCACGACCTCGCCGGCGCGCTCGCCGCAGGCCACGACGATGACGACATCAACCGAGGAATGGCGTGAGATGAGGTTCTGAAGCACAGTCTTGCCGGCGCCGAACGGACCGGGAATGCAGGCCATGCCGCCGCGGGCGATCGGATAGAACGTATCGATCAACCGCTGCGTGGTGACGATCGGCTCATCGGGATAGAGCCGGCGCGACAGGTTACGCTTGAACAACCCCGCGCTCAACGCCTTGCGCACCGGCCATTTCTGGGACAGAGCCATGGAACGTTCCCGGCCGGACTTGTCCTCCAGGCGCGCCACGATCTCCCGGACATGAAAACTGCCTTCCTGTATCCAGGACACCTGAAACTCGCTCGGCCAGTCGAACGGCACCATGATCTTGTGCGAGAAGCGGCCCTCCTGGACCGTGCCCAATGTATCGCCGGCGACCACCGTGGCACCGCTCTTCACCGTCGGGACGAACGACCATTTGGTCGTCGTATCCAGTGCGGGGACATCGACGCCGCGCGGCAGGAAGATCCCGTATTGCGCCGCCACCGTGGGGAGCGGCGCCTGGAGACCGTCATAGACCTGACCCAGGAGACCGGGTCCCAGCTCAACCGACAGCATCCGGCTGCTCTGCTCGACCGGATCGCCGACGGCGACGCCCTGGGTGCTTTCATAGACCTGAGCGTCGGCTGTCGCGCCGCGGACCCGGAGGATCTCCGCCTTTAGACGTTCCTGCTCACCGCGCTCGTTCGCAACGGTCGGACAGATGTAGATGACTTCGTTCTTGGTAAGCTCGCCCCGCTCGCCATTGAGGCCCTCCACGGTCTCGATCTCGACCAGATCGTCCTGCACCGCCACGACGCGGGCGGTCGCCTCCAGGTTCCGGCGCGGCTCTTGCTTCGGCAAATTTGACCGGGCTTTC